>JACCEE010437199.1_pt1 | contig 14461 bp, 30 predicted proteins | sample 7449931 | NCBI WGS metagenome assembly JACCEE01 (sample SAMN15323457, study PRJNA562643) | freshwater metagenome | isolation source: river surface water | place: USA:Blue River Watershed | collected 2017-08-19 | reverse complement strand
CAGTAATGGAACTAGAAGAATATAGGGATAGAGTTTTAGAGTTTGATCCATTTGAAGGTGACTTCGGAGATCAAGGTGATTTGGTGTTGTCTGACAAAATTGTCAAAGTGAGAAAAGAAAGAGAATGTTCGCATTGCGGCAGCCTCATTAAGATAGGGGAATATGCAAGAAGTATGTCTGCTAAGTTTGATGGTGAGCTAATGTCGTACACTTGGTGTTCAGAGTGTTGCGATCTGATGCATACAATTGTTAAGTCAGAGGATAGTGACGATGAAGAGTATGACATGGATGTTCTTTATCGGGAGTGGGATAAAAGAGCTTTCTTTAATAGATAATTCTGTGGTATAATAAAGCTTCAACAACAAAGTAAAGGAGAGAATATGGCACGAGGTAATCGCAGTAACCGTGAAGTTCGTTCTGGTCAACGTCAGAACAGTCAAAAACGTCGAGAAATGGCTATTGAAGATGGTCGAAAGTTTCGAGAGAAGTTTGCAGAAGAGCGTGAAGCAAAAGTTGTTCACATTAACCCAAAAACAGAAGCACAGCAAGACTTCCTTGATTGTATGCGGAATAATCAAGTAGCTCTGGGGATTGGTAGTGCTGGCGCTGGCAAAAGTTTCCTTGCTGGTAGCTATATCGCAAACGAATACTTGCGAAATCCGGGTATGAACATTCTCCTAGCACGTCCATATGTACCGATGGGTGGGCGAACGGTAGGTTTCCTCAGTGGAGACCAAAATCAGAAGTTGGAAGCTTTTGTAGCAGCTCAAACCTCAATTCTTCGTAAACATCTTGGTAAGAAGTTTGATGCTGACTTCGGTTTGACAATCAACCTTCAACTACTAGAGGCTATTCGAGGCCTTGACCTTAAAAATACATGGTTGTGGGTAGATGAATGTCAACTACTGACAAAGGAAGAATTTAAGTGTATCCTTACGCGGGTTTCAGACGGAGGAAAAGTGATTTTTACAGGAGACCCTGTACAGAGCGATCTTCGTAATGAAGAATCAGGCCTAGACTGGGTGTGCGATATGATTGAAAAACACAATATCCAAGGTTGTGACTTCGTGGAATTTACAGACAACGATTGTGTTCGTAGTGGTGTTGTGCGTGAGTGGCTTCGTGTGTTTGAGCAGGAAGGTGTTTAAATTAGTATGTCAAGAGCAACTAAAGATTACAATGCAATAGATTGGTCTAGTTTATTTACTTATGATCCATTTGTTCCAACAGGACTTCGTTGGAAGATAGATCGTATGAGAGGAAGGTGGATGAATTTATATGCGGCTCATGCAGGTGATGAGGCAGGTTGTATTCATGTAGACACTGAGAAAAATTACAGATATTGTACAGTCCCACATGGAGGTACTAATTGGTTTGCTGCAAGAGTTATATGGATAATGCATAATGGTTATTTGGACAAGGAGTATGTTATTGATCATATTGATGGTAACACATTGAATAATTCTTTAGAAAATCTTCGATGTGTTAGGCAAGCTGTCAACAACAGAAATTCATCTAAGAGAAAAGATAATACAACAGGTATTTGTGGAGTTAACTTTACAACAGCAAGGGGTAAAAATGACAGTGTACACACATATTCAACAGCTACTTGGTATGATATGGATGGTAAAAGGATTACCAAACACTTTGCTGTTAGTAAATATGGGTTGCTTCCATCTTTTGTAAAAGCTTGCGAGTATAGATTAGAGGGGATAGATGCCTTGAACAAATTGGGGCAAGGTTATACAAACAAACATGGTGAATGATGTAAAGGAGATTTATGAAGAAACTAGAAAATAATCCAATGACCAATCTACTAAACCAGCGAAAGATGGTTAGCGTAGAGACAATTACACAATCCTTCAACATCATTCGAGTTTACTTGACAGATGAAGGTGTGAACGGAACAGACTCTCACTTAGATCAGCTTGAGGCAATTCTCGATGCAACAGCTAATGATGTTGTTGAAGTATATTGTCTAGGTTGTGGGGGTGGAAGTGCTGACACTATTATCATGCTCTTGAATGCTCTTGCCCAGAGTCCTGCTCACACTGTAACTATTCTAGAGGGTCACAATGCGTCAGCCGCATCAATGCCCATGATGGTGACAGATGAGGTTCGTGTTGGTATGTACTCTTCTGTGATGTTCCACAATGTTGCTGGAGGAGTTGTTGGGAATATGACTAACACAGCAGAAGCTGCTAAGTTCTATGAACAACACTACAATAAGTTCTTTGCTGATTTGTATAACAAATTCTTCAGTCCTGAAGAGCTAAGTTTGATTCAGAATGGGCGTGAGATCTATATGGATTCTGAAGAAATCAAACGACGTTTGGGATTACGTGCAGAACTTCTCGCAGAGGAATGTGACTGTGAGGAATGTTCTGAAGAGTGTGATGACACATGTTCCTCTACAGAAAACCCTTGCAAGGAGTGTTATGATCTTCCTCCGATTGTTCTTCCAGAGCAAGAAGCTCCACATGAGAAGCCAGCACGTAAGCGTACTGTAAAGCCTAAGAAGTAATTTTTGACAAATAAGCTAGGACATTTTGTTCTAGCTTTTATTTTGTGTTATGATTGAGCCTCTTACAACGAAAGGATAGAAATGAAGTACATGGGTAGTAAAAATCGAATTGCAAAGCATATCCTCCCAATTATGCTGAAAGAGATGGAGGACAAAGGGTACACTACATGGATGGAGCCTTTCGTGGGCGGTGGGAACATGATTGATAAAGTTCCTGATAAATATAAGCGTATCGGTGCTGATCTGAATGAGCACACGATTGCTGCAATGTTGGGGATTAGGGATTTTGTAAATGATCTTCCAGAACAAGTTTCAGAGGAATACTACCAATCTGTGAAAGGGACCTCTGTTCACCCGATAAGCAGTTGGATTCGATATACTTGCAGTTTTAGTGGTAAATTTGATAACGGCTATGCTAGGGATAAGACGAATCGCAACTACGCAAGAGAGCAAAAGAACTCGGCATTGAAGCAATCCCTGAAAATTCAGTCTGTAGAATTCTTGTGTTGCTCTTATGAAGACTTGTCTAATGCAACAAACTCTCTCATCTACTGTGACCCTCCCTACCAAGGGACAACAGGATATAAGACAGGAGCATTTGACCACGAGAAATTCTTTGCTTGGTGTCGTGAAATGAAGTCTAAAGGTAATTCTGTCTTTGTCTCCGAATACGATGCCCCGGTAGATTTTGAGCTTGTTTGGCAAGGAGAAGTTAAAACAAACTTCAGTAGTACAAGAAGTAAGGCAACGCACAATGCGGTAGAGAAATTATTCAAAGTTTGAAGAGGATCATCTGAAGATGAAAGTAATGAATAGTGATAAACTGTCACCATACGGAGAAATTACGTGGATGGACAAAAAAGATGTTGAACGGCTCATCTATGTCTACAAGATTTATTTTGAAGAGGATAGTTTTCGTCCGCCTTCTGCATGGATGTGCTTGACAGCGTTTGGCGACCGCGTATACTACAAGGCTAGGGATAGGGCTACGGCTCAACGTCTGTGTGATGAATTGCACGGAAAAGGAAAATACACTGTAGTAAGTGATAAGAAAATAGGGAGATAAATGAAGCCGAAAACAGATTTAAGGGGTGAAAGATTTGGAAGACTGATTGTTGAGGAAATATCTGAAACACATGTAACCCCAAGCGGACAGAAGAAAACAATGTGGAAATGTGTGTGCGATTGTGGTAATTCTAAAATAGTAAGATACGAACAACTGAAATATGGAAAAACTGTTTCGTGCGGATGCTATAGAGATGAGAATACAGGTAATAGATCGCGCAAAACTGGATTATCTGGAACAGCAGAGTATATTGCTTATAAAGACATGGTAGATAGATGTACAAATAGAAAATCAAAACTATGGGAATACTATGGAGGAAGGGGAATCTCTGTTTGTGACAGATGGCTGGAGAAAGATTGCTTAGGGTTGTATAATTTCATACAAGACATGGGAAAACGTCCAGAAGGAATGTCTCTGGACAGAGTTGACCCCGATGGAAATTATGAACCCACAAATTGTAGGTGGGCCGATTCTTTAACTCAATCTTTTAATAAAAGAAAACAAAAGAATAATACATCTGGAAGGACAGGTGTTAGGCTGAGGGGTAAGAAATGGTACGCATCTATTTCTGTGAAAGGTGTAATGATTAGACTTGGAATTTTTACTACATATGAAGAGGCTTGTAATGCAAGGTCTGAAGCGGAAATACTATATTATGGTTTCATTAAAAGTTGAGTAGTTCAAATTCGTTAAGGAGGTTTTATGTTTTCGATTGGTGAATTTCTATGTGGACTGGTGGTTGCTTTTGTACTAGGGGTAATTATTGGAATTGGTGCAAAATCTGGAGTTACTGAGTCTACGATTGATAATACATGTCAAGCAAATCCATAGGTGATTGAGGAACCTTTGATTAAGAAAACTCTTACTTGTGTTGTGGAGGTGAAGAAATGAATATTCACAGACGACCATCAGTAGTACACAAAGAATACACTGGGAAGCTGAAACATGTAAGTGGATTCCTTGGCTGTACAACTTACACAGAAATCAAGTGTGTTAAAGAAGGGTGGAGTCCCCATCCAATGTATTCTACGGAGCCTCGTAGAAGTCACGGAGATGTTTGGTATGAGTGGATTAAGTTGACAGATGAGATTATTCAAGAAGTGTTTTACAAATATCATGAAACTTATAAGGAGGTATAATGAGCCATTCAGCACGTAAAGCAGCCTTTAGTTCCGTACCAGAGACATGTCCCTACGTGGACGAAGCATTCGATGATATGGTTTATGAAATTAAGCGGTTATCAATCGAGGAGTTCGGTACTAGCTCTTTTAACTACATTATCGAGAGGTGTGTGGAAATAGTTAAAAAGCAAACTACTTCTCTTCGAGATGCACTAATTCTTGCTTATGAAGAGAAAGAAGAGTCTGAAGAGGAACTGCGAGATAGGATTGCTCAACTTGAGGATAGGATTGAAGAATTGGAGAACCAGATTGAATAAACGTGATAAGCTCTACATGGACATCGCTAAACGTGTAGCGCAAGAGTCTAAGTGTCCTCGTAAACGTGTAGGAGCAGTTGTTGTTACAAGCTCTCAAGCAGTGTTCCCCGGCTTTAATGGTCATGCCTCTGGAGGCCCAAATGAATGGGAAGACACGGGTGAGCCAAATCTTGAAGTAATCCATGCCGAAAACAATTGCCTAAACAAGATGTTGGAGGAAGGGGTTAGTGCTAAAGGCTCTACAATCTACACAACATTATCGTGTTGCTTGCAATGTGCTAAACAACTTGTAGGTGCTAAAGTGAAACGTGTGGTATACTTGGAGGATTACAGAGACAAGACGGGACTTGAATATTTGTCTCGTTATGGAGTAAAGGTGGAAAAGTTTGAAGAGGAAAACAAAGAATGTAGTTGTATTGAGCCTTATCTCAGGTGTAATGCTCACGACAAACAAGAGTGTTGTTGAAAACATACCTCACACTGTCTCTAAAGAAATATATCACATTGCCTCAGACGATAGTTATTTTACATGGTGTATGAAGAATAATGATTGCAAGTGGATGGCTCAGGCACTATACTATGAGGCACGATCTGAGTCAGACAAAGGAGTTACTGCTGTAGCTCACGTCATCTTGAACAGAGTGAACCACAGATATTGGCCTTCTACAATCAAGGGAGTTATTACACAACCTTGGCAGTTCAGCTATCGCCATGATGGGAGTATGAATAAGGGATTTACAGATAAGAAGCAGTATGTTAGAGTTGCTGTAATTGCTGCTAAGGTGCTGGAAGGGGAGATAGCTTCCCCTGTTGGAAATTCTGTTTACTACCATCGGCACGATGTGTCTAACAAATGGACTAAAGTGAAAAGAAAGGTGGTGCAGATTGGAAATCATGTGTTCAGAAGAGAATAAGTGTGTTAGAATTTGGCAAGTTTGGATGACTAAAGATGGGCAGAGAGTGGAAATTGTTTGTATTCACGGAGGTCATACAGATGAGCCTTTTCAAGTGAGATATGCTGGAAGGCAACATTATTGGGCATCTAGGTTTGAATGGTTGGATTATTTAATTTCAAAATGAAACATACACTAACTGCGATTGTCTTCGACAAAAGAGGAAGACCTCTTTCAATTGGACAGAATTCGTACACTCGTACTCACCCTAGACAAGCTGCTATTGCTGCTAAGGTGGGACTTCCTGAGAAGAAATTTGTACATGCTGAATTCGTAGCTATTACAAAATGTAGAGACTTGAAGAAAGCTCACAAAATTGTTATTATGAGGTATAATAAGCAAGGTGAGCCAGTGAGTGCTAAGCCTTGTCCTGTTTGTATGGAACTGATTAGACTTAGTGGTATCAAAGGGATTGAACATACTTGAAAGGAGTTAATTATGATTAAGTTCAAGCCAATGCTCGCAGTTGCATGTGAAGACGTTAATGCAATTACTTATCCTGTACTAGCCTCTTTGAAGCTTGACGGAATTAGATGCATAGTGAAGAATGGGGTTGTGTATAGTCGTACAATGAAGCCAATCCCATCCAAGGCAGTGCAAGAAATGTTTGGTAAACCAGAATATGAAGGTTTTGATGGAGAGTTGATTTATGGGGATGTATATGATGAGAAGGTGTTTAACCTATCAACATCGTTCTGTATGTCTAAAGGCATTCCTACGGGATTGAACCCTCTTGATATCTGTTTCTACGTATTTGATCTTGTAAGTGAAGAGGGCCATATCGAACGTCTACGCTTGTTAAGCGGAAAGCAGCTTGGACGCAATGTTGTTCTCCACCTCCCAACAACAGTACAATCTCCTGAGCAGCTAACAGGGTTTGAAGAAACTGCCTTAAGTAAGGGTGGAGAGGGTGTTATGGTGCGTTCAATGAATGGGCCTTACAAACAAGGCCGATCTACATTAAAAGAAGGTTATCTTCTCAAGATTAAACGTTTCGTAGACGAGGAGGCAACAATCATCGAATTTGATGAAAAGATGCACAACACAAACGAAGCTAAAGTAGACGCTCTAGGTTACACTGATCGTAGTACATCTAAGGAGGGCATGGTTGGTGCTGATACTCTCGGTGCTATTGTGGTACAATCTGAGAAGTGGGGTGTATTCAGGATCGGAACAGGATTTGATGACTCCTTACGCAAGGAGATTTGGGAAAACAAGGATAAATACCTTGGAGAGTTGGTGAAGTTTAAATATTTTGCCACAGGCGTTGTAGAAAAACCACGTTTTCCAGTATACCTCGGAATTCGTGATAAGATTGATGTTTAAGGAGAAGTTATGAGTAAGAATGGGGTTGGAAAGATTCAACAAGTCGGGCAAGACATTAGCAGTGGTAACACTGTTGTGTATTGTGTAGGAACTTCGGCAGAGATTGCGGATAGTCGCTTCAGTTTACGTATCCCAGAAGGTGAATATGCTTTCTACAGTGTAGACATTGCTAAGAAGCTGCGAGGTAAGACTGTGTTGTTTAATTATCTCAGTATCTCAGATACAAGAACTCCACGTAGCATCACATTCAAAGCTGTGCTAGAATAATTGTTTTAACAAAAGGAGATAAAGATGTTTGAAATTGAAAAGTTGAAGATTAAGCAACTATTGGGAACTGATGTCTATGACATGTTCAAGGAAACTAAGTGTGTTTTGGCTGGTGGAGCTATCACATCCCTATTCACTAATAAAGACATTAATGATTTTGACATCTACTTCACAAGTAACGAATCGTTGTCGCAAGTGTTTGCTCAAGCATTCAGTGTAAGTGAAGATGAATTTCTATCGCCCTATGATTTGATCGTCAAGTTTGCTACTAAGCGCAGCATGTTGTGTGTTGATAAGCACGGGCAACAGAAGCTACAATTCATTCATTACAAGATTCACGATTCTATTGAAAGCATCTTCCAGTCTTTTGACTTTGAACATGTTATGGGTGCATTTGACTTTGCAACAGAAGAATTTGTTCTCCATGAAAACTTCCTGAAGTCTAATTCTCAACGTCTGATGCAATTCAATCCTGCTACAGACTTTCCTATCACTTCCATGATGCGTGTTCAGAAGTATAAGGATCGAGGTTATACAATCTCCAAGGCTCAGATGCTTCGTATTGCTTTCACCATTGCAAACAAGGAATATACTTCTTGGGAACATGTGAAGTCTGAGATTAGTGGTTTGTATGGCATTGCTCCAGAAGATATGTTCAATGAAGAAAAGCCTTTCAGTTTGGAAGAAGTTGTGCTACAATTGGATAAGCTTGTGTTGAATGACAAGTATGTAAATACAAAGCAGCCAACATTCCAAGAATGTGTTGAACTAATGAAACATAACTTCAGTGACAACTTCAACAACTATCTTGCACAGTTTGAAGACGATAAAGATGTTCACGAGGAGAAGGAAATTTGGTGGTATCCGAAGGACAAGTATTACAAGGCACAAAGTGACAAGTATGATGCTGATAAGGTTTACACAGAAGTAACGCTTGATAAGGTAGTTAAGCAATGGTTTAATGTACCTGTTGTAAAGTCTGTTCCGCCCACTTCTAGTGGCTATGGTCTTGACGATTTTGAATTTTAATAGAGGAATGAAGAATGGAAGTTATTAAGTTTTTGAAGGCTGATGGGAATAACTTCCAAAAGCTTACTGATGTGTATGGGATTAAAGTGAAAGACTATCCAGAGCACAATCTAGTAGTTCTTAACTATGACCAGATCAACTCTCCTAAGATGGAACCAATTGTTCAGGAATGTCGTGGTCTTATTCTTGACCACGCTCTGAATACTGTCTGCCGTCCATTTGATCGCTTTTTCAATTATGGGGAAGCGGAAACAGACAAGATGGACTTAACAGACTATACGTATTTCCCTAAACTTGATGGTAGTCTAATCAAGGTGTATTATTGGAATGATTCTTGGTGCATTGCTACACGCGGTACTGCTTTTGCGGAATTAGATGTAGGTGGTTGGGGTATTACTTTTGAAGACTTAACGCTTCGTGCACTTGGTTTCCAATCTATGCAAACGTTTAGCTTTGCTATGGAGGAAGAGGGAATGCCTCATCATTACACCTATTTGCTAGAACTTACTGCAATGGAAAACCGGGTTGTGACATACTATTCAGAACCATCGGTCACACTGTTGGCCGTGAGAAACAATCTGTCAGGCGATTACGCTCCCACAGAAAACTACGCTGCATATTTTTGGAAAACAAATAACGCAGTGACCGGGTTGTCGATTGAAGACATCATTCAAAAGGCAGACAGTTTGAAAAATCTTGAAGAAGGGTTTGTAGGATATGACAAAGAGGGTATTCCCCGTGTCAAGGTGAAGTCGGCGGCGTATGTAGCTGTTCATCATATCAGAGGAGAGGGCTTGAATCCTAAACGGATTGCAGAGCTTGTGATTTCAGGGGAAGAAGAGGAATATCTTACATACTTCCCGGAAGATCGTGATACAATCACTCCATACTCTGTGGCTTTAGAAGGTTTGCTAAGTAAGCTGACGGATGTTATGATGACCTATCGAACAGTTGAAGACCAAAAAGAATTTGCTTTAGCAATCAAGGATGTGCAAGGAAAGTCTGTGTTGTTTACAGCAAGAAAATACAATATCTCTGTACAAGAAGCTTTTCAACGTGGTACAATCAATTCTAAGGTAGACATGCTACTGAATTTAATGAAGTAACTTAAAGGAGAGAATAGTGAAGGCTCAGGTTTTGATTGGCGTTTCCGCCAGCGGAAAAACAACGTATGCAATGACCATGACAGATTATGCCATTGTGTGCCGTGATGACATCCGTTTTGGACACGTCATGCCTAACGCTCGTGGTTGGAAGGACTACGTATTCTCCAATGAGAATGAACAGAAGGTGACAGCAATCCATAAGGATCAAATTGATCGTTGTGCAGAGTTGGGTCAAAACCTGATTGTTGCTGACACTAACCTCTCTAAGAAAAATCGACGTAAGCTCATTAAGTATTTGCAAGAACTTGGATATGAAGTAGAGTTGGTTATCATCAATCTTCCTCTTGAAGCTTGTATTGAACGTGATGCTGAACGCGGAACACGTTCTGTAGGAGAATCAATTATTCGTCAACAGTGGGAGACACTGGATAAGAACATGGACAATATTATGGAAGAAAAGAAAATCTTTAATATCCGTGTTAAAATGTTTGATAACTATGGAACGTATGAGTATGGCTACATCTAAAACATGGTGGAGTAGTGACCACCATTACTATCACACTAATATCTGCCAACATACAGATCGTAAGACAGTGGTTAGACAGGAAGACCACGATCAATGGCTTATCGATCTACACAACAGTATCGTTAGTAAATCAGATATCTTCTGGCATCTCGGAGATTTTGCTTTTAATAAACGACGTGTAGAACAATTCACGAATATTACTTCTAAATTGAACGGAAACAAGAAGTTCCTTCGTGGGAACCATGATGACAAAGATGTTCTAAAGAAGTCTGGGTTTGAGTGGTACGATTTAAAAGGCAGTCAACTATCGGATGGTACGCATATTGTGATGTGCCATTACCCTCTAGCAATTTGGGATAAACATCATCACGGAAGCTTTATGCTACATGGTCACAGTCATGGCGGATATCAACCACAATATGGTAAAATCTTGGATGTAGGTATTGACAACCACTATCGAATTTATGGATACTATGGTTACTTTGATGAAGAGAAGATTAAAGAATATATGTCTTCTCGTGAATTCAAAGCCTTAGACCATCACACAGAGGGAACCAATCAATGAGCTGGCTTTTCTTTTTCATCTTCAGTGTTGCATCTCTCAGCAGTGTTGTGGTATACTCTCTACTAGAGAAAGCAGGGTTTCAAATGGAAGAGATGTTAGTGGCATCACTCCTCTGTCTTCTTTCTGCTTGTGTAGCTTATGATGCGGCTGTACAAGATGTTGTTAAATCAATTCACAATGGAGGGTATAATGTTCAAAAGTAACGGACAAACCAAGAAAATTGTTGTGCAAGGAAAGAAAGGGAGTTATAATATTCCTGTGAAGTTTCTTAAGCAACAACCAGTTAAGCAAGAAAAGCTATATAAGGAGTATTGGAAGTGAGTTTTGTATTAATGACAATCTTTACATCCTTCTGGACATTTCTAGGGACGTGTGTTCTACTGTATGTTCTCGCAGAAGGGCTAGCAACAATCGTTAAGGCATTTAAGGAGTGATTATTAACGTGAGTACGTTTAACATGGTAATGAATAATTCTGAAATTGATTTTGATAAATTCACACTAGCAGATGCTATCGGCTATGCTGAGTTCGAGGAACAGTGTCATAATTGGGAAGACGTAGTGGAGGAGTGAATGAAAGTTCTTGTAGGGAGTACAGCAGCTAAAAAACAAATTTCGGCATTTCGTGAAGGAATGGATGTGGATTATTGGAGTGTTAAGAAGATTCCGAATTGCGATAGCTCTGTAATTCCTCAGAAGATTTTCGCTTTGTTTGAGCATGATAGTTTGGTTAATAGGTGTGCTACATTAAATGACCTTCTCACAATCAAGCTATCCCATCTTCCTTATGACATTCTCTGGAAGAAACATCTAAATGATTACCTTGTGTTCAAAAAGCATGGAGCACAAATTAACCAAGCACTGTATGTTGCTCTACAACAACATTGGGAGAATGTTCATGGGAATAAATCCTTCCTAAGTCTTTATCGAACGAAAGACAACTTCTTTGATGACTACGTAGAGAAGGAACAAGAGCATGACTATTTACATGAGCTTGTAGCCCATCCTAGCAAGCCTGTGTACATACAATGTCTTCAAGATGGGCAAGAGGTAATGATAGATTGGGATAAGTTCCTGTCTATGTCATTTGAGCAACAAGTGAAGATGTTCCGAGAGGAAATTAATGTAATTGCAACAGAAAGATGGTTGATTCCAACTAAGGATTCTGGTAAGATTACATTCCGAGAGGCTTACTCGAAGTCTCTGCACAAAACTGTGACAGCTTTGACAAAGGGTAAGGCTAGTCGCTTTTTGTGTGAAAATATCGAGGAGTTTATTCGACCAAACAGAAAAGAGGTTGAATATATGTTTAGTGTTTTAAATATCAATGTTTAAAGGAGAGAGTTATGGCAAAGCGTATTGGTAGTATTGAGAAGTTTCTGGAAGATGTTGTGTGCGGTGTACAGCGTAAGGGTTGGATGCCTGAAGAGGGTAGTGAAGTCGAGGATGTTTGTGCATTCCTTCTAGGTTTTGAAGATGGCGATTATGTCATGGATGGTGTTGACATGAAACACATCAAGCAAGATGGCGGTGGAGAGGGTGGTGGTGAACACTGTGAAACAGTAGTCCAAGCTGGTGATAAGTATTACAAGATTGTGTATTCTTATTATTCCTACGACGGTTATAACTACAAAGGTGCTGATGTGTATAAAGTAGTTCCTATTGAACGTCTTGTCACATTCTACGAATAATGCAATACACATACGAAGAAGCTGTTAAAGAGCTTTCTGACTTTCTAGGTCAATACGCAACAGCACAAAATGTTCACAAGCTACAACAAGCATGGAAAACTATCCTAGCTGGTATAGAGGAAGCAGATGGTGAGTATGAGAATGGACGCTTGGATGGCTATTCTGATGGGTATGATGAAGGTGTTCGTACTCTAGAGGGAGAGGTTGAGACTTCCTATAAAGTTGGTTATGAAGAGGGACTATCTGAAGGTAAAAGCGTACTTTGCCAAGCGTTCCAAAGTGGCTATGAACAAGGCTACACAACTGCCCTGCGTGATAACGGAGAATGTTATTAACTAATCCCACAAGCTCCTGCAAGAATAGGAATATTCTTGCAGGAGCTTCGTTGTTTGTGTAGAATATCTCTCATCAAAACAAAGGAGGAAACTAATGGGAACAATGTGTCTGATGATTGCAAGTTATTTGCTTGGCTGGATTATTGCACACAATGTAGTAGCCAATGAGTGCAGGAAGCTTGGGAAGTTCTATGTTGGGAGTACAGTGTTTCATTGTACAAAGATTGAGGAGAAAGAATGAAGTTTACAAGCACAGAGCAGGCTGAGATTGTTCTTCTTATTGCTAACAAACGGGCACAACTTAGACAACGTTCTGATGGCGTTGTAGACAGCCATCTTCTCACAGCTATTAAAGAGGAAGACGAGCTTCTACGCAGTATTGTTGTAAAACTAATGGAGATGGAGAATGATTGAGCAAGAACTTAGAGCACAGGTGGAACTACCACAACCCGAAGGAGTAAGTATGGTAACAATTGAACAAATCGGAAAGCACTATCTAACATTGTCCGTGGGGAAGTGTGTACAATGCGAACTAAGCCTGTGTTTGGCTATATGCACTGCCACGAGTCTGAATTGTACAGGATGATTCAGACAGAGATAAGTAGGGATGAAAATGAAGACTACATAGTAGAGTTGGAACAGGAGTTTAGAGATATGTTCGATAGAGCTATTGATGTTTTCTTTGGAAAGGGAGATAATGAAGTTTAAAATCTTGAAAGCAAGAAATCCACAGGGTTCAGTATGCCACTTACTATCACTGTGCTTGGTGAGAGGACTAAGATTACTTTGCGGGATAGCTCCTTGCCTGATCTTCACGAGCAATTTTACTTATTTAAAGACATGCATCTCGAACGTCAAGTAGATAAGATGAAAAAGGAATGGAAGAAGATTTACAAGGAAAATCCAAATTCCCCAGAAATTCACCCCACCCTTATTTCTATGCTCTGTACGTTCTCTGCAGAAGAATATCTGAAGAGTAAAAATATCTAATAGAACTTGAAGTGACCACCTCTTGTAGGTGGTTTTTCTTTGTCATTACATTCCTAAGCCACACGTTTTTATTTCTCCAATTTCTGCGGATATAGAGTAGCTGATGTAAGCACCCTAGCGGGCGTCATTATGTCCAATCGCTTTAATAATAGAATATCTGAGAAACTATAATCCGTAGCCTAGTATAAGAGCTGACTAGTTAATGGAGTTAAGGGATTAGCTAGACCAGCTTGAATCAATCGTCTTAACTGATGAGGACTAATCACGTCTGTACTTCTGTCAGTTGATAGCTGTTCTCTATCTTGTCTGCTAGAACCAATGAGTATTATGTTAAATGCTATAGCTACGTATAGCTTGTCTCTACTAGATGATAGAGAAGGTCTACTAATACTGACCTCAAAGAATTGCCTCCACTGGCAGAGCCAGTTAGATAGTGAGGTCAACTAGGGTGATAGTCATCACCAATTAGATCTACATAGGCGATAGTCTATTATCCATTGCTCATGGATTAATAATCTCAATAAATCACAATAACCATTCATAATCAATAAATGATTATTCATGTTTAACATTCAGACTAGATCACTTATTCAGTGCTCTACTCTTCATTTTGTTTGCTTAGACAATGATTGACTAGTCAATCAATT
>JACCEE012447223.1_pt1 | contig 14462 bp, 8 predicted proteins | sample 7449931 | NCBI WGS metagenome assembly JACCEE01 (sample SAMN15323457, study PRJNA562643) | freshwater metagenome | isolation source: river surface water | place: USA:Blue River Watershed | collected 2017-08-19 | reverse complement strand
GACGTGCTGCTGGAATCCGGCGTCATGGGCCGAGCTGCAGTGCCGTCTGGCGCATCCACCGGCAGCCGAGAAGCCATTGAGCTGCGTGACGGCGACAAGAGCCGTTACCTGGGCAAAGGCGTGCTCAAGGCCGTCGAGCACATCAACACCGAAATCTCCGAAGCCGTGCTGGGCCTCGATGCCTCTGAACAAGCCTTCCTGGACCGCACCCTGATCGACCTGGACGGTACCGACAACAAGAGCCGCCTGGGCGCCAACGCCATGCTGGCCGTGTCCATGGCCGTGGCCCGCGCTGCCGCTGAAGAGTCCGGCCTGCCCCTGTACCGCTACTTTGGCGGCATGAACGGCAACCAGCTGCCCGTGCCCATGATGAACGTCATCAACGGCGGCGCACACGCCAACAACAACCTGGATCTGCAAGAGTTCATGATCATCCCCGTGGGCGCACCCTCGTTCCGCGAAGCCGTGCGCTGGGGTGCTGAAGTGTTCCACGCCCTCAAGAAAATCATCCACGACAAAGGCATGAGCATTGCCGTGGGCGACGAAGGTGGCTTTGCCCCCAACGTCGACAGCCACGAAGCGGCCATCCAGATGGTGCTCGACGCCATCGCCGCAGCGGGCTACACCGCCGGCGAACAAATCGCCATCGGCCTGGACTGCGCCGCCAGCGAGTTCTACAAAGACGGCAAGTACGTGTTGGCCGGCGAAGGTGGCATCTCGCTGACTTCCGAGCAATGGACCGACATGCTGGCCAGCTGGTGCGACAAGTACCCCATCATCAGCATCGAAGACGGCATGGCCGAAGGCGACTGGGACGGCTGGAAAGTGTTGACCGACCGTTTGGCCAAAAACGTGCAAATCGTGGGTGACGACCTGTTCGTGACCAACACCAAGATCTTCAAGGAAGGCATCGACAAAGGCATCGCCAACTCGATCCTGATCAAGATCAACCAGATCGGCACCCTGACTGAAACCTTTGAAGCCATCGAGATGGCCAAACGCGCCGGTTACACCGCCGTGATCAGCCACCGTTCGGGCGAGACCGAAGACAGCACCATCGCTGACATCGCGGTGGGCCTGAACGCGGGTCAGATCAAGACCGGCTCCATGAGCCGCTCGGACCGCATGGCCAAATACAACCAGCTGCTGCGCATCGAAGAAGACCTCGGCGAAGTGGCCGTGTACCCTGGCCGTTCGGCTTTCTACAACCTGCGCTAAGCCGGGTTCGTCATGGGCAACCGCCTCGTTCCCATCGTGCTGATCGCCTTGCTGGCGATCGTGCAGGCCCAACTGTGGTTCGGGCGGGGCAGCATGTCCAATGTGGCCGAGCTCGAACGTGAGCTCCAGCAACAAAAAACAGCCAACGAAGAGGCGCGCCGCACCAACGAACAGCTCAACGCCGAGGTCAACGACCTCAAGGAAGGGCTGAACATGGTCGAAGAGCGGGCCCGCAACGAGCTGGGCATGGTCAAACCCAACGAAATCTTCGTGCAAATCGCGAAATGATGTCCCCCACCGAGATCGCTGGCTTCGTGCTCGGCGTGTTGATGGTGCTGTGCAGCATTCGCGAATTGCATTGGAGTTGGCCCTTTGCCATCGCCAGCGCGCTTCTTTATTTTCTGGTCTTCAAGGACAACTTGCTGTATGGCGAGGCGGGACTGCAGCTCGTGTTTGTGGCGCTGGCCTTGTGGGGCTGGTGGCAGTGGTTGCGCCAGGGTGATGAAGCGCACCCCGCGTTGGTGATCCAGCGCTTGTCCATGCGCGGCTGGTGTTTCGTGGCCTTGGCCACGGTGCTGTTGTGGCCCATGCTGGCGGTGGCGCTGCAACGCTTCACCGACAGCGACGTGGCCTGGTGGGATGCCCTGCCGACGGCACTGAGCCTGATCGGGCAAGCCTTGTTAGGCCGCAAATACATCGAAAACTGGCTCATCTGGCTGGTCGTGAACCTCATCAGCGTGGCCTTGTTCGCCTACAAAGGCCTGTGGCTGACGGTGCTTCTGTACGCCCTGTTCACCCTGATGAGCGTGTGGGGCTGGCGTGCCTGGCAACGCCGCCTGAACGTGTCTCATCCATGAGCTTGCGGCGCATCGCCATCGTCGGCGCAGAAAGCACCGGCAAATCCTGGCTGACCCAGGCACTGGCCGATGTCGTTCGGCGGCGTGGCCACGCCGTGCATACCGTGGATGAAGTCCTGCGCGGCTGGTGTGACCGCGAAGGCCGCACGCCCCTGCCCCATGAACAAGCGGGCATTGCCCAGACCCAGGCGGATGCAGTGGAACGCGTCAGTGCAAGCTGGGTGATCTCGGACACCACACCCCTCATGACGGCGGTTTACAGCCACCTGCTGTTTACCGACGACAGCCTCTACCCGATGGCTCTGGCGCACCAGTCGCTCTACGACGCCACCCTGATCATGGGTCTGGACCTGCCTTGGGTACCCGATGGCCTGCAAAGGGATGGGCCGCATGTGCAAGGCCCCGTGGACAAGCTGGTGCGACAAGCGCTGGACCGGGCAGGCATCGCTTACCGCGTGGTCTATGGACAAGGCCATCAGCGCCTGAACAATGCCCTGCTGGCTTTGGGGCTGAGCGGGGAAGACACCGCCACCGACTTGATCCGCGACAAAGCACAATTCGCCATCAACCAGGGCCGCACAGCCTGGGTGTGCAACGAATGCAGCGATCCGGACTGCGAGCACAAGCTGTTCACCGGGCTGTTGGCGCAGCGACCAAACAGCCTTCTGTAGGTCGGCGGCTTCAGCCCCGACACGGGTCTGCGACGAAGCCTGGAGCTTCGGACCTGAAGGTACCGACCTACAAACTCCTCAACGGAGCGAAGCACCTACCCCGTCAGTGGACCGAGCCACCTGACACGTCCGGGTTCAAACCCGTGAACAGGCCGGCGGCATCCACCGGGTCGAAGCGGTACTGCGCACCGCAAAAGTCGCAGCCGACTTCCACCTGGCCTTGCTCGGCGATGATGCCCTCGACCTCCTCGGTGCCCAAGCTGCGAATCATCTGCCCCACGCGCTCACGGTTGCAACGGCAGGCAAAGCGAGGACCGGTCTCACCGATGAACGGCTCAAAACGCGCCAACGGCTCTTCCCAGAACAGGCGATGCAAGATGGTTTCTGCATCCAGGGTGAGCAGCTCTTCGCGCTTGAGACTTTTCGCCAGAATCGAAATGCGGCTGAAATCTTCGCTCTGACCCAGGACCGCTTCACGCTCCACCGAATCGGTTTTGCCCGCCAGGTTGCCCTCGCCTTCAACCGGCAGACGCTGGATCAGCAAACCCGCAGCCACTTGGTCGTCAGCCGCCAACACCAGCACCGTGTCGAGCTGTTCAGACTGCAGCATGTAATGCTCCAGCACCTCACTGATGTTTTCCAGCTTTTCGCCCCGGTCACCAAACAGCGGCACCACCCCTTGGTAAGGCTGCTGGCCCGGCAAGCGGTCTTGCGGGTCGAGCGTGATCGCACAACGGCCCACATTGTTCACATTGACCATCTCACTCAAGCTGGCGTTGTCTGCAACTTCACCCACCTGGGTGCAGGTGGCGCGCAAGCTCAGATCAGGCTGCACCTCGACCACGCCGAGCTTGACCGGACCGTCGCCAAAAATCTGCAGCACCAAAGCACCGTTGAACTTGATGTTGCCCTGCATCAGCACGCCTGCAGCGGCCATCTCGCCCAACAGTTGGCGCACAGGGGCCGGATAAGCCCCTGTTGTGGTGTTGGACGCACGTCGCGCCAGAATGTCTTGCCACGCATCGGTCAAGCGCACCAGCATGCCGCGCACAGGCAGGCCTTCGAAAATGAATTTATGGAGTTCGGACACAGTTCAATCACCTGCCAGGCAGGTCAATCCTCAAAAGTTGAAAAACAAGGCGCAGTGAAGAATCAGGCCAGTTTCTTCAAACCGGCCTTGAATCGGCGGGCGTTTTCGACATAGTGACGTGCGCTCTGGCGCAAGCCTTCGATCTGCTCAGGGCTCAACTCGCGCACCACCTTGGCTGGAGAGCCCATGATCATGGAGCCATCGGGAAACTCTTTGCCCTCGGTGACCAGGGAGCCCGCGCCCACCAGACAGTTTTTGCCGATCTTGGCCCCATTGAGCACCACCGCACCGATGCCAATCAATGACTCATCGCCGATGGTGCAACCGTGCAGCATCACCATGTGGCCCACCGTCACATGCTTGCCCACCGTCAAGGGTTTGCCGTGGTCGGCATGCATCACGGTGCCATCCTGGATGTTGCTGCCCTCACCGATTTCAATCGTCTCTGTATCGCCACGAACCGTGCAGCCAAACCAGACGCTGGCATCGGAGGCGATCTTGACCGCCCCCATCACCTGGGCACTGTCGGCCACCCAGGCCGAGGGTGCGACTTCGGGGGTGTGTTCATCGAGTTGGTAAATCGCCATGGCTTGCTCCTGATCAGGCCGGAAACCGGCTAAACCTACAATTGTAGGGAGACTGGCCGCCAGCGGCCGCCTGCCCCCGCCATTTTCTGATTTCAAGCCAATTTTCAGCTGTGTCCACCCCATCCTTACGCACCGCCGCCCTGGCCCCATGGGCGCAATCCGATCCCGTTTTGAAAGCCCGCGCCACACTCGCCCTCGACCTGAACCTGCCTGTGCGTGCCGACGAGATGCTGCAAGCCCCTGCCCATGGCCCGGGACGACCGAGCCGCCCCGAGCTGATTCACCACACCTTGCTCAAGCCCAAATCGTTGTCCACCCTCGAAGGCCGGGCCATTCTGGTTCATTCAGTCACCCACATCGAACTCAACGCCATCGACCTGGCGCTCGATGTGGTCTGGCGCTTTGCAGGCATGCCCGACGCCTTCTACACCGACTGGGTGCGCATTGCCCAAGAAGAAGCCAAACACTTCACCCTGCTGCGCGATCACCTGGTGGGCATGGGTTATGACTATGGCGACTTTGCGGCCCACAACTCCCTGTGGGACATGGCCGAGCGCACACGGGACGACTTGCTGGCACGCATCGGCATCGTGCCGCGCACCATGGAAGCGCGAGGTCTCGACGCCTCGCCGGGCGTGAAGAACAAACTGGTCAGCGTGGGCGACCACCGCGCTGGTGAAATCCTGGACATCATCTTGCAAGAAGAAATCGGCCATGTGGCTGCAGGCAACCGCTGGTACCGCTACCTGTGCAGTCAACGCGGCCTGGACCCTGTCAGCACCTACGCACAATTGATCGCTCGATACGACGCCCCCAAGCTGCGCCCGCCCTTCAACATGACAGCGCGGCGCTTGGCAGGGTTTGAAGAATCGGAGCTGGCGGTGTTGACCGCCTGAAGCCCTGATTCAAAAAGAGACTTCACGAACAAGCACGGCCAAGGCGTGGCGAAGGTAGCGCCAAATGGGCACCTCCCATTGCACCTGAATGGTCAGATGACCGCGCCAAGTACGGCCCTGCAATTCAACCGGCATGCGCTCGGGTGTCAAAGTCACGCGGTACACCGCGTTTTCTGCCCAAAGTTGCTGGTTCTTTTCACGCGTCAATACATGCCCCCCCGATTGCGCAGCCAGCTCCGGTCTGGCGAGAACGCGCGACGCATCTGCATCCACCGACTTCACCGTCAGGCGCAGCGCAGGCCCCGTGGCTGAATCCAGAACGAACATGGCCGAATCGCCCGTGCGCACCCTTTGCGCCGCATGCTCATCGAGCCAGGTCTCGACAAACCACTGCCCGTCATCCTTGACCACGAAAGCCAACCGCTCTTTGCTGGACACCCACTGACCGACATGCAAGCCAGGGTCGAAATCCCTGACATACCCGGCAAAGGGCGCTGTCGGCGCATACTGCATTGCCTCGGTGCTCAGACCACTCCATTCGGCTTCGACCATCGACAGCAATTGCTGGTTCACAACCAGATTACGGCTCAGATCGGTGCTCAAACTGGCCGCCTGAGCTTGCCAGGCTTGTTGCTCCAACCGCGCCTGCAATGCCGCCTTGCGCATCTCCAAATCCGGCACATGCAGCGTCAGCAATGTCTGCCCCTCCTGAACCCGATCGCCTTCACGCACTGGCAACGCATCAACCCTCGCCCCCGCTGGCGCATGAATTGGCCACATCTCTGCGGGCCGCAAAATGGCCGAACCACTCTCACGACCCGGCCAGGGCAGCAGAAAAACCAGCACCAGAGCACACAGCGCATAGCCAGTTCGGCGACTGCGCGCCGTCGTTTTAATCACAGCCCACCGGGACCACCATTCACGCAACTCAGACCGCAAGGGCCAGGCGATGAACCAGATCAATTCAACGGCAAACAACAAGACACCCAGCACCTTGAAGAAATAAAAATAAACCAGTACCGCAATGCCCAAAAACACCACCAGGCGGTACAGCCATGTCGCCCAGGCAAACAACACCAGCCCCACACTCAGACGGTGGCCAAAAATCTCGGGGGCGGGCTCCTTCAAATCAAACAGAAACTCACGCAACTGCCAACGCGCCAAAGCAAAGCTGCGGGCATGCAGATTGGGCATGTCCAGGGCATCGGAAAGAATGAAGTAGCCATCAAAGCGCATGAATGGACTGGCATTGATGGCCAAAGTCGCCACCCAGCTGGTCGTGGCCAATACAAAAAAAGCGGAGCGTGCCGCACCATCTGGCAAAAGCGCCCACAAAAACGTCGCCCAAGCGGCCACCATCAGCTCGGTCACAATGCCTGCCGATGCCACTCTCAAACGTTGATAACGATCCGTCAGCCGCCAGGTTTCATTGGTATCCGTGTACGCCACAGGCCACATCACCAAAAAAGCGCCCCCCATCGCAGGCACACGACACCCCAGGCGTTTGGCCGTGAAAGCATGGCCCAACTCATGCAAAAACTTGACCACGACAATCGCCAAACCATAGGCCAGCAATCCCTCCCAGGTCAAGGTATCCACCAAAGTGGCCTTGAAGACATCCCACTGGCGAAATACAAAAAACAAGCCCAGAGCCAGTACGACCAGGGTCAAGCCGACAAAAAACCGGCTGAAAAAAACATCGGCCAACCAGCGCGTACGGCTCAACCATGGATCTGGATTGAACAAAGGCACACGAAAAAACAGGTAGTGATGCAGCAGCCACTTCAGCACACTGCCTTTTTGTTTTTCCAGCTGCTGCGCCATCCAGGCTGGTGACCTGTGTTCGCCCGGAATCAAAAGTTGCTGCGATTCAAAAAATCGAACCACATCCATCACGTCTTCATCGGTCAGCGCCAAAGTGGTGTGCTGACGAATGTCTGCCACGATCGAAGACACAGTGCCCAATGACCAGCGCTGCAAAACTTCAAAAGTCAGCCAGTCAATCCGAAAGAAAAGATTGCGAACCGGGTCGTGCAAAGTCCAGCTGGGCTGACCATCGGCCATCACCGGTCCGGCCAGCAAATCCAGCTCCTCGCGCAACAACGGCAGAGACATGGCGCTCATAAACCCAAGTAAGTCCTGACGCTGGCCACAGGACGTCGGAACATCCAGTACACCAAAGGCACCCAATCACCCTGCAACTTGGCCGTTCCTTTAAGGCCCACCCGATGCTCGGTCTTGCCTGTCAATTGGGCCCGCACCCGATAGGCGTACTGACCATCAGGGCGTTGAACCGCATCGTGGGCCACATAACGCACCTTTGCCGCCACCGGATCAAGCGGGCTGGCATTGAGATACAAGCTGACCTGTGAACCCGGCTCCAGACGAATGGCATCACTCAGCGCCAGCCAGGCCTCGACTTCGGCATCGCCCGGTGCAGCGATGCGCAAAATCCGCTCCCCCACGGTCACTGGGCGCCCGATCCACTCCGAAGGCTCGTCCATCAAAACGACCCCCTCCTGCGGTGCCTGCACTCGAGCCCGTTGCAACTGCCCACTCAAGAAATCAACTTCGGCACGTTTTTCTTCGATTTTTCCGGTCAACAACGACATCTGCCCCTTGGCACGGGCATCGGACATGGCCAGATGAAGCGTCTGACGGTATTCCGCCTGTGCGGTGGCCAATGCCTGCGTGGCCACTTCGAGCCGACTTTGCGTCAAAGCCTCGTCAAAACCGAACAACAGCTGGTCTTTCTTGACGAATTGATTGGGTTGCACGTGAAAGGTATCGATCACGCCATCCAGTGGAGAACGAATCACGACCGGATTAAAAGGTGTCAATTCGGCAGGTGCCAACACCGTCAAACGCACGGGTATCAACAGCAGCAACACCAGCACAGCGCCCACCAATGTCAGTGGACGCTTCCACCAGGGCCTGACCTCATCCGAACGATGCCATACAGTGCGCCACGACTTCAGGCGGGACCACAGCGACAGCGCAGCGGGCTGCCGACACCGGGAAAACTCATGCGACCAGATCGACAACCACTCCTGGGCCATCGCCTGCTCAGGCTCAGACCAAGCCTCATCGCGCACCAACAGCAAGGCGCCATCCGACCATGACAGCCACAACGCATGGGGCGGCCACCACTGCGCCCATTCGGCACGCAGATGCTCTGGCAAATCCAGGGCACAAAACACACGGCCAGCCGGCGCTGCAGCAGCCTCTGCAGCCGTATCAACCAGCTGCTCGCGCCGCCAGAACTCGAACACCTGCTGCAGCCACTGGGTGTAAGGCACATTGGCTTCAATCTGCACAACACCCGACAAGGCATACAAACCATCATCAGACAACCACAAGGCCGCCTGACGGTAAGTCAGCAAACGACGTGTTTCATTGACCAGTAAAAAACCAGCCTCTCGTGCGCTGCGCACACCGCGCGCCAACCTGGCCAACCCCAAAAGCACCTGCCAAGGATGGTTGGCCCCCTTGTCAGGGGTGTTCATTCAAAACACCCCTGACACGCTCCCCTGTTTCGCTTCATCACTGCCTCATGCTCTGCCAACAAAAGCAGGCATTTTCGCACTGGCCGCGAGCTTCAATTTTTCTGACAAGCCCTGACGACCCGGCAACGCCATTTTTTCGGCCGACCGCTTTTCACCCGCCAGCACGTTGAACTGCAAGACAGTTTGTTGCCCGTCTGCGCTGGTCACCAGCAATTTGACCTGAACATCCCCCGCTGGTGTATCCGGCGCTGAAAGCTCAAAACGGCCTGTAGCTGGGTCAAACCGAATCCAGGCAGGCAACGCGCTGCCGTCGGCCAAAGAAGCACGCAAGGTCAACACCATGTGCGAAGGATCTGCGGTCAAGGCATCGGCAGGCACATCAAAAACCAGATGCCCGTCCGCAGGCAGCACCACATCGCGGAGCGGCTTGCGCACGCCCAGCGGCTGCAAGCCAGCCACCACCGGTGCATCTCCGGTCGAAACGGCCACAGACTGAACCGTACGCTGGTCATCAGACTGCAACAGACGCTGCGAGGCGTCCTGCTCCACCGGCTCGGTCAGACCCAGGTCACGCACGGTGTCCAGATGCAGCACCGGGAAAAGTGCCGAATCAAAACGCAATGCCCCATGACGGTCTGCGTCATCCTTGCGATCCAGATCCCAACGTTTGATGAACTCGAATTCACCCACCTGCGGCATCCAACGCTCAGGCGAACGGGGATGGTCGAGCAAAACCGGTGGCTCCACCACGGGCGGAGGCACCACCAGCGGAGGCTGATTGCGGTCATCATCTTTGTCTGCCAGCAGGTCCAGACGCCCTTCGGGTGTGAATACGTCACCCGTGCCATCGTCCATGATGGTGGCCACGCCACTGGCCGACTGCCCATCGACCTTGCTGGCCACCAGACGGAACGCTTCAGGACCTTCAAACACACCGTCGTTGACCAATGGCGTGCGCACCTGCAAACGCCCTTCAGCATCGAGTCTCAACAGTTGACCGGTGTAAGGCTCCCAGGTCACCCCGTTGAACACCTCCAGCGTCGGACCGAAATCGGCCGTGCCTGCCGTACCCGTTTGCAATGACAAGGTCAGCACCTGTGAAGCCTGCCCCGTGACTGTGAAAAACGCAAACGGTGAGGCCTCATTGACAGTCTGACTGCTCACCGCCAGAGGGCGATCATCGTCCTTGATGGCTTCGTCATCCAGTGAACCGTCAACGCGCCAGACATCACCTTTGCCATCGTCACGGATGGTGGCCACGCCCACAGCCTGTCGACCACCTGTGTTGCGCGCCTGCAAATTGAAGGTCTCTGGGCCTTCAAACACCATGTCATTGACCACCGGTGTGCGAACCAGCAAGCGCCCGTCAGCATCCAGCACCACAGCCTGACCGGTGTAAGGCACCCAGTTGGCACCATCAAACACCTCCAGACCCGGACCATGGTCGGCACTGCCTGCTGTCCCGTTGCTCACGGACAGGGTAGCCACCTGACCAGCCTGGCCAGAGACCGTGAAGACCGCGTACGGTGAAGCCTCATTGACGCTCGGACTAGAGACCAGCAAGGGACGGTCATCGTCCTTGACTGTCACCGTGTCCAGGGCGCCGCTGGGCAGATACACATTGCCAGTGCCGTCGTCACGCACGGTCGCCGTGCCCGAAGCCGCTTGCCCAGCCGCGTTGCGCGCGGACAAACTGAAGGTTTCCGGACCTTCGTAAACCCCATCATTGACCACCGGGGTGCGTACCAGCAATTGCCCAGCCGCATCCAAAACCAGCGATTGACCTGTATAGGCCACCCACTGCGTGCCATCAAACACTTCCAGACCCGGCCCAAAATCGGCGCTGCCAGCCGTGCCCGCAGCCAAACTCAAAGTGGCGGCCTGTCCAGGCTGACCACTGACCGTGAACACCGCAAAGGGTGAGGCCTCGTTGACCGACACACTCGACACCGTCAAAGCTGGGATCACCGGCGCTGGAGGCACAACGGGAGGCTCAGACGGGCCGGAAGGCGGCGTAACCACAGGCTCGGGCACCGTAACCTTGACAGGCAAGCCCGGATCGGTCACCAACCCCACAGCCAGGTTGTTGTCGCCAAAGGCGTTGTCCGTGATGGTCAATTCGATGCCCGTCAGCTTGCCTGCTGCGGTGATGAATCGGGCACCATCCCCACCGGCCACACGCTGGGTAAAGTCATACCAGCCCGCCCCGGTGATCGGGGTACCGGCATTGTCCAGCGTGCCTGCAGGCAAAGCCGCAAAAGCGTCCGCCGACACATACTTCATGTAGGCGTTGAAGCTGTCGTCAGCCATCTGGGCCGCCGACACATCGATCAACACGCGAACCTGCAAGCCGGCGCGATTGAGGTCCACATCCAACATGCCGTTGTCTGCCACGTTCGGCTTCTTGGCAATCGAGAACTGGATGGGATCCCAAGGTGCCTGAATGTTTGGCCCCACAGGCTTGGACCCACCCACCGTCGCATCGGTAGGTGACAGCACCTTGATATTTTCAAGCTGTGCATCTTCTGAGACCACTGCATTCGAATCATCAGAAATCACAGCCAGAGAAATGATGGGACGGATTTCGGTCAAGGTGCCATTGATGGCTTCTTGATACTTGTCAACCGTGGTCCAGGCCAATGTCGCCAATGCGTTTTGCTTGGCATCCTGCAAACCGTCACCGTTCAAGTCACCCAGACGCGCAACGTTCCAGCCCACCGATGCAGCCATGGTCGCCAGGATCTCTTCGACTGTCGGCGCAACACCGTCTTTGTCAAAGTCATCGTCCAGATCGATGGTGTTCGTGTCTGGCAAAGCATCGGTGATGGTGCCGGGGAACTTCTTGCCTGCGCCGTCATCCAGAATGATCGCCAAGCCAGCTGCCTGTGAACTGTCGCTGACTTTCGTCACGACCAACTGGAATGTCTCAGGCCCCTCTTTGCGCACATCGTTGGTGACGCCTACACGCACAAAAAACTGACCATCGGACGGCACTGCAAAAGCCGTACCGTTGTAATCAACCCAGTTCAGCCCCCCATCCAAGGTGTACTGCATGGTGACGCTGGCAGCCAGATCAGCCGTATCACGTTCAATGCCGCTCAGCTCAGCATCCACATCCGCCGTGGTTTGCGTGTTGGCCAAAGCCAGTTGCACCGACATGCCAGCCGTGCCATTGACCGTGAAGATGCCATAGCTGGAACCCTCATTGATCTCGATGCTGTTGACGCGCAAAGAACGGTCATCATTCTTGACAGCCAAGCGGTCTTCTGCACCGCTTTCATTGAAGATGACACTGGTGCCGTCATCCACAATGGCACCCGTGCCTGAATCCGAAATATCACCGCTTTCAGTACGCGCCATCAGCACAAAAGTCTCACGCCCTTCATACGCCGTATCGTTAATGACCGGCGTGCGAACCAAGGTGATGCGACTGCCTGTGGGCACCACATAAACGCTGTTGGGCGTGTAATCGACCCAGGCCAAACCATCGAAATATTGCATGGCCGGACCAAAATCCTGGGTACCGTCCAGCGCAGCAGCACCGGTCCCTGTTTTGGCATTAGCGGAGCCATTGGACAACTCCAGAATCAACCGCATGCCGGGCACCGCTGCCACCCTGAAGACCGCATAGGGCGATCCCTCATTCACTGTGGTGTCATACACGATCAATGAACGGTCATCGTCAAACCCGGTACCGGGGCCGTTGGTCACAGTCGGATCGGCATCATTGTTGCCATCAAAGTCAAAACGTGCGCCGGTGCCATCGTCAATAATCGACGAAGTAGCCACCCCGCTCTGTCCAGAGGGCACTTCGGCCATCAGCTCCAGAGTTTCTCTGCCCTCCAGCACGGGCAAGCCCACATCGTTGATCACCGCCAACCGGACTTTGAGCACAGCCGCCTCGCCCGGCGTCGAATCACCATCGCCCGGCACAGTCACAAAGCCGCCATTGAGGCCTGGCTGATACACCGTCCAGGCTGTGCCATTCCAGTACTCCAGCGCAGGGCCCACGTCAGCAGGCTCTGCCCCCGTCAACACCAGCTCGGCATCGTTGTCATTCACAGCCGTGGTCTGGCGCAGCGTCAGCTTGACGGACTGACCTTCCACCACGTTAGACACCGTCCACATGACATAAGGTGATGCCTCGTTCACATCGGTACCGGTCACTGCCGGATGGTCGTTGTCTCGGATAGCGCTGGGGTTGTCCTGGCCGTTGTTGCCAAAAATCGAACCTGTGCCATCGTCCTTGATGGTGGCGGTGCCCGCTGCTGAACGCGTGCTGCTGGTCGCTGTCAGGGAGAACGTTTCGTTGTTGTCCACAAACGCATCAGGCTTGATGGGCGTACGAACCAGCAACTGACCGCTGCCGTTCAAAGACAAGGCACCACTGGAATAAGTTGTCCAGTTGGCCCCACCGTCAGTAGACACCTGCAGCGTGTCGCCAAAGTCCAGTGAGGTGGCTGTGTTGGCCTGCATGGTCAAGCCCGTCAAGGCCTGGTTGGCGCTGCCTTCGATCAAGAACACAGCGAATGGCGACGCCTCGTTGACCACCGGGCTGGACACCGAGAAGCCACGATCATCGTCCTTGGGGTCAGAAGAATTCTCTGTGCCATCGGGATTGAAAATGGTTCCGTTGCCATCATCCACAATGGTGGCCGTGCCCTGCACCGCATGACCGCCAGCATTGCGCGCTGTCAGACCAAATGTTTCATCGGGCTCATTGACCGCGTCCTGCAACACCGGCACCCGCACCAGCATGCTGCCCGAACCGTTCAACCGGATGCCGGGAGCATAGTCGGTCCAGGTCAATCCACCGTTGGTGGAGACCTGCATCGAGGCGGTGTAGTCAGCAGCCGCAGACGCCGAGCCAACGGCCAAAGACAAGTCCACCCACTGATCGGCGGCTCCGCCGACCGTAAAGACAGCGAAAGGTGACGCCTCGTTCACTGTTGGGCTGCTCACGGTCAAAGGTCGGTCATCGTCCTTGACTGCGGTATCGTCCACCTGACCGTCAGGGCCGTAAATGGTCCCTGTGCCATCGTCCTTGATCGTGGCCACCCCTGTATCGGTGCTGCCGCCTGTGGCCGACACCTTCAGGCTGAAAGTTTCACCATTGTCTGACACCGAATCGTTGGTTACAGCCGTGCGCACGAGCAACTTGCCCGCACCATCCAAGGCAACAAAACTGCCCGACGTGTACGCAACCCAGCTCGAGCCCGACAGGTATTGCAAGCCGCTGCCGTTGGCCGCACTGTAATCAACGCCACCGCCGCTGGCCGTACCGGCAAGCAGCTCCAGCGATGTCTTCTGTCCGGCAAAACCAGAAACCTCAAACACCGCATACGGCGATGCCTCGTTGACCGTGATGTCATTGACCGTAATGGCACGATCATCATCCTTGATCGCATTCGGATTGACCGAGCCATCGTCACGGAAGACATCGCCCGTGCCATCGTCCTTGATGGTGGCCAGACCCAACGCATGTGAACCGCCAGTGTTGGTGGCCTGCAACTTGAAAGTTTCGTTGTTGTCCAGCGTGGTGTCATTGATGATGGCTGTGCGCACCAGCAGCTTGCCAGTGGCCCCCAAAGACACATTGTCATTGGCCGTGTAATTGGTCCAGGTGCTTCCCACCAG
>JACCEE012216631.1_pt1 | contig 14462 bp, 13 predicted proteins | sample 7449931 | NCBI WGS metagenome assembly JACCEE01 (sample SAMN15323457, study PRJNA562643) | freshwater metagenome | isolation source: river surface water | place: USA:Blue River Watershed | collected 2017-08-19 | reverse complement strand
CTTAGTCCAATCTATTCGAAATATTATACCGAAGAGGAAGTAAAGCAATTGATTGCAATTTACAATTCCGATATGGGGAAAAAGGTACTTGAAAAAACACCGTTAATCATGAAAGAATCGATGCAAGCCGGAAAAGATTGGGGTACAAAAATTGCCGAAAAGATTCTAAAAAAAATGAAAGACAAGGGCTATTTGAATACGCACGAAATAGAACGGTAACATAAAAAAAGCGAGTAAATATTACTCGCTTTTTTTATGTGTTAGTTTTTTAATGCTCCTTCAAACAACTTCGGTTTAAAGGTTAATTGCATCCACATCCAGTTTTGATTATCGTAGGCTGTTGAAGCTTTTTTCACTTGTTTCAGTGCTTCGGCAGCAAACAAATAAGCATAACCAATTTCAAACGAACAATCGGCATTTATTTTATATGACAATAATGCATCAGCTTCTTGTCCTAAATACTTATTAAGACTTACATATTCTTTTTTTGAATTGGTGTATCCAACATTATTTTGTGTTGACAAGAAGAAATAATTTACACCCAACGATAATGCATCGGTCAATTGAGCCTTTGTTTTCACATATGAGTTAAACAAGCCTGCATCAGACGTTTTGGTATTAACCAATTCTATGGTTCCTTGAAATGGGCGAGTTGTTCCTAAAAGAACGTCGAATTTATGGTCGATTTTTTTGTAATCGGCATCGGTATTTTCCATATCGTTACCTGAAAGGATATCGAAACCAATAGCTACTTCATATGGTTTTTTCGTGTATTTTAACATCGCGTTAATCAAATATGCACGAGCTTGTTTACCGTTGGTCGATTCACCATTTTGATAGAATCCCGAACAAGAAAGAGCCATTTCATCGTTTTTCACCGTGATATATCCCCCAAATGTATTCTTCAAATAGTACTGATCGGTAGTCCCGGGCTGTTGCACTCCCGATAAAATACCAAGTAAGGTAACATTAACATTTTTGCAAAAGTCCTTCTTTAATTCAAGGAAATCGAAGGTTTTAAATTTCTTATCGGAGAGTATTGTTGCAAGCGTTGTATCTTTTTGATTATTATAAGAAGCAAAAGCCCTGATTTTCACAACACTGTCATTATCGAAATGATACATGATACCATCAAGAAATGCACCTGCTTGTCCCCAGTTTGCACCCGACAATAAACGTTCATCTTCGATAGATAAAGATTGACGACCAACTCTTAAACCCGAAACCTTGTTCAACGATAAATCTGCCCAACCTTCAAATAAATTCGTTTGCGTTGAATCATACGATGTTGCTGTTCTATTTTTGTTTCGAATTTGTTCACCCCACACTGCAGCATTTTGAAAAGAGATATACGTTTTAATTTTTTCGGTTTTAAAACCAACATTTAAACGCGTACGCTGAGTTGCTATTCCAAATGGCTCATTACCCGGTTTCAGCAAGTCTTTATAGCCGGCTCGTATTTCAGCTCTGGGTCTGATTTCGGAACCAACGGTCAGCTGTGCCGATGCGTTATAAGCCATTAACAATGATGCAATAAATGCACCGACAAATAGTCTGTTTTTTCTCATAAAGTAGAGTTAGGTTTAACATAAATTTATAGTTAAGCTAATATACAATATTTCCATTTAATTAAAAACTCCAGACAAATACTCTTTTGTCCGCTGATTTTGAGGATTTTCGAAGAAAGAATCGGCAGGTCCCTGTTCCACGATTTCACCTAAATACATAAAAATAACATTATCGGCAATTCGTTTTGCTTGGCGCAATGAATGGGTTACAACCACGATGGTGTATGAGTTTTTAAGCTCCAAGAATTTTTCTTCAATAGCTTTACTCGATAAAGGATCGAGTGCAGAAGTTGGTTCATCGGCAAGGATTATTTCCGGATCGACAGCTAAACCACGAGCCAAACATAAACGCTGCTGTTGTCCGATAGACAGTTTTGCAGCCGGACTATGCAGACGATCTTTTACCTCGTCCCACAAATTTGCCTGATTAAGATAATGTTCTACCCGTTTTTGCAAAAACATCCGATTTCTTCGACCACTGATTTTTAACCCAAAGGCAATGTTTTTAAAAATACTCATTGGCAAAGGCATCGGACGTTGAGACAGTAATCCCATGTTTCTGCGCAATTCGGTTATATCAACATCGGGGTGCAGCAAATCATGTCCATTCATCATAATTTTACCTTGAATATCAACATCGGCATACAAATCGGTCAAGCGGTTTAAACTCTTCAACAAGGTAGTTTTTCCACATCCCGACGGACCAAGAATAACCGTAATTTTTTTCTCGGGAATAATTGTGTTGATGTTTTTCAAAATATGCGATTTGCCAATGTGTAAATCGAGGTTTTCGATTACTATTTTATCGTGAGCCATAAGGAAAATTATTTAATTCTTGATTTATTATATCGTGACGAAAAATAACGAGCACTAATACTTATTATAAGCACAATTATAGTGAGCAATGCTGCAGATGCATAAGCACGAGCTTTGACTTCTTCCATCGGGGATGAAAGTTGAAAAAACACCGAAAGCGATAAGGTTGCAGATGGTTGCATTACAGACGTGGGTATTGAATCGGTAAAACCGGTTGTAAAAATAACAGCTGCTGCATCGCCAATGGCACGACCAAAAGCAAGCATAACGGCGGTAACAATTGCCGGCATACACTGACGAACAAAAATTCGATAGGCGGTTTCGGTTTTTGTTGCTCCTAACGATAATGAAACTTCCAATAAATCGCGAGGTACCGATTTCATTGCTTCATCAATTGTTCGAATAATAACAGGAAGAATAAACAATGCAACAGTAATCATACCGGCCAATAGCGATACCCGAGCACCGACATACAACATTATAGAGAATGCAAAAACACCATACACGATAGATGGCACACCCCATAACAAATCGAGGCAAAACCGAATACTATTCACAAAACGGGAATGATTGACCAGATGAATATTCATATAAAGTGATACCGGTAAGCCAATGATCAGCGCGATGATAGTTGAACCAACTGCCAAATATAACGATCCGACAATTGCATTAAGAATTCCACCTCCTTTTCCAAAATAAAAACCACCGGAGGGAACACTCGAAATCATCTCCCACGATAAGGCAGGAAACCCCTTCGATATTATACCATAAATAATAGCAATTAAAAGGAAAAAGATAATGGCAACACTCATGTACATTACCATTTTGAAAAGGGATTCTTCTGCTTTACGAATGTTCTTTCTGTTAAATATTTTTTTTACACCTTCCATTATATGAACTTTTTCTCCAATCGAACAATTAATAATCGAGCACTTAAATTGAAAACAATAACCACCACAAACAACAACAATGCAGCAAACATGAGAGCTGAATCATATTTCGGAATCGACATCATTTCGCCATAGTTATTAGCAATTAGTGCCGGAAGCGGATATGCAGGATCGAATATTGTTTTAGGAATTTCAACCACGTTACCGGCAACCATCAAAACAGCAATTGTTTCACCAAAAGCACGTGCAACGCCCAATACCATTGCCGAGACAATACCCGGGAATGCTTTTTTCAGTATCACATATTTTATGGTCTGCCAACGAGTAGCTCCTAACGATAGCGATGCCTCGGTAAGCGCAATGGGTATTGTTTTAAAAATCTCCAGTAAAATATTTAAGACAAATGGTATTATCATGATTGCCAATACCAAAATAGCACTAAAAGTACAATAGCCCGTTGACATAACACCAAAAGCAGGAGCTACCGTATTTTGAACCCACGGAACAATGGCTATTATCCCCCAAACGCCATATACAACCGACGGAATACCGGCTAAAATGTCAACAACCGGTTGCACTATTTTCATATGCAATGACGGTGCATATTGGGTTAAATAAATAGCCGTGAAGAAACTTACAAAACCACCCAACACGATTGCAAAAAACGTAATAAAAACCGAACCGGTTATAAATGGCAAAAAGCCAAATTGTCCGCTCATGGGTTTCCACGAAGAACTAAATAATAAATTGGCAAGAGAATCGGAAGCAAGTAACGGCCATGATTTATAAATCAAGCCCCAAGCAATAATAACCGGCAATAGCAGAACAATCACCAATGCAAAAAACATCCATCCACTATGAATGGCACTATTGATTTTCCTTCCTTTTAATGACGTGATTAATGGCATAAATTCAATTTTACAACTTTGACACTTGTTGTTTAATTACCGAATCGGGCATTTGAATATAACCGCTTTTTTCTACCAATGCCTGCCCTTTCGAATAGATAAACTCAAGGAATGCTTTTATGACGGGCGATTGACTTTTACCTTTCAACACAAAATATAAATTTCGTGACGGTGGCGATGGATAACGACCATCTTTAATAGCAGCCATGATACTATCGAGCGATTCATAAAAATCTTCATTTACATCAATTTTCCCATTTTTGTTAATGTCGATCTTTGCAACTTCTAAACCTTGAATTTTCTTTCTACTTGCAATATCATACACATATATAACATTGTTATATGCTATTGCGGCCTTGTCCGATTTTACGGCATCGGCAATTCCCGGATCGCCAAAAACACCCGTACCTTTCAAATCTTCTTGTTCCTTTCCAAGATACGAAGCCCAAACAGAAGCTGCTCCGCAGGCATCGGAACGGGTATATGCATGAACCGGAATCGGACTACTGGTGCCGGTAAGTTGCCCCCAACTGGTATTTTTACCATTCACAAACACAGACTCAAAATCATCGCGACGCAATCCCTTTTGTTGAAGAACCGTAATCACCGGATTGTGGGCATTAATTACGGGCAAAACGGCATCTTTGGCAACAACATACGTCAGTGCTCCCTTTTGTAATTCTTCTTGTTTCGCATCGCGCGATAACATTGCAATATCAACCATACCGGCAAGTACATCGGCAATACCTTTGCCTGCACCTCCAGCCGAAATATCAATTTGAACATCGGGATGAAGTTTTTTAAACTCCTCGGCCCATGCCACCGTAAGCGGATATAATGCAAATGCCCCCGAAATACTTATTCGTCCTGCGATATCGGTATTTTTTCCTTGCTGCGAACTATTACTGCAAGCTTGTAACAATAAAACTCCGGCACATGCTGCCAAAACGATGATTCTTTTTATCATAAAATGTGTATTTCAATAAAATCCAGTGGATACTTTCCAGTGGTTAACAAAAGTATTTTTTAATGCAGGCGACTACAATACCTTTTTTTTATTATACACGGAGGTACTGGTACTATAAGTACAAATACCTAAAACAAACATCGTGGATCATACCTATTTCATCATGATAGGCAAAAATACCATAACAATTATTGGGTATAGGGATTATCACAAAATACGATTTTATACGCTCAATATGGTATTTCTTTTAACATACATTTGCAATGTACACTTACACGATAGACTTTAGCGTATTTAAATTAATTTATACTACAAAAATGAATATAGGAATAAACGGTTTGGGAAGAATCGGCAAATTAGTATTCAGGCTTTTACTCGAGTATGACGATATTAAAACGATTGTCATTAATGACCCAATGCAATTTGAAAACATTGTACATTTAATTAAATACGACAGCATTCACGGCCGTTTTACCAAAAACGTTATAATTGGCAACAATTCAATTACAATACAAGATAAACACATCTTTATTTATCACCATACGCAACCACAAAACATACCATGGAAAAAACACAAGATACACTATGTAGTAGAATCATCAGGACAATTTAAAACCGCAGATAACTTGAAGCTGCACCTCGATGCCGGAGCAGAGAACGTTATTCTCTGCCAGCCGGCTCTTGGTTTATTAGACAAAACAGTTGTAATGGGGGTTAATGAACAAAGTATTGTTCCAAGCGATAAACTTATATCAAATGCATCGTGTACAACCAATTGTATTGCACCCCTACTCTCGGTTTTACATAAAAGCTATAACATCGAAAAAGCATTTTTTACAACGGTTCATCCTTTTACCAGTAATCAATCGCTACTCGATGGTCAACATGCCGATTTACGTCGCTCGCGTTCTGCGATGTGTAATATTATTCCAACAAGTAGTACAGCCGTTGGCGCAATCGAAACTATCATCCCCGAGTTAACGGGAAAGGTAGATGGATTTGCTACCCGTGTACCTATTCCAATTGGAGCATATGTTGAAATTGTTGCAAAATTGCAAAATTCTACATCAACAAACGAAATCAATTCTTTGATAAAATATCATTGCGAAACCACACATAAAAACATCATCGCATATACCGAAGATCCTTTAGTTTCGTCAGATATTGTCGGATTACCCTATTCTGCAATTTTCGATTCACTGTCGACCAAATGTATTGGTGGCGATTTGGTTCAACTGTTGGCTTGGTACGACAACGAAACCGGGTATTCACATCGAGTTGTTGATTTAATAAAATATGTGCAACAAATAAAGCTGAACCAATGAATATATTAATTGCGGATAATCACTTTTTTATTGCTGAAGGTATCTTTGCGTCAGTCAAAAAAACGGAACAAGTAAAGCTTGCAAAAAAAGCTGAAAACAAAGAGGAATTATTAAGCTTTTTACAAATCAACAACTTCGATTTACTTATCATCGATAATCGTTTTTTCGGATTCGACACATCACAAAAAATCGTGGAACTGAGGAATCAATACTCCGATTTAAAATTCTTGATTATTACCAATGGTTTAACACAATCTGAAGTTGCTGAATTTGGCAACTCTGGTGTTCATAACATTATACTGAAATCTTCGGGGAAAGATGAATTCAAACAAGCATTGGATTTTACCATGAAAGGGAAAATTTACTATTCAAACGAGATTTTGGAATTGCTACTCGAACAAAACACGACTCAAAATCAACCCAAAGAATATTCGTTGACCAATGCAGAAATCGAGATTGTAAAACTCATTGCTACCGGGCTCACAACAAAACAAATAGCAGAACGAAAAAGAATCAGCTATCATACAGTTGTAACTCATCGGAAAAATATTTTCAGAAAACTGAGCATTAATAGCACGTCCGAATTAATTTTATTTGCAATGAAACAACACCTGATCGACACAATCGAATTTCACATATAAGTGTATTGTAATTCCCATGTTTTTAAATACTTTTCTTTCGCATCGATACTTTGTAAAAGCAATAATTATTGGAGGTATTTTAATTCTATTCTCTATAAACGGGAAAGCACAAACGGCTCTCGATACATTACCTCAACAACCAACGGCAATAAAAAAGAAGAAACCGAAATCATTACTTTCAAAAAAAGAAATGCGAATTGCCATTCAGAGAGCTATTTGCGATATGGTTTCACCAATAGATTATAGTGGTCGAAAACAAAAGTTTGTCGGTTTGAAAGATATTCGTCAGATAAAGCAAATGCTTTGTCCGGGTGATATACTGATTAAACGAAACGAATATCAATTAACCAATATAGGAATACCAGGTTTTTGGACTCATGCAGCTATCTATATCGGTGGTGAAAAAGAAATAGACCAGATGTTCGATTCCATCCCGTTGATTTATGGATTAAGAGCTTCGGAAATAATTAAGTGTCGATTCCCGATTCTGTACAAACGAATAAATAACAGGCAGCACTGTATCATCGAAGCCATTGGCAAAGGTGTCGTAATTAATCCATTAAGTCATTGTGCAAAAGTAGATTGTTTGGCAGCATTTCGTCCAAAATTATCACAAAAAGCTCGATTCATATCGCTACTCACCGCATTTAAATACTACCATGTACCTTACGATTTTCTGTTTGACTTTGAAAGTGATGATGCGGTTGTTTGCAGCGAATTGGTTTACAAAGCATATTCTTCGAACCTAGCTTTTAAAACGGGAACATTGTCGGGCAAATTATTTCTTTCACCCAATGACATTGCAATGCAATTTTGCGACGAGTTACTCACTTCAAAACCCCATTTTCAACTTTTATTTTTTTACAAAGGCGATAGCAAAAGGAGGAAAGCGTTTTTATACGGTCAAAGAGAATTTTGTGAATTACAATAATTGATGGTTGAGTTTTGTGTAATTAAATGATCTTATCAAAACTCGCGTTTTGTAGAATTGCATAGGTATTGTCTCTTATTTCTTTAAAAACGATGCGAATTTTACAGCTGGGTTCATCTTTACAAAATTCGCAGGATTGATATGCTTTTTCCGATACGCACGACATCATAGCTATGGTTCCTTCAAAATGACGTACAATATCGAGTAGTGTTATTTCAGCCGGAGATTTCAACAAGTAATAGCCACCCGACTTTCCTAATTTACTTCCTAAAAAGCCAAGTTTTTTTAGCTCAAGCAGAATTGCTTCCAAAAACCGCTGAGGAATATTTTCCTTTTCGGCAATGTCTTTTATTGGTACGGGACCTTCTCCGTATCGTGCGGCCAAATTGGTTACGGCAAGCATTGCATATCGGGTCTTTTTTGATAGCATGAGACTGTTTTTTCAAATATTTTATTACTAAGCAAATATACAAAATAGCATTGGTAAACCATACCGCAATTGTGGTACAGATAAATAGCCAAATATAGGAATGGCACAAACCTGAGATTTTCTATTATTTTGAAATATCAAAAAAATCAAAATGAATATGAACATTTACTTTCGATATTACAACTCTTATCTTAACCCCTATCTTATCTACACTGGGGTGAAACAATGCATGCCCATGCATCAATTTATGCAACTCAACATAAAATAACGTTTCACCTCCTTCCTTTCTTTTTTTAATCTTTATTTAACATGGATATTTTAACATTACAATATTTCAACATCTATGGTTTATATACCTTTTCCAATTCTGAGGAATTTAGGACATTCTCAAAACGCAATACAAAAACGGATATTCACATTTTATCTGAAACCTCAGAATCGGCAAAAATAGCAGAAGTTGTAAATGAAGTACGAACAATATTTCCTCAAGCTCACATAAAAGGTTCATTTGTTTCCAACGAAAGCGATAACCTCAATTACAGCCCACATATAAAACTGATTTTTACCTTTTTCAATGTTCGTCAAACCGAACAAAAAGATTCTGACACATTGCCATTTGCAGGAATATTTTCGGGATTTGCAGCTCTCATTAAAGACTCAGTTCGTAACCAAGAAACACAAAAAACAACCCAATTAGAAATTGCAAATAGCACAGCTCAACAAATCAATGAAAGCATGTTGTATGCATGGAAAATTCAAAAAGCAATGTTGCCAAGCAAAACAGAATTTAACCTTTTGTTTCCCAATCATTTTATTATTTATAAACCGAAACATTACGTCAGTGGCGATTTTTTTTGGTTGAAATCAAAAGGCAGCAAAACATACTTTGCACTAGCCGACAGCACCGGTCACGGAGTTCCGGGAGCATTTATGAGTATTTTAGGAATCACCAGCCTCAATGAAATAAGTTCTTTGTTTAATGAATGGTATTCAATGTTACCATCTGATATTCTCAATCATCTACGAATCAAACTTATCAATTCACTCAATCAATCGGGAAAATCGTATGAAGAAGTCAATGATGGAATCGATATTGCAATGTGTATTTTCGACCGCGAAACACAAAAATTACAATACGCCGGAGCAAATATTCCGCTCTATGTCGTTAGAAATAACATTTTGCAAGAATATCGTTGTCAGAAAATGCCGGTTGGTATTTCACCAAGAATGAACGAACCATTTACAACCACTACAATACAACTCAACGAAGGTGATAATTTGTATTTGGCAAGCGATGGATATGCTGATCAGTTTGGAAGCAAAAACAACAAAAAATTTAAGAGGAAATCGCTTAAACAACAGTTTGCACTAATCTCCAATCAAGACAGTAAAACGCAAAAACAGATACTGACCGACACCTTGCATTTTTGGCAAAATGGTAATGAACAAACCGACGACATTACGGTTATGGGAATTACCATTAGCAAAGCATCGACTTTCGATTACAAAATATAGCGATAGCCATACCCCGATTATGGTATTAACAAAATGACCGTTTATCGTGATTTTATTACAATCCAATCGAAACGAACTTTGTATTCATCAATAACAAACAAAAAAAAGAACTATGGCAACGAAACAAAACCCATTCGAAAAATTCTTACAAGTATTACGAAATCAAATAGTATTTAATAATTCAAAAAAAGAAACAACCATGTCAACAACACCTTATCAATTTGAGACACTGCAATTACATGCAGGACAAGAAGTCGATGCCACTACAGGCTCGAGAGCTGTACCTATTTATCAAACCACATCTTACGTTTTTAAAAATGCCGAACACGGAGCTAATCTCTTTGCATTGAAAGAATTTGGCAATATTTATACTCGCCTGATGAACCCAACAACCGATGTATTGGAAAAACGGATTGCAGCTCTCGAAGGCGGTGTAGCTGCACTTGCCACAGCGTCGGGTCTATCGGCTCAATTTATTGCCATCACCAATATTACTGAAGCCGGCGATAATATTGTATCAACATCATTTTTGTATGGCGGAACATATAATCAATTCAAAGTTCAATTTAAACGTATAGGCATTACCGTAAAATTTGTTGATGGTGATAAGGCCGAAGATTTCGAAAAACAAATCGATGAAAAGACAAAAGCCATTTACCTTGAAACAATCGGTAATCCAAAATTTAATATCCCCGATTTTGAGGCAATAGCAGCAGTTGCCAAACGCAATAATATTCCGCTCATTGTTGACAACACTTTTGGAGCAGCAGGATATTTGTTTCGCCCGATTGAGCATGGAGCAAATATCGTTGTAGAAAGTGCTACCAAATGGATTGGCGGCCATGGAACCAGTATCGGTGGAATTATTGTCGATGCAGGAAATTTTAATTGGGCGAATGGAAAATTCCCTCAATTTACAGAACCATCGGAAGGTTACCACGGCCTTAAATTTTGGGATGTTTTTGGAACTCATGGTCCATTTGGCAATATTGCATTTAATATTCGTGCCAGAGTTGAAGGACTTCGCGATTATGGTCCGGCATTAAGCCCGTTCAATGCTTTTTTATTGTTACAAGGTGTTGAGACTCTATCTCTACGAGTGCAGCGACATGTTGACAATGCGCTAGAACTGGCTCAATGGCTTAAAAATCATCCCAATGTATTGAATGTTAATTATCCGGGATTAGCATCAAATCCATATCATACATTAGCAAAAAAATATTTACGAAACGGATTTGGTGGCGTATTATCGTTTACCGTAAAGGGTGGTAGTGAGGCCGGCGACAAGGTTATCAATCATTTGAAATTGATAAGCCACTTAGCAAATGTGGGCGACGCGAAATCGCTCATCATACATCCGGCCTCAACAACACACCAACAATTAAGCGATGAAGAACAATTTTCAGCAGGTGTTATAAAAGGACTGCTCCGGTTATCGGTTGGCATTGAAAACATCAACGACCTGAAAGCCGATCTTCAGCAAGCCTTAGATACCTTGTAAAGCTCATCCATGTGTTTTTCTTTTAAATAATTAGTGTGAAAGCGTCTCGTAAAAATTACGGGGCGTTTTTTTTTGCAAACCCGTCATCACCAATAGTACCTATTTATACCTACATCAACAATGCAAATCGAGCATATCTATACCATACCAAGGGTATAATAAATTACCATTAAGTGGTTATTTATCTGATTATTTGAAGTTTTCATCTTTGCAAAGTACAATATAAACGAACAAAAAATGACAGTTCAAACAAACAATTATCAATTAATGATTTTAACCTACAGAGGAAGTCGCAGCCTATTCAATCCGGTCATGTGCCGATATTGTTAAACACAGAAAAAAGACAATGAAACAACAATTAATTAACACATAAAATAATGAAAAAGAGACATTTTATATTATCAATAGCAACAACACTGGTTTTAGGAGCTCAGGCTCAAAGCCCGAATGATGTTTTAAATTTATTAATTCAAAAAAACACGATCAGTCAACAAGAAGCCGATTCTCTGAGAGCCGATGCCGCAATCAAACAACAAGAAACCGATGCCAAGAAAAAATCGTTTGCCGTTACAGCCGGCAGAAATTTAGTAATCAGTGGTTTCACACAGGTTCGTTATCAATGGTTACAAGAAAAAGGTAAAGTAGATGGCTTTGATATTCGCCGTGCTCGTATAGATGTTAAGTCGAATATCAATTCTTATTGGTCGTATCGCTTGCAGGCTGATTTTGCGGGTACTCCAAAATTACTCGATGCTTATACTGAACTGAAAATTAACGACTATGTAAATTTTACTCTCGGACAATTTAAGGTTCCCTATTCGCTCGAAGGATTAACATCATCAAACAAATTTGAGTTTATTGATGGATCATTGGTTGTTGAAAACCTGACAGCTCGCAATGGCGATGTTATTGGAAATCAAAACGGTTACGACGCGGGCATTCAGTTCAATGGAAATGCTATTAAAATCAACGATTTGAATCTAATTGAATACAAAATTGGAGTCTTTAATGGTGCCGGAATTAATATTGGAGACAACTTAAAGGAAAAAGATGTTGCCGGACGTTTGGTATTTCATCCCATAAAAGGCATTGATTTCGGAGGATTTGCATATAAGGGTTATGGTTATTACGACACCAAATCATCAACCAAAACCAAAATACAAGCACACGATCGTAATAGATATGGTGCCGAATTAAGTGCCGAATACCAAGGAGCATCACTCCGTACCGAATTTATTGAAGGTAAAGATGGAAACAAACTTCGAAGCGGGTATTACATTTCTATTGGTTATTTCTTAATTCCTCAAAAACTGCAAGTCTTGGTTAAATACGATACGTATGATCCCAATATCGACACAAAAGTAAAAAACGATAGCAAAGCATATTACACAACAGTTGTTAACTACAATTTTAATGCTTATTCGCACATTCAATTCGGATATACGATAAGAAAAGAAGAAGTAAAAGCTAAGGAAATCAAAAACAATTTGGCTGTCATTCAATATCAAATCGGATTTTAATTATACCCACTATTTTAAATACATTTAAAGATGAAAAAAATACTATCATACATTTTTGCGACAAGCATCTTTTTCGCACTTCAAACAAATACCGTGTCGGCACAACAACTCGAAGGACAAATATCAATTTCCGGAGCATTTGCTTTATACCCCTTGGCAGTGAAATGGGCAGCCGAATTTCAAAAGATAAATCCCAAAGTAAAAATTAATATTTCGGCAGGTGGTGCCGGCAAAGGAATTACCGACGTTTTAGGCAATTTAGTTGACATAGGTATGGTATCGCGCGAAATTTATCCGCAAGAAGCGAAAAAAAACGCATACGCCATTGCGGTAACCAAAGATGCCGTTGTACCTACAGTGAGTGCATCACACCCTGATATTAAAACTATTTTAGCAATTGGTTTGCGTCGCGATGCAGCCTACAACATTTGGGTTACCGGACGCTATAAAACATGGAATCAACTTTATGGAATTAAAGGAACACAAAAGGATCTGCACATCTATACCCGTTCCGATGCATGTGGTGCCGGTGATGTTTGGTCGAAATATTTTGGAAAAAAACAGGAAGATTTATTGGGTGTTGGAGTATTTGGCGATCCGGGCATTGCCACTGCCGTACAGCGCGATCCTTATGGTATTGGCTACAATAATATAGCTTATGCCTACGATATCAGAACCAAGAAACCCAATCCGGGAATAAAGGTTATTCCACTCGACCTCAACAATAACCGTAAAATTGACGCAGAAGAAAACTTTTACGAAACACTCACCGATTTGCTCAATGCTATAGCTTCGGGTAAATATCCCTCTCCTCCTGCACGCGATCTTTATTTTGTCACAAAAGGAAAACCATCAAACCCTATTGTTACAGCATTTATAAAATGGGTGCTTACCGATGGACAAAAATTTGTAACAGAAAGTGGATACATTCATTTCTCACAAGAAAAACTGACAAGCGAACTGAAAAAAATCCAGTAGAACACTATAGGTAAAATTTAAAAGCGAGATAGTTTATATTAAATAACAACTATCTCGCTTTTTATCTATAAGCAATTAACGCTCTTGCAAAATGTCTATTACCATATAAATGGTAAAATTATATAGCGTGTTTTTTGAGCATATTCAGCATAACCACTCAGTTCTTTTTTTAAAGTATTATCTTCCAAATAAGTTCTGACGAGCGATATAATCATTAACACAGCAACAGGAATTACACTCCATAATGAGCCAAAAAGGAAAGGAAATCCAATCGTTTGAATGAGCGAACCCAAATACGCAGGATGTCTGACAAACGAATACAATCCTGTATTGCAAACGCTGTGCCCCCTATCTGTTTGAATTCGAACGATACTCGAAAAAAAACGATTTTGTTTTTGAGCTATTAAAAAAAGTAATTGCCCCAACACGGTAAAAAATCCGCCCAATAATATTAAACTCCAATGAAAATCGG
>JACCEE012099044.1_pt1 | contig 14462 bp, 12 predicted proteins | sample 7449931 | NCBI WGS metagenome assembly JACCEE01 (sample SAMN15323457, study PRJNA562643) | freshwater metagenome | isolation source: river surface water | place: USA:Blue River Watershed | collected 2017-08-19 | reverse complement strand
TGGCGAATCCGCGTGAATTCGATCCATCCAGGCTTTGTTGATACGCCACTGGTTCAAGCTGCCGTCAAGCACATGCCCGATCCCACTTGGGGACTGCAAGGCCTCATTGAAAAACATCCGATGGGCCGCCTTGGCCAGCCTGAGGATATTGCACAGGGCGTTATCTTTCTGGCAAGCGATGAGTCCTCGTTCATGACGGGTGCCGAGCTTGTGATGGACGGTGGGTATACGGCTCGTTAGGCATCGCGCAGCAAAGCAGCGTGAGGCCTGTTTGATCGCGCGGCCTATAAAAACTCCTTCCTCAAGTCAACCGATGAGCGCACTCCCAGGTGTTCGAAATTTGCTTCGAGCCATGCAGAAGCAAACGCTCTACCACGATCACGCAGCATGCTTAAAAACTCCCAATCAGAGGAAAGCTTGCTTGACACCGACAAATCGGACATCGCAGTATCAGAACGTATGGAGTGCATCAACACATATTTCATCTTATGTTTGAACTCGTCCTTGATCCAACCCTCGTCCATCAGCTTTTGCACAAAGAACACGGCTCTCAGTTCTTTTATCAAAGACGCGTTAAAACTTATCTCATTAATTCGATTTGAGATTTCTTCCGCAGTGGTTGGGAGCTCCGTCCGCTCAATCGGATTAATATGAACAATCACCACATCGCGGGACTGCGTATGGTAGAAGAGCGGATAAAGCACCGGGTTACCCATCCAACCGCCATCCCAATAGTGCTCGCCTTCGATCTCAACTGCGTGAAATAATTGTGGAAGGCAGGCCGAGGCAAGCACCATATCGGAGGTGATCGACTCGTCCTGCCCAAAGACTTTGACTTTGCCCGTCCGCACATTGGTCGCTGCCAAAAACAACTTGACGGCACTACGTTTGCCAAGACGATCAAAATCAACTTCGCTCTCGATGACCTCGCGAAGCGGATTGAAATTTCCCGGATTGAGTTGATAGGGCGAAAAATTATGCGTAAGCGCCTTAAAGAAATGACTGGCCAAGGGTGGGTGCTTAAACTTAGGCCCGTATAAAAATGTCTCCCAAGGGAAAGGTTTCAAAGGGCTATAACGTTCCCCCGCATCGGATATGGCTTTCCAAAAATCATATAAAGCCTGGCGGGCTGCATCCCTGCCATCAATTAAGCCATAGGCGAGCACAACGGCATTCATTGATCCTGCGCTCGTGCCTGATATGCCTTCAATATCGATCCGGCCATCTTCGAGCAATCGGTCCAAGACACCCCAGCCGAAGGCTCCATGTGCGCCTCCGCCCTGAAGCGCGAAACTAACAACCCGTGTGCTTGATGTCGTCATCGATGATTCGCTCACTATTGCGCAGTCCAGCCCCCTTCAACTGCAATATGCGATCCAGTTATGGAGGCAGCAGCATCAGAGCATAAAAAGATCGTTGTTGCGGCAATTTGTTCGACTGTTACAAATTTCTTAGTAGGCTGCGCTGCGAGCAAGACATCACGCTTGACTTGTTCCTCGGTCAAACCACGCGCCTTTGCTGTATCCGGAATCTGCCTCTCAACAAGTGGCGTGAGCACGTAACCAGGACAAATCGCGTTCACTGTTACACCTTCTTGAGCACACTCAAGTGCAACTGTTTTAGTAAAGCCCATGATTCCATGCTTTGCCGCAACGTAAGCCGACTTAAATGGGGAGGCAACCAAACCGTGAGCAGATGCAATGTTGACAATTCGTCCCCAACGCTGCTTCTTCATATAAGGCATTGCGCCTTTGGTGGTATGGAAAGCAGAACTGAGATTGATGGCAATGATGGCGTCCCACTTAGCCTCTGGAAAATCCTCAACAGGCGACACATGCTGGATGCCTGCATTGTTTACAACGATATCGAGACCGCCGGTCTTATCGGCTACCTCAATCATCATGCGAGCGATATCAGCTCCTTGACTCATATCGGCCCCGTCATAAATCACTTTCACCCCATAATCACTGGCAAGGCGCTGGCGCAAAGCCTCGATTTCGTGCGCCTCGCCGAATCCGTTCAAAACCAGATGAACACCTTCTTGCGCTAGCCCTTCGGCAATACCCAATCCGATCCCACTGGTTGAACCGGTCACCAATGCGTGTTTACCTTTTAAACTCATCGCAAACTCCCTTTGCTGGTTATTAAGTTTTAACGGCTACAGGAACGATTGTCGCTCAAGAATCGCCTCGATCGCAGCGATCGATCGACCTGATTGCGAAGGCGGCAAGCCACTCGCTCCCTGATTTGTCCTATCATCAGTCGCTTTATGACGGTTTGATGTCAGTTTCGAGTTTGCTGCGAGGCACCAGTGGGCGCACCCGTCAAAGCAAGTGATCACGGAGACACATCATGAAAAAGTTAAAGCTCGATCAACCCGACACTGGCTCGTTCACCCACGATGACCTGCACCAGCAGCCGCGGGAGGAACTGTCGAAGAAGCGCTATGAAAAGGAGTTGAAGCATCTTTTTCTAGAACTCATCAAACTCCAAGAGTGGGTAACCACGACCAAAGCTCGGGTAGTCGTGGTGTTTGAAGGCCGCGATGCTGCGGGCAAGGGCGGTGTCATAAAACGCATTACCGAACCACTCAACCCAAGGGTTTGTCGCATTGCGGCACTCGGTACGCCGTCGCCTAAGGAAAAAACCCAGTGGTATTTCCAGCGTTATGTGGCCCAACTGCCTGCGGGTGGTGAGATCGTATTGTTTGATCGCTCGTGGTACAACCGCGCCGGCGTTGAACATGTCATGGGTTTTTGCTCGGATGAGGAATACAAGGACTTTTTGCACGCTTGCCCCGAGTTTGAGCACTTGCTCGTGCGCTCAGGGATTATTCTCATCAAATACTGGTTCTCGGTGAGCGATGAGGTTCAGGAAGAGCGTTTTCGTGAGCGCGCCGAAAACCCACTTAAACGTTGGAAGCTAAGTCCGATGGATTTGTTATCGCGTGACAAATGGGTTGAATACTCGCAGGCTAAAGATACGATGTTTATGCACACCGACACGCGTCATGCGCCCTGGTATGTGGTCAATGCCGATGTGAAAGAACGAGCACGTCTCAATTGCATCCGCCACATGCTACAAAAAATTCCCTACCACTCGGTAAAACTGCCAGAAATTAAGTTAAACAAACGCAAAAAGATTCCGTCCGGCTATGTGCGTCCACCTCTCAATGCGCAAAACATTGTGCCGGACTTCTTCTAGCCTGGCGAACAGCCTGTTCTTGAAGAGAGACAGCACTTCCATAACATTCGTTGGGGAAACTATTTGTCGTGCATCACCCAAACGCCGTCCCAGCCATCGGCGGGCGGCTTTTTTTGGAAAAATTCGCATCGATCGATATAAAGCTTCGCTGCCTTATCGTCGGGGTTCATCTCGAGTACATCGGCAAAACCCTGTTTAGCATCGCTCCATTTTCCCGATCGATATCTCCCAAGCGCTAAGCGGAATGTACGCAAAGCTTCGGCCATGTGTGGATAACTCGTCTCGGTGTGAAAATCGAGAATCTCATACACCGCAACGGGCTCTGTCTTACCTTTAACGACAACCAAATCAATCTCTCGCGCAAAGTAAGTGCCACGAAGCAGCTTATACGTGAATTCACTGATCAAAATCTTGGAACCATAACCTTTGCACGCTGACTCGAGCCTTGAGGCGAGATTCACACCATCACCGATGACGGTGTAGTCCATTCGTTTTTTAGAACCAATATTGCCCGAGACCACCGTATCAGAATTAAGACCGATACCAATGTCAACAGGATGCTTACCCTCAGCAAGCCTTTTTTCATTCCATTGACGAAGTGTTTTAATCATTGCAATAGAAGCACGTACGGCTCGGTCTGGATCATCGTCGTGAGCCATCGGAATCCCGAAGGCAGCCATGATGGCATCGCCAATGAACTTATCAAGCATGCCCCCTTCTTGTTGGATACAGTCAACCATCAAGGTGAAGTATTCGTTGAGCAGCATCACCGTACCCTGAGCACCTAGACTTTCTGTAATGCTCGTAAACCCGCGAATATCTGAAAACAGAATCGTTGCCTGGACGCTCTGCCCCCCTAATGCCTCAGCACCACTTGCCACGAGTTTGTCGGCAATACCTGGATCCATGTATCGGGACATGGTTGATTTCAAGCGCTTTTCACTCGAAATATCCTCGATTAAAAGCATAGAGCCAATCGCCTTTTTTTCGGCCGACAGCAATGGCATCGCAGTCAGATTCACAGACAGCGCTTCTTCAGCCACCTTCAACTCAGCTTCAACCGTAATTTCGGGCTCCATCGTTTGAGCGCAAGCGCTGAGCTTATCGAGCACCCAGCCATTATCGCCTGCGAAAAAGCCATCAACGGGCTTCATCAAAATATGGGGTGCTGTGGTTTGGAATAAGCGAAGACCCGCAGCGTTACACGTCACGATCCGGCCCTGATCGTCCATCGTAATCACCGTATTAGACATCGATTCCAACATCGCTTCGTTGTAGTTCTTCATGTTCTGAACGTCCGTGAAGAGCTTGGCATTTTCTAGTGCAATCGCAATCTGCGCGGTAAAGGCTCGAAGCCAACCCTCATCACTTTCGCTAAAGGGACCACCGTGCTTATTTAGCACTTGGGTCACACCAATCGTTTTCCCAGCCTTATTGATAATCGGAACACAAAGAATCGAACGCGTGAAGTACCCCGTCTTCTTATCGAAAGCTGGGTTAAAGCGCATATCCGCATAGGCATGGGGAATGTTGATTGACTTGCCTGACTGAAAAACAGCTCCCGCAATACCTAAGTGGTTGGGTAAGCGGATTTGCATCGACTCTAAACCCTGACCCACTTCAGACCAAAGCTGGCTGGTCTTTTCGTCGTTTAAAAATAATGTTGAACGGTCTGCATTTAAGAACTTCGTTGCAGCGGTCATCACTTTACTTAGCAGCGAGCTTAGCTTTATATCGCCCGTTACTTCGGCAACCACATCGATAAACTCGAGCTCTTGTGCTTGCAAGGCCTTCATGCGCTCGATATGTTGGGCACTTTGTAAGGCTAAGGCACCTTGACGGATCATCGCTTCAAAACGCTCTAAATCCTTTTTTGTGAATCGTCCCTTATGCTTATTGAGCGTTTGCGCTACACCAATAACTTCTCCACGCACTGTTCGAATAGGTACGCATAAAATGTTCCGTGTCACAAAGCCTGTTTGCTCATCGACGGTCCGATTAAATCTTGGGTCCTTATAAGGCTCTTCAATCAGCAGTGCTTCGCCCGTCGTAAAAACTGCGCCTGCTATACCGCTATGATTTAAAATACGAATCTCTCGCTTGATATTGCCCTGGGCAAAGCGGGAATACAGCTCACCGGTTACAACATCATTCATAAACAAGGTACCTCGCTCTGTACCTATGGCCTCGGTGCTCATCTCAACTAAAACGCGCAACACGTCATCGAGTTCATCATAGCCCGCCATCCGCCTTGATACGTCGAGCAAGAGTTCGGCTTCTTCTAGCTGCTGCTCAAGCAAGGCCAGCCTCGAATCCGATCTAGTCTTCACGGTGCTTGCGGCTTTGCTTGGCTTTCCTATCTGCGTCCCCTTACCTACCGCCGCCCTAATATTCTGGTTACCCTTCATGCCTGCTCTCCGAGGCTTACCTTCAAGCGCAGGCGCTGATCCAAGGCTTCGAGTTGTTCGCGCATTACTTGGACCGCTTCGCGAAGCTGCCGATTTTCACTGGCAAGCTCCTGAGTGGCGCGATCAACCGCGGCATCCTTCCGAGCCACCTGCTCTTCCATGTGTTGACGAAGGGTTTGAATCGTTCGTTGCAAATCGGCGATCTGCGCTCCGAAGGCGTTCGTTGTCTGGGAAACCGCGCGCTCTTTATCAACAGCTGCCTTTTCCAATTGCGCCCTCATCTCCGCAATCGTTAAGCCCATTTGCCTGATTTCTTGCGTGTATTCGGCACGCATGCGATCGCTCGCTTGTTGAGCAAGTATTCGGTCCGCCTCTAGTCGCTCGCGCATATGAATGACGGTTTGCTGCAGATGGCGGGCTTCGGCCTGCGCACGCTCAAGATCAGGATTTATAACTTGCATTGCTGATTGCTATCGTGGTGCCATGGTTAATCGATCTGAAACCTGCCCTCGAGCGCAGGTTAGCATGGCGGGCTAAAGCGCCGCGAACACAATCCGCAGCTATCGCCTCAGGGTGACTAATACTCGCTTAAAGCCCAACAGCCTTGGCCTTAGGCCGCAAAGTCTTCGCCTCAGCGTGCAAAGCGGTCAACGAACAATGCGAAGCACCAAAGGACCAAGCAAAATTGAAAACGCCAGTAAGAAGAACGCTGCCTGCCAGGCTTGAGCTTGCGATGCACCACCAAATCCATCTAAGCAAAAACCGAGCATCCATCCCGCAAGCGCCGATAAGCCGAAACCAACGGTGGAGTGCATGGCGAGTGTTGCACCTCGAAAGCGTGGATCCGCACTAGCACTCATGCCTGCCGTCAGTGAACCCGAGTCTGCTGGTACCGTCAACGCATAGATCAAGATCAACGGAAGCAGCAACAAAATGGAACCATCGGCGTTTAATCCAATCAGCAAAGCGATCGCTGCCGATGCAAACTGAATGCCTCGAATGGCTCGATGTCTGCCGAGGCGAATCGATAACTCATTGCCCGCAATACTCGCCGGCATCGCCAACACTGTAAAAATCACGCTGATCATCATGGGTGTTGCCCACGATGTCATCAGGGCTTCAAAGCCATCGCCTCTTGCGTGCCGTTCGATCACAAAAGTCCAGAATGCAACAATCCAGGTACGAATTCCGTAAAGCTCAAAACAGTGAGCACCATAGGCAAGAATGAAGGCCATGGCTGGGCGGTTACGGATCACGGGCCGAAAATCAAGTAAGGCACCACTGGGCGGCGGCGGTGGCTTTGGCTGCATACGCCAGGCGCAAAACAACATCAGCAAAGGCCCTAAGCCAGTGAGCAAAAATGCCCATCGCCAACCAAGGGAATCCGCAATCCATTGCGAAAAAAGAAACGAGAGTCCGACGCCAAACGAAAAGCTCGAGGTGTAGTAAGTCACGCTTCGCGAGGCGTCGCCCGGGTTGAGCCGATCGGTTAAAGCCCTCAATCCCGGCATATAGGCGCCAGCAAAGCCCACACCGGCAAGACCCCAACAGATTAGCGCGGCTTGAAAGCTATAGGCCCATAAGCCAAAGGCAACCGTCGCTGAGGCACTCGCCAGAGAGCCCCAAAACAAAATCCGTTTTGCGTCAAATCGATCGGTAAGCGCGCTAAGAACCGGTACCGCAAGCATGTAGCCTGCCGCATAGGCTGCAGCGAGGATGCCTGCTTCAGTATTACTAAGTCCCCATTGCGGAATCAAATGAGCGGTCATCACCGCCGGCACGACCACATGAGGCAATAAATTGCCAATTTGGCCCAGACACATCCATAGGACGAAGGATTTTTGCGGCATCCCCCATTTATACCGCTTTACATGCCTTTAAAGCGATGCGCATGACTTCGACTCACGTCTAGCCACTGTGATGATCCACGAATCTTGACACGTATGCGCCCAAAAGCGTCTCGTTCTGATCGCTCGATCGCAGAGACCGCAACCAAACAATTTCGGTGAATCATCCAAAAGGCATCAGGATCAAGTTGCTGCTCAAGGTCTTTGAGGCTGCTTCGAATAACAGCTTGCATACTTGGGGTCTGCACCAAGGTGTACTTCTCATCGCTGCGAAACCACAAGACCTCGTCGACTGGAATAAAGTGGGTGGTCGATGCAACGCTTGCCTGAATCCAACGCAAGCGCTTCGTTACAGGCTCCGAGCCACGCTTGCTGAGATCTATCGCATCAAGTTTTGACTGGAAGCCGTCGTCTTTCTGATGAGCAAGCCGCGCCAAGGTCTCCTTTAAGCGCTCTAAGTCAACTGGCTTTAATAAATAGTCAACCGCTCTCGCCTCGAACGCCTCAAGGGCGTGATGGTCGTAGGCAGTCAAAAAAACAATCGCAGGCGGTCGCTTTAGGCGATCGCTATTCAGCTCGCGCAGCCTCATGGCAACCTCAAGCCCTGATAGTGCCGGCATACGAATGTCAAGAAAGGCAAGGTCAGGTTCAAGCGCAAGGATGGCATCAAAGGCTAGTTGCCCATTGGCTACTTCGGCGACTACCTCGAGCCTTGGCTCGCACTGCATAAGGCTATCGATGAGTTGCTGACGCGGCAAACGCTCATCATCCGCGACGAGTACACGTAGGACTTGCCTCTCTTGGGTATCGACTGGGTTTATGCTCATTAAATTTGGCCAAATCAAGCAAGCGGTGGCAGCGGCAATGAGATCTTAACGCTTGTTCCACCCTCTTCATGAGCACTCACCGATAGTCTGGCTTGCGACCCAAATAAGAGCCGAAGTCTTGAGCGGACATTGTCAAGACCAAGTCCCATATGCACGATGCCATCCCGATCAGTCTGCCGCGCGATACCAGGGTTGCTCGGACCGTCACCCAATGGATGAGCATCTTGTTGATGTTTAAACCCTATACCGTTATCGTGAACGGAAAGTTCTAATTCGCTTCCACGCTTTGTTGCTTCAATTCGGATCATGCCGCCCTGAGGCATGGGTTCGAGTCCATGGCTAATCGCATTTTCCACCAGAGGCTGTAAAAGTAAGCTTGGCACTTTGATCTCGCGTAGCGTTGGAGGAAAGTTAATGGTCCAAGTCAAGCGCTCTTCCATCCTAATTTTCATCAAGTGTAAATACTCACTCAACAAAACTTCTTCGTCTTCAAGGCGGCTGCGTTCTTGCCGCATCAGCTTGAGACCTGTGCGTAACCAGTCGATCAAGTGGCGGTTCATTGCCGCAGCTTTTTCTGGATCACTGGCAATCAACTGCTGTAAAGCCGCCAAGGTATTAAACAAAAAGTGCGGCTCAATTTGTGTTTGCATCTGACGAAGACGAGCTTCTGCCAAATCCTGCTTCAATTGCGCCGCCTCACGGCCTGCAAGCGCCTGAGAAGCTAAAGCCTTTGCATCGAGCTCACGCCTGCGCGATGAACCAAGCACCTTCAGGATAAAAAGACTTACAACGATAAGACGCGATAGGCCTACGAAGGGTTCTTCGCGCCATCCCATACCTTCGCCCCAGCTAGGCTCATCATCGAAACGCTTAGCCTGAGGATCGCCTTGAAGCCGAACTTCCTTGCGTAAGTCCTCGACCTCACGACGCGCTTCGGCAGCATCGCGCTTTGCCTGTGCCATGGCCTCGGTAAGCTCACGTATCGCGTCGTGAAAGCCTTCACGAATCTTTGGGTCGCTGCTCTCAAGACGAATACCATTGGCATCCATACTGATTTGTATTCTAGAACCTGAATCATTAACTACTCGATTGGTCGAGGATGCCTTTGACGTCGCAACGGGGGGAGCACTTTCAGCAGCCCTCTCTTGCGGCGTCTTTTCTTGCAGCGCCCTCTCTTGCTGCGCCCTCTCCTGCGTCGTCTTTTCTTGCGGAACTTTCTCTTGGGTAGCTTGTTCGCTTGATGGACTATTTTCCTCAGAAGACTCAGACCTATCGGTTCTATTTTCTTTGCGCTCTGCCTTGAACTCGACCACTTTGTGAACACGCTTAACAGGCGGTACAAGGTAGTCATCAAGCATGGCCCCAGCGATGAGGATTAGCAGCGAGACGGCAAGCAACTTCCACCAACTCCAATTGGCCAGCGCATCAGCGACACGAAAAAGCCATTGCATCGCGGTAATTTTTGAAAGTTGTTGTCCTTCGCCCATCATATGTTCTCCAATATTCGATCGACTCAGCCTGCCAGCGCTATGCAAGCCATCTATGCGATCCTGCGTGCTATTGCAGCGATATGCGTGGGGGATGCGACGATTTGCGGATGGGCGCGACCAAAGACTTGCATCGGAGGCAAACAGCAAACGGGTTTGGACCGCAGCGATCTAAAATTCAAGATTATCAATAAGGCGGGTCTGGCCTAATTTAGCAGCAGCCAACACGAGCAATGAGTCCTTGGCTATGGGTTGTCCCTGGCTATCGATCGGAGGTTCAAGGTCGACCCGCCTTCGAACACTGACATAGTCGACCTGCCACCCCAATTCGCTCAGACGCCTAGTCGCATCGTGTTCGGCTGCCAGACACCAAGCGGCTACTGGCTGATCACCGCTCAAGGTTTGATAAGCCTGCGAAAGTGCAAGTAAATGCTTGTATAACGCTGCCGCCTTCAATCTTTCCTGGGCACTCAAGTAGCCGTTACGCGAACTCAATGCAAGCCCATCATGGTCACGGGCAGTCTCACCGGCAACAATGTCGATCGGTAGGGCAAACTGTTTGGTCATCGCTTCGATGACTTTAAGTTGCTGGTAATCCTTCTTGCCGAAAACAGCAAAGCCTTTGGGTTTGCCTGCAAAAACCGCGTTAAAAAGTTTCAAAACAACCGTACAAACCCCATCAAAAAAGCCGGGCCTAAAACTTCCCTCAAGCTTAGACGCAAGCACCGGGTCGGCCATGACTTTATAACGCTGAGGTTCCGGGTATAAATCATGTTCACGGGGCGCAAACAAGATATCGCAATGCACCGATTCAAGCGCATCGCAGTCGGCCCGCCAGGTTCGCGGGTAGCTGTCAAAATCTTCATGCGGGAGAAACTGCAATCGATTCACAAAAATGCTTGCAACCGTACAATCGCCCAATGTGCTTGCCTGCTTCAATAAACTCAAATGGCCGCGGTGCAAATTCCCCATGGTCGGCACAAAAGCAGGCTGCGCTGCAGTCGAAAGAGCTTGTCGTAGTTCGGCAATCGTATGGACAATGTGCATGCTTTGTTTGAGCGATCGGTCAAGTGAGAAAATAAACCCGGATAAACCCAAGCATAAACGAGCTTACAACCATGAACCAGCTAAGGATTTACGGCATCTCCGCATCACGCGCCATAAGGCCGCTTTGGACAGCCTGTGAACTTGGGATCAATTTTGACCACAGCCCACAGCACTATCGCGGAGGCGCCACCCGCTCTGCTGAGTTTCTTGCCATCAACCCTAATGGTCACATCCCTGTCGTGACTGAAGTAAGGGATGGCAAAAGCATCACCGTATGGGAGAGCATGGCCTGCGCACTTTATCTCGCCGACACATACGGCAAAGCAGACGGTACCGATATTTCCCCAGCAAGTCCGGCCGAAAAGGCTGATGCACTGCGCTGGGCTTTTTGGGTCGTCACTGAAGTTGAAAAAGATGCCTTAAGTGTGTTGATGCACCGACTAGCAATGCCAGAGGAAGAGCGTCGCACCGAAATTGCTGAGGCAGCAGAAAAGCGACTTAAAATACCGCTAGGAATTTTAGAGCAACATCTCAGGCATCAACAAGAACACAAACAAAACATGCTTGCGGGTACGCGCTTTACGATTGCCGATTTATGCGTTGCGAGTGTTTTATCCTGGGCGCGTGCTGCCGATCAGGCGTTTTGGGATGCCTACCCGACAACCCAAGGCTGGCTACGTAGCTGTTTAGCCCGTCCGGCTCATAAACAGGCGCGGGCTTTGCCATGACCGCTATCCGCTTTTCTAGCAAACTATTAATCGCTTCGCGCACGCATAGCGATTGAACCTTGAACATCATTATCCTTGGAGCCGGTCGAGTTGGCGAAAGCGTGGCTGAAAGCCTCGTTTCAGAGCCCAATGACATCACGGTCATCGATCAGGATCCCGCTCGACTTCGCCTCCTTGAGGAGCGCTTGGATCTTCGCGGGGTTGTAGGCAATGGTATTCAGCCCTCGGTGTTACAAGAAGCGGGCGCAGCCGATGCCGATATGCTTATTGCCTGTGCTGCTGCAGACGAAACCAATCTTGTTGTTTGCAAACTCGCACATCAACTCTATAACGTCCCAACGACGATTGCCCGACTTCGATCATCGGAGTTTATCGATGGCAAAGCGCTTCTTGCTCGCGATGGTTTTGCCGTTGACCGCGTTATTTGCCCCGAAGAATCAGTAACGCGCACGATCGAGCAATTGATATCTTATCCAGAAGCACTCCAAGTTTTAGAATTTGCAAATGGCTTAGTTAGTCTTATTGTGGTTAGAGCCGATGCCGGATCGGCGCTGGTCGGACACAGCATCGCCGAGTTTCGAAGTTTGATTCCCGATTTTGAGATGCGCGTTGTGGCGCTTTACCGATCCGATGCAGAAATTGAAGCAAAAAGCTCAAGCGTCATTCAAGCAGGCGATGAGGTTTTCGTGCTCGCCGCCGCAAGTCATATACGCGAAGTGCTCGCTGCAATCCATCAACGAGATAAACCCGTCAAGCGGGTCATGATCGCCGGTGGCGGAAGAGTTGGCTTGAGACTCGCAAGACATCTTGTTGATCGCTATGAAACAAAGATCATCGAACAACAATCGATTCGATGCGAATACCTTGCAAGTCAGCTGCCATCAAGCACCCTGGTTTTGCATGGTGACTGCGTTGATGAGGACTTATTACTCGAAGAAAATGTCGCGGACATGGATCTTTTTCTCGCACTTACAAGCGACGATGAAGACAACATCATGTCTGCAATGCTTGCCAAACGTTTGGGTGCAAGGCGGGTGCTCGCTTTGATTAACCGGCGCGCCTATGCCGAAATGATGCAGGGTGGAACCATTGATATTGCAGTATCGCCAGCGCAAACAGTGATCGGTGAACTGCTCACCCATATTCGCCGCGGCGATGTGGTGGCGGTTCATTCGCTTCGGCGCGGCGCTGCCGAGGCGCTAGAGGGTATTGCTAGAGGCGACGCCAAGACCTCTCGATTGGTTGGCCGCCGCGTCGAAGAAATCCGCCTGCCCAAGGGCGCACGGTTCGGAGCTATTGTGCGTGGCGAAGACGATCGCGCCGAGGTCTTGATGCCCCATCACGATACCGTTATTCAAAAAGATGATCACATCGTGATCTTTATCCCCAATAAGCGATTGGTGCGTGATGTTGAGAAGCTCTTCCAGGTAAGCGCCACCTTTTTCGGATGATGATGGCCACACTTGGACCTGCGGCTGCTTTGCTTGCCAAGATCGTGATGGCCTTTGCGTGTGCCAAACTAGTTCCTCTCGCCTGGGCCATTGGTGGCGATCAAGCCGAGGAAATGGTTGTTTGGCTTGGAAGCTTTCTCTTTACCCTGGGAAGCGGTGGTCTGCTTTGGTTGAAAACCAAACACTACCGACGAGAGTTATTGGCGCGTGACGGATTCCTGCTGGTCAATATGGTTTGGCTGGTATTGCCCGTCTACGCGGCCTTCCCGCTACTGCTCACCGTGCCAGATATTACTTGGAGCAAGGCAATTTTTGAGTCGATTAGCGCATTAACCGCAACCGGGGCAACAGCACTGAGCGGACTTGATGGCTTACCTGTTTCAACGAATGTTTGGCGCTGCTTTTTGCAGCTGATCGGCGGCCTTGGTATCGTTCTCTTAGTTGTAGCCGTTTTACCCTTGCTTGGCTTAGGTGGACTGCAGCTTTACAAGGCTGAGACACCTGGACCCATGAAAGACACTAAGTTCACGCCCAGAATTGCCGAGACGGCCCGGGGTTTGTGGCTGGTTTATTTCGGATTTTCTGTTGCTTGTATGTTGGCCTACAAGGCAGCGGGCATGTCATGGCCCGATGCATTCATGCACATGTGCACCACCATGGGCTTAGGTGGCTTCTCATCGCATGATGCAAGTTTCGCTTATTGGGATTCTCTTACTATTGAATTGGTAGCGATGCTTTTCATGGCCTTATCGGGAATCAGCTTTCTTCGCTATTTCGTCGTGCTGCGTTCGCTGTCGCTCAAGCCCATCAGCTCTGATTATGAGATCCGCGCCTACCTGAGCCTGCTCACCACAGCCAGCATCGTGGTCACACTCATCCTTATCATCGAGGATGTTGAAAGTGACTGGGGAAGGGCACTGAGGCTTGCTAGCTTTCATGTGGTATCGCTTGCGACCACCACCGGCTACGCTTCCACCGACTACGCTGTGTGGCCATCGTTCATCCCAGCGCTACTTTTGGTGTTGGGTTGTTTTGCATCTTGCGCAGGTTCAACGGGTGGTGGCATCAAAATGATCCGGGTGCTGCTCTTGATCAAGCAGGCCCGACGCGAATTGGTGCGGATCATCCACCCTCGGGTGGTTAACCCCATCACCATGGGGCAGCAAACACTGCCAGCAAACGTACTCACCGCTGTACTAGGTTTTATGCTGATTTACGGGGTCAGCACCCTCGCCTTAAGCTTTGTGTTGTTGCTCACGGGCCTGGACTACGTCACAGCAGTTTCTGCAGTCGTAGCAACGCTTAACAATATCGGTCCTGGCCTCGGAGCGGTCGGCCCTGCAGGTAATTTTGGCGAACTCAATGGCTTGCAATTACATGTATTGAGCTTTGCCATGCTGCTAGGTCGACTTGAGTTGTTAAGCGTGCTAGTTTTGTTCACCGCCGCTTTCTGGCGCCGATGA
>JACCEE011751670.1_pt1 | contig 14465 bp, 14 predicted proteins | sample 7449931 | NCBI WGS metagenome assembly JACCEE01 (sample SAMN15323457, study PRJNA562643) | freshwater metagenome | isolation source: river surface water | place: USA:Blue River Watershed | collected 2017-08-19 | reverse complement strand
TCATTGAAATATGATGGTCAATATGACTCAATTAGTTATATAAAACAAAGCTATGAAAATGCTGCATTTCGTGATTCATCAATAAATCCTAATACGCAAAAAGCATTTTATAAAATCGTTGCAGTTTATAACAATGGAGATAAATCACCGTCAAGTTATCCCAAAACATCGCTTAGTTTGAGAGTTGAACCCGATGATCAAGGTATCACAAATCTTACTTTGATTAATCCTGAGGACATTCCAATGTTCGATCATGGATTATATGATACAATTTCTGTATTGCGGTCTTCCGATAAAAAGAATTTTGAAGTTTTTAAATCGTATAGCTTAAATTCTGCCGGTGACTTAGTTAGTATTTTGCAAGGATTACAAGATGAAATGACAGCACCTGGTAATAAATATTATTATTTAGCCAAAGGAGACTTAATCAAAGAATGTACTCCGTCATTGTTAAAATCCGACTCGGGACCATTCAGTCAATCATTGTCAAATTTAGCGGAATCGGAATTAACACAAAGTTTTATTGTTTCAGATGCTCTTCCGTTACAAGTTAGTCCGAATCCAACAAAAGCCGCAGTTCGTGTAACTGTTCCTGAAAAAGGAATGCTCTTTATTGTAGATGCAAAAGGCTCAGTGATTTTCAAAAATGAAGTTTCAAAAGGAATATTCTCATATACGATACCCAAAGCAGGAATCTATTCTATCGTGCTTAAGGCTTCTCGAAAATATTCATCAAAAATTGTTGTAGATTAATAATAGTAAGTTCAAATTTATAAAGCCATCTGAGCAAATTGTTCCGATGGCTTTTTTGTGTTCATCTGTATTTTGAAATTACATTTATTATGATGAACTTTGCCGATTAATTTAATAAAATACAAATGAGACCATTTTCCGGTAATAAACGTAAACGAAGTGATTCGGCTGACAGAAAACCGTTTTCAAAACACAGAGATTCTGAATCGTCTGAGTTTAAACCACGTCGCGAGTTCTCAAAATCGCGCTATAATTCAGATTCAACCAATAGTACAGATCGCAAACCTCGATTTAGATCAGATTCTGATTCAGATAATAAATCGCGTTCATGGGATAATTCAGAACGTAAACCTCGTCGGTCATTTAATGACAATGATGATTATAGACCTAAAAAGAAGACATATTCTGACGACTCTGAAAAAAAGCCTCGGTACAAATCGGATCGTAATAATAATGAATTTAAACCTCGAGAACGTTCTTGGGATGATAAGAAACCATATAAAAAACGCGATTCAGAATCAGGTGATTTTAAACCACGTCGTACATTTGGTGGTTCTGATGAAAAACCATATTCTCGATTTCATTCCGATCGAAAATCACACTCTCAAAGTCGTGATTTTGAAAAAGATACAAGAAAAACTTTCAAACCAAAACCTGTTTATCAAGAATCGGAATCGAAAAAAAACGATGATGGTTCAGTACGCTTAAATCGATTTATTTCTAATGCAGGAGTTTGTTCTCGTCGTGAAGCCGATGAATTGATTTTGGAAGGAAAAGTAAAAATTAATGGTAAAGTGATAACCGAATTAGGTGTTAAAGTTTTACCATCAGATACTGTTACATATAAAGGGAAAACACTTGTACCTGAACGCAAAGTATATGTTTTAGTTAACAAACCAAAAGATTGTGTTACAACAAGAGATGATCCGGAAGCTCGTCGCACAGTATTTGATTTATTAAAAGGTTCTTGCTATGAACAAGTGCATGCAGTAGGGCGGTTAGACCGAAATACTACCGGAGTTCTTTTGTTAACAAACGATGGTGAATTGACTCAAAAACTGACACATCCGAAATTTAATAAAAGTAAAATTTATCAGGTTTGGCTCGATAGAAATATCAGCGATGCAGATTTGAACCAAATTCAAAAGGGGATTGAATTAGAAGATGGATTCATTAAACCCGATGATGTTAGTTTTGTTGATCCTTCTGATAGAAGTCAAGTAGGAATAGAGATCCATTCAGGACAAAATAGAGTAGTGCGTCGTATTTTCGAATTTTTCGAATACAAAGTCATAAAACTTGACAGAGTATATTTTGCCGGTTTAACTAAAAAAGGACTTCAGCGTGGCGAATGGCGTTATTTAACAAATGAAGAAGTATCGGTTTTGAAACGAATGTCATTTAAATAATATGGCTCATAAAAGCGGATTTGTAAATATTGTCGGTAATCCGAATGTTGGAAAATCGACTTTGATGAATGTGATGGTTGGTGAACAACTGTCGATAATAACTTCGAAAGCACAAACAACACGTCATCGAATTCATGGCATTGTAAATGGCGACGATTTTCAAATCGTATACTCCGATACTCCGGGCGTTTTGAAGCCGAATTACAAATTGCAGGAATCGATGTTGTCGTTTTCACGATCGGCACTTGAAGATGCTGATATTTTGTTATATGTTACCGACATCACAGAAACGGTAAATAAAAACCCTGACTTTATTGAAAGTGTAAATGCTCTTACGGTGCCTGTTATTGTGGTGCTTAATAAAATAGATTTATCGAGTTCAGAGCAAGTGCAATTAAAACTCGATGAATTAAAATTGTTATTTCCCAAAGCCGAAATTTGTTGCGTTTCTGCCCTTCATAAGGCAAATGTTTCATGGCTTTTTAATCGCATTAAAGATTTATTGCCTGAATGTCCGCCTTATTTCGATAAAGAAGAATTGACTGATAAACCACAGCGCTTTTTCGTTTCGGAAATTATTCGCGAAAAGATTCTACTTTTGTATAAAGAGGAAATTCCATACAGCTGTGAAGTTATTGTTGAAGATTATTCTGAAAATGAAAAAATTGATCGAATACGAGCAATAATTTACGTTATGCGCGATAGTCAAAAAGGAATAATCATCGGGCAAAATGGTAAAATGATAAAAAAACTAGGCATAGAATCGCGCAAAGACATTGAGGCTTTTATCGGAAAACAGGCATTTCTCGATTTATATGTTAAAGTTGATCCCGATTGGCGAGATAAAGAAGGTGCTTTACGTCGATTTGGATACATCAGAAAATAAAAAACGGATTAAAAAATTATGGCAACAACCAGACAAGAAAAAGTAGCTCGCCTAATTCAAAAAGAATTGAGCGATATATTACAAAAGGAAAGTTTGCAATTTTGCAAAGGAGCTATGGTAACCGTTACAATGGTGCGAATGAGTCCCGATTTAAGTTTTGCAAAAACATTCGTAAGTATTTTTAGTCCCGGACAAAAAACAGAAGATGTTCACGAATTACTAAAAACAAATGCAAAATCGATTAGAACAATACTTGGAACAAGAGTTCGTCATCAGTTGCGTATTGTGCCAGAAATAGCATTCTTTGTTGACGATTCGCTCGATTATATTGAAAATATTGATAAATTATTGAAACAATAACATTATGCAGTACGATCCAATTAAGAAAAGTCTTGGAAACGTTTTTAATAAAACACCATTTCTTCGCATTGTATTTTATCGATTATTAGATATTTTATTGCTTCGTTCGTGGCACATTAAGAAAGAACTTCGATTGTGGAAAAAAACGGCACCGAAAGATGCCCAAATTCTTGATGCAGGAGCTGGTTTTGGTCAGTATGTGTATCATTTTTCAAGTATGAGTCCTCAATATTCTGTAAAAGGTGTTGATGTGAAAGAAGAACAAATTGCCGACTGTAATGCTTTTTTTACCTCGATTAAACAACAACATCGAATTAAATTTGAATATGCTGATTTAACCCAATTTAATGAACCGAACACATACGATTTGATATTATCGGTTGATGTTATGGAACATATTTTAGAAGACGTAAAAGTGTTTGAAAATTTTGTGTCTTCGATGAAAAAAGGAGCGATGCTGCTAATTTCTACGCCATCAGACCAAGGTGGTTCTGATGTTCATGATGATCATGAAGATGGTTTTGTTGATGAACACGTTCGCGATGGATATAATATAAAAGATATTGAACAAAAGCTCTTGACGGCCGGATTTTCGAAAGTAGAAGCTCGCTATTCTTATGGATGTCCGGGGAAGATTGCTTGGAAATTAAGCATGAAATATCCGATATTGATGCTTAATGCGACAAAACTTTGTTTTATTATTTTGCCATTTTATTATCTTGCTGTTGCTCCGTTTGTATTGCTATTAAATCTTCGAGATTTATATAAAACGCATAAAACAGGAACTGGTTTGATTGTAAAAGCCTGGAAATAAGTAATATCTTGAAGCCCCAAATAATATGATTCTGCCGTTTTTTATCGCAAAACGATATTTGTTCGGGAAAAAGTCGAAAAATGTTATTAATTACATCTCGGCTATCTCGGTTATCGTTGTTGCTGTGGTAACAATGGCTTTGTTTGTTGCTTTGAGTGTGTTTAATGGACTACAAGGTTTAATCAAAACGATGTATGATAGTTTTGATTCTGATTTGAAAATATCTGCCGTATCGGGTAAAGTGTTTGTTCCTGATGCACGGTTTGCCGAAATTAAAACAATTCCCGGTGTTATTTCTTACAGTGAAGTTATTGAAGAGGATGTTTTGCTAAAGTATGCCGATAAGCAGTTTATTGGTCGACTTAAAGGTGTGTCTGACTCGTATGCTCAAACAACCGGAATTAATAAAAATATTGTCTCGGGGCAATATTTTATGCGCGATTCGAGTGTTGAATATTGTATTACCGGACAAGGACTTGCTTATTATCTGACAATTGGATTACAGGTTGTGGAACCCATTCAAGTTTATGTTCCCAGTCGAAAAGCAAAAGCAATGTCGGCTCCCGATAAATCATACAAACATGCAAGTATGTATCCCGTTGGAATATTTCAAACGCAACAGGATATTGATAGCCGATATGTTATCTGCTCTTTGCCGTTTGCACGTAATTTACTTGAATATACCAATGAAGTAGGAGCGGTAGAGTTAAAAGTTGACACGACACAAATTGATGATATTAAAGAATCAATTAAAAGTAAATTGGGCGATGCTTTTTATATTAAAAACAAAGATGAGCAACACGAGTTTGTTTATAAGGTGCTTCGATCAGAAAAATGGGGGATATTTTTAATTGTAACGTTTATTTTGCTTATCGCATCTTTCAATGTTGTTGGCGTTCTGACTATGTTGATTATTGATAAATCAAAAGATATTGAAATTATAAAAAGTATGGGAGCTTCAAAACGTATCCTGAAACAGATATTCTTATTTGAAGGATGGATGATCTCATTACTTGGAGCTATTATTGGATTGGGATTGGGCGTTTTACTTTGTTGGCTTCAATCGCATTTCCATTTGTTAAAATTCGCAGAGGATGGAAGTTTTATTGTCGATGCATATCCGGTTCAAATGCAATTTACTGATGCCATAAACGTTTTTCTTGTTGTTGCTGCTATCGGTTTCATTGCTGCTTATATTCCGGTGCGTCAAATATCAAAAAAATAAATTGTATGCATTTTAATTATTTCGATATCATTATTGCAATTCCTTTGGTATTGGCCGTTTATCGAGGATGGACGAAAGGTTTTATTTTGCAATTAGCAACGCTTGTTGCTTTAGTATTAGGTTTATGGGGTGCGCAGGAATTGACAAAGGTATTAGTTCCATATTTGAAAACACATCAGCAAATAACGTCTGAATATACTCATATTGTTGTCTTTGCCGTTTGTTTGCTTATTTTGTTCTTCTTAATATATGGACTTGGATGGCTGTTGACCGGTTTTGTAAAAATTGTGGCTTTAGGGATTCCTAATCGAATTGCCGGTGTTGTTTTTGCTGTTTGTAAATATGCGATTTTGTTGGGTTACGTAATTCTATATCTCGATAAATGTAATAACAAGCTCAATTTTATGGATCCAACCTTGCCCGATGGTTCTTTTTTCTATATTCCTCTGTTGAAATTAGCTCAATGGATGAATGTTCATTTACTCTTGTAAAGAGCTGTATTTAAATTTCTTCCATTATAAAAGGTACATCTACGATTGATTGAAAATCGCAACCGGCTTCTAACATTTCTTCGTCATCTGATTCGTACATCCAATGAATCACCGTATCATTACCAGCTTCAAGTATTGTCTCAAAAATTCGAAAAACAACCAGCAATTGTTTCATCGAACTGGTATTGAAATATCGTAGATGGATATGTACTTCAGTTTTTGGTTTCGGATTTTTTGCATATTTTGTAATCCAATCGATTAGTGGTAGATAAAAAGCATTAGAATCTTCTGGTTTCGAAATTCCTTTCATTTCAAATAATCCATTTGTAAAATCAAAATGAACATATGGAGTATAATGAGTTGCTTCTATTTCTATGTTTTTCATCATCAGATAATTTATAAATACAAATATACAATTAATTTTAAATTGTAATCGGGCTTGAGCTATAAGTACAAAGGGTTGTGTTGCTTTTACTTTTGTCATTTTTACAATGTTTTCCGATGCAATACGTAATACATTAAAAAAATAATACCTTTGTGGGTAGTATCATTTTCAAATTAAATAGAAATAATAACACGATGAGCTGTTGCAATTGCACACAAACACCTTCAGAGAAGCAACTTTTACTTGATTCCCGCTATTTGAGAATGGCAAAAATATGGTCGGAAAATTCCTATTGTGAACGTCGAAAAGTGGGTGCTTTAATCGTTAAAGACAAAATGATTATTTCAGATGGATATAATGGGACGCCCTCCGGTTTTGAAAATATTTGCGAAGATGAAGAGGGAAAAACAAAACCCTATGTGCTTCATGCAGAAGCTAATGCCATTTCGAAAGTTGCAAAATCATCGAATAGTAGTGAAGGTGCTACATTATATGTTACCGCATCGCCATGTATTGAATGTGCGAAGTTAATTATACAATCAGGCATTAAAAGAGTCGTTTTTAGTGATTTATACCGATTAGATGATGGTATAAAATTACTTGAACGTGCAAATGTTGAAGTAAAATTTGTAGAAATAAGCAAAGAATAACGTTTAAAATAATATTACGAATGAAATATAACAATAGTCGATATACCATTTATCTTCCATTAATTATTGCCGGATCGGTGATTTTAGGTTTATTACTCGGTCGTTTGGTGTGGATACGCGAAGGTCGTAATGCTCAATTTTCATTGGGACGAAAGAATGATAAATTAGAAATGGCAATTGATTATATTGCACGTAATTATGTCGATTCAATATCAAGAGATAAGTTGATTGAAGATGCAATTCCTGCATTATTAGCAAAGCTCGATCCTCATTCTGCATACATTCCAGCCAGCGATTTCAATGATGTTAATGATCCGTTAACTGGTCAGTTTGAAGGCATTGGTGTTCAATTCAATTTACAAGAAGATACTGTTGTTGTTATGCAGGTTATCTCAGGAGGACCGTCTGAAAAAGTGAATATTCATTCGGGCGATAGAATTGTGAAAGTTAACGATACGAGTATTGCAGGCATCAAAATAAAAACAAATGACGTTGTACGCAAATTGAAAGGACCGCGCGGAACCAAAGTTAAAGTGAGTGTTTTGCGAAGAGGCTCAAAAGGTTTGATCGATTTCTTAATCACACGCGATAAAATTCCTTTCTATAGTATTGATGCGTCGTTTATGGTAGACAATAAAATTGGATACATAAAGATAAGTCGTTTTGCCACAACCACTCACGAAGAATTTGTAAATCATGTTAAAAAACTCAAAACGCAAGGAATGAGCAAGCTAATACTCGATTTGCGTGGTAATGGAGGAGGCGTTTTGCAAGCATCAACGCTTATTGCTGATGAATTTTTGGAAGCTGGCAAGTTGATTTTGTATACAAAAGGTCGTTCGTTTCCTCGTGAAGATTATATCGCAGACGATAATGGCATGTGTAAAAATACCGGTTTGGTTATTCTTATTGATGAAGGTACGGCTTCTGCCAGCGAAATTCTTTCAGGAGCGATTCAAGATAACGATAGAGGGATAATTATCGGTCGTCGCTCATTCGGTAAGGGTTTGGTTATGGATCAGCAAATGTTCCCTGATGGATCGGCATTGCGTTTAACAATTTCTCGATATTATACACCTACCGGTCGGTGCATTCAAAAACCATACGATGACGATCATGAGAAATACGATATGGAAATTGAAAATCGTTTCTTAAACGGCGAGTTTGAAAAAATAGATAGTACCAAATTCCCCGATTCACTCAAATTCAAAACCCCCAAAGGAAAAATTGTTTACGGCGGAGGGGGAATTATGCCCGATGTTTTTGTGCCAATGGATACAAGTGGTTCTTCACGATATTTATCTATGGTCAGCAATTTAGGTTTGATATACGATTTTGCTTTTCAATATGTCGATAATAATCGCAAACAGTTGACTGCATTGAAAACGGGTTCGGCTGTCAATGCCTTTCTCATGACAAAAAATCTATTAAATGATTTTATTGCATTTGCCGAGAAAAAAGGTGTTAAACCAGTCAATAAAGATATTGCAAAGTCGAAGCAAATATTAGTAAATCAAATAAATGGTTTTGTTATTAGGGATATTTTAGGCGATGAAGCTTTTTATTCTCAATATTTGAAATCAGACAAAACATTCCAAAAGGCCGTAGAAATAAGTCGCAAAAAATAAGTATAAATGGCTGAATTGAACCATATACCAGAGGTTTATGTTGAAAAACATAATCAATGTGTTGTGGCTTGGTGTAAAACCATTTTCGACGAATCTTTTTTGAAGGATAACACAAAATTATCGACAGACGATTTACAGAAATTATCAAAGATTCAAGCACCGAACCGACGATGCGAATTGCTTTGTGTTCGTTGGTTGTTACAGCGTATTTCACCTGCTTATTTTGAAATTCGGTATAATGAATCGGGAAAACCATATGTTCATGATGCTCCATTTTCAATATCAATAAGTCATTGTAATGATATTGTTTGTATTGTAATAAATGAATCAGGAGGATGTGTTGGTGTTGATTGTGAGCAAATTGCGCAGAGAGTAGTTAAAGTGAAACATAAATTTTTGACTGCTCAGGAAACAATTCTTGCGGCTAAAAATGAACTTTTATATTCAACAATAATCTGGAGTGCCAAAGAAGCTCTTTATAAATTATATGAAATTGGCGAAATCGACTTTAAAGAGCATTTACATGTCGGTGATTTTGAATTTAATCCAGAAGGTGGTACTTTTACCGGTAACATAACTAAAAATGGACTAAAAACATTTTTAATGAATTATAAATTATTAAATAACACGATTTTAGTTTGGGCTACTGAATAATTTATCGATAATTATATAAAATGACTCTCTATAATTCAATATTTACAAACGGATCGAAGAAAATAGCATTGCTTATTGATCCTGACAAAACACAAGGAGAATGGCTGCAATTTGTTTGTAAAAAAGCCGAATCGGTTGGTATAGACATGATTTTAGTTGGTGGCAGTATTTTGTGGCAATCAATACAAAATACTGTAATGCAAATAAAAAAAGAATGTTCTATTCCCGTAATCCTGTTTCCTGGAAATGGAATGCAGGTGTGCGATAACGCTGATGGAATTTTATTCATGTCTTTAATATCAGGTCGCAATCCCGATTTTCTAATCGGGCAACAAGTATTGGCTGCACCTATGATAAAACAAACCAAACTCGAAGTTTTACCTACCGGTTATTTATTAATTGAATCGGGGAAAACAACAGCTGTTGAGTACATGAGCAATACAAAACCAATACCTGCAAACAAAATCGATATTGCAGTAGCAACAGTATTGGCCGGCGAAATGTTGGGATTAAAACAGTTTTATTTGGAAGGTGGAAGTGGAGCCGATCAGGGTATTACTACCGAAATGATAAAAACAATTCGACATACGACATCTTTGCCATTGATTGTTGGTGGTGGTATCAGAACTATTGATGAAATGAAACGTGTATTCAATGCCGGTGCCGATATTGTCGTTCTTGGAACAATCATAGAACAGCATCCGGAAATGATCGAAGCTTTCGGAAAAGCAAAGAATTAACGAAATAGTTAATCTCACCGAGTTGTCGGAAGATTTGAAACTATTTGCTTTGTGAGCAAAGCTATTAGCTGAATAGAAGGGAAATATCACATTCAATAACATATAAAATGGAACAATTAATTGACTATAAAACGCTATTTGCATTTACCAAAAATGTATTAAAAGCAATGGGTCATACTGACGAAGATGCTACTTTAGGTGCCGATGTTTTATTAAGTGCCGATTTACGAGGTGTTGATTCTCATGGCGTTGCCCGATTACATGGGTATGTACAATTATGGGAAGCAAATCGAATGAATCCGAAACCAAATATCGTAATCGAACACGAAACGCCATCAACGGCAACTATCGACGGAGATCGAGGATTAGGGTTGATTGTGGCACCCAAAGCAATGAAAATTGCAATTGAAAAGGCGCGAAATGTTGGTACAGGTTGGGTTGCGGTCAATAATTCGAATCATTTTGGCATTGCTGGTTATCATGCTATGATGGCCCTCGAGCACGACATGATTGGTTTTGCAATGACCAATGCAACACCAACTACAGCTCCAACGTTTTCAAAAGATAAAATGTTAGGAACAAATCCGATTGCTGTTGCTTTTCCTGGTTTAAAACAACCTTCAATGGTTGCCGATTTTTCAACAACCGCTGCCGCTGTTGGTAAATTAGAGATTTTGCAACGAAAAAAACAAGATGCACCATTGGGTTGGATTCAAGATAAAGACGGTAATGCAATCACCGATGCTTTTGGATTAAAAAGTGGCGGATCTCTTTTACCATTAGGTTCCGACAGATTGCATAGCAGCCATAAAGGCTATTGTTTGGGTTCAATTGTCGATATCTTGACTGCTGTTCTTTCGGGTGCAAACTATGGACCATGGGTACCTCCGTTTTTAGCATTTATGCCGGTATCTGAACATCAGGTCGGGAAGGGCATCGGACATTTTGTTGGTGCAATGCGCATTGATGCTTTTCGTCCGGCCGAAGAATTTAAAAAACACATGGATAATTGGGTTGAAACATTCCGAAATGCCAAACCTGTTGACGAAAATCAAAAAGTGTTAATACCCGGAGATATAGAACGAGAAATGACTCATGAACGAATGAAAAATGGCATACCTCTTTTACAAGCCGTTGTTGACGATTTAAATGGTTTGGGTGAAAAATTTGGTGTGAAATTATAATTTTAATTAAAGAATCATTTCATGACTAAACGTTTTTATACCGATCTGCATAGTCATATAACACTCTATCCGTATAATATGGGACCCCAAAATACCGACGGAATGTTATATGCAAAAAATCCATTAATTCGCGAAGAAATAGCACCAAACTATACTCAAAGCGACTTAGTTAAAATGGCAAAAGGACAGGTGAAACTTGTATTTGCTTCGTTATATCCCATTGAACAGGGATTTATGAAAATAAAAGGAAGTGAAGGTGATTTGGCTGACGATGTTATAAAAATAATGACCTCATTCCCCAAGGAACGGATAAATCAAATACAAAGCGAGGATCATAGCTACTTTGATGATTTAAAATCGGAACTTGCTCTTTTAGAGTCACAAAATAACCAAGTACTGTCTTCAAAAGGATTATCAAAACCTATAACATACAAAATAGTTCGCAATTTTCAGGAACTAAAAAACTTCTTAGGTTTAACCGACGATCTTTCAATTCCGCAATCGTCTGATTACGATAATAAAATTGCTGTAATACTCACCATAGAAGGTGCGCATTCGCTTTTTCCGAAAACAACAGAAGGTATATCCGAAAAAATATTAGACGATATGTCAAATCCTCAAACAATAGAACTTTTTAATTCAATAAAAGAACATATTGACTGGATAAAAAGTGAAGGTGTTTTTAGTATTACATTTGCTCATCATTTTTATAATTTACTTGCCGGAAATTCAATTTCGTTCACCAAGCTGATTGATTCGATGCTCGACCAGGGCAATTATTCCAAATTAGCCTTTACTCAATTGGGACAAGCCGTGATACAGGAAATGATGAAAACCGAAAACGGGAAACGCTCATTGATAATTGATGTCAAGCATTTAAGTGTTCCATCCCGGAAATGGTTTTACGACCAGGCATTTACGAAGAATGTGCCCGTTATTTGTAGTCATACTGCGGTAAATGGATACCCTTCGATGCAGCAGTCCATGGAGCATAATTCATCGCATAAAGCAGCACAAGAAAAATATAAAGAAAGTACATTATATAATCCGTGGGATTTGAATCTCAGTGATGAAGAAATTGTGATAATTGCAAAAAGAAAAGGATTAATAGGGCTATCTCTCGACCAAAGAATTTTGATGGGAAAAGAACGCCTCGATGATACAAAGAAAAAAACAAGATTCTGCATTTTCCCCTGTAAAAAACGTGATAAAGCATGGGCCTATCCCTTCGTTGATACAGTTTTGTATATCGCATCAGTATTAGAAAAAAATCAAATTTCTCATGATGAAATTTGGGATAATATGACAATAGGTTCCGATTATGATGGAATAATTAATCCACTTAACGCGTATCGAACAGTAACCGATTATCCAACTTTACAGGATATCATTTTGGAGTGGTTTGTTGATTTATCGCAGACTCATTATTTACTCAAAGGAAAGTCGAAAAACGAACTCAGTCAAATTGTTGAAAAATTGATGTATAAAAATAGTTTGACGTTTTTACAAAAGAATTTCTAAAAAAGAAAAAAGGGAATGTCCTTCGAATAAAGCTCATTCCCTTTTTTGTTCTTCAGTTTAATAAGTCGCTCCTTAATAATTGTATAATGTTTTATTTAATAGGTATTTAGTGTTTAATTAATTGTTTTTTTGTCTGACTTATTTTGCAAGGAAACCCATTGATTTGACTAAAAAGCTTGCAGAACATGATTGTTTCTGTCTTACTTTTTCCTTAATGAAAAAGTAACAAAAAATCAAGACAAAAAAACGCTTGTGATGCCATTGTGGGAACATTTCACTCGTTGCACGCATTTTTGTCGGGCTGTCGTTTAAACCATCATCTTTTGCGTTATCACTTAAGACAACGTTTATTCCGCATTCGAGAAAATGCGTTAAAAAAGTATGAAATGAAGCGTCCATTACTGATACTGTTTGAGCGTAGCGAGTTGTATCAGTAATAGCGTAAAGCAATACTTTTTAGATTTTTCTCGACAGCGGTGACTTTTTTTGTTACTTTTTTTGGTGGTAGCAAAAAAAGTAAATTAGTTTGATTTTACGTTCTTAAGGAGCGACTAATAATGATCCTAAATAACTATACCAGTTGTTTTTGTTCTTTCATTAATTTTCGAAGATTTATAATTGCATATCTCATACGACCTAATGCAGTATTTATGCTCACACCCGTTGATTCAGCAATTTCCTTAAAACTCATGTCTAAATAAACCCTCATAATAACAAGTTGGCGTTGTTCGTCAGGAAGTTGTTTGATTAATCCTCTGATATCAACAGCATTTTGTTTCTTTAAGATTTCATCTTCAATGTTTGATTCACAAAACTTAGCATTATTGAATAAGTCATATTCGCCATCTTCATTTGAAACTTCTTTGTAGTTCTTTTGTTTTCTGAAGTGGTCAATTACCAAGTTATGTGCAATTCTCGAAATCCACGATGCAAAATGTCCTTCATCGTTATAATTGCCCGATTGAATTGATCGAATTGCTTTGATAAATGTATCTTGGAAAAAATCTTCGGCTAGTTCCTTGTCTTTAACAAGAAGTAAAAGGTAAGAATAAACTCTGCGTTTATGGCGTTGTATGAGTATATCAATTGCTTGATTATTACCTTCTGCGAACAATGTAACCAATTGCTCATCAGACATTTGATGCCTTTCCATATAAACCTCCATTTTTTTAGTTTTGAAAAGGTAGAATCAAACTATAGGCAAGTCCTCCGAATGTTTTAGGTTAATACTCATTAATTATTCTGCTAAATTATGAAATTTAATCATTCGATGAATCAAAATTCATTAGAAAAAAGGAGAAAATTTAATGCAATTTTCTCCTTAATCGTAATTATTTGTTTCTGAATATGATACTATCTCCAAACGAATCGACGATAATTGCATGATCCTTTGTGACTTTTCCACTCAATATTTCCTTCGACAGTTCATTGAGGATTTCTTTTTGTATCGTTCTCTTTACCGGACGTGCTCCATATTGAGGGTTATAACTGTTATTGGTTAAGAAGTCAATTGCATCAGAGCTTACAGAGATATCAATGCCTTGTGATGCTAATTTTTCTTTGATAAGCTCACATTGAATAGATACGATTTGCATTATATCTTTTTTACTTAATGGAGTAAACATTATGATTTCATCGATTCTATTCAAAAATTCAGGTCGCATGCTTCGTTTCAATAGTTCAAACACTTCAACTTTTGCTTGTTCCATTGAATGTTCCATTTCATCTTCATTGGTTCTGTCAAAATATTCCTGAATAATTGGTG
>JACCEE010388332.1_pt1 | contig 14474 bp, 14 predicted proteins | sample 7449931 | NCBI WGS metagenome assembly JACCEE01 (sample SAMN15323457, study PRJNA562643) | freshwater metagenome | isolation source: river surface water | place: USA:Blue River Watershed | collected 2017-08-19 | reverse complement strand
GCTTCAGTTCTTCTTGGAGAACAGGTTGAGTGGATTAAGATTCTTATTTACTTCACCCTCTTTGGCGGCTCTATGGCACTTTTAAAAAGTGACCAAGAAAGGTTTCTCTAATGAATTATAAGCTCATTTCTTTTGCCCCCTCTCCTTTTGAACTGCAAACTCAAGTTGAGATCAAAGGAAATGAGCTTTTTCTCTGCTATCAAATCAAAGGGCCTCTGAATCAACTTCTTCTTCCTAAACTCAATTCCTCTTCAAATTTCAAAGATGAATTGTGGAAGCACACCTGCCTAGAATTCTTTGTTAAAAATCCCAAGTCTTCTGAATATACCGAATTTAATTTTTCTCCCTCTGGTGACTATGCTGTTTACCATTTCAAAAATTACCGAGAGAGGGATTTTGATTTTATAGATTTTAAGCAACCCAACATTAAAGCTTATCTTTCAGAATCACTTTTTGAACTAAATATAAAAATGCCTCTCATCAAAGGAGAAATCGGCATTACGGCAGTGATTGAAGACCAGCACCAGAGCATCTCCTATTTTGCTCTGGCCCATAAAAAAGAAAGGCCGGATTTTCATGATCCGGCCTCGTTCATTGTAAATTTGAATTAAAATTTACTTAGCAATAAACTTCAAAGTGCGCTTGAAACCGAGAATAGTCGTTTCTTTGATATCATAATCTTGAGCGCCTTCAATTTTATTTGCTTCAATGGTGTGGTTATCGTTGCGAACATGCTTCTGGTTAAAATCAAGAGCGAAAACTTCGCGAGCATTGCCTTCTAAGTTTTGTGCTTTCTTGAAGTTCAAGTGAAGCTTTTTATCATCTTTAGTCATCACTTCTTGAGTTTTCACACAAACTTGACGGTACTCGTAGTAACCAGGTCTGTACACATCATGACAAACTTGTTGGTTATTTTGAACAGTGCAAACTCTCTCCCAACGGCCTTCAACCCAAACAGGGCGAGTTTCCCATTTAACACAGACAGTTTCTTGTACGCCCACGGTATAAAGGAGAGTAATTTCCTCGGGTGAATCTGGAGTACGAACAATATTCAAAAGCTCATGAGCTGGTTGAAAATCAGCTTGAGCTAAAGCTCCCATCTGAACTTCTGAACCGTTAAGCTCAATATCGCGAGCAAAAGAAGGAACAATCGTAAAAAGGACCAAAGCGGCCAAAACTAAAATACGCATACAACCCCCATGTTTTTCCTTTGACTATAGAAAACTAGGCAAATTTTGGAAAGTATTTTCAATGGAATCTTTCACAAATATACTAAAGAGGAGGTATTTATGAAGAAAATTACTTATTTATTCTTAAGCATCCTTCTTTTAAGCACAGCTTTTGCTGATGACTGTCTCAATAATGGAACTTCACCCACTTCGGCTTTGAAGGATACAAATTTCGACGACCTTCAAACTCTTTCCATGAACGTCAAAAATAAAATGGGCGGACCTGAAAAAGGCTTCTATATCGAATTTTCTAATAAATGCAAAGTTGATGTGAACTTTGCCTTGGCCCTCGCTTCATGGGGAAAAAACGATAACATCTTAGCAAAAGCTTACTATGAGCCTCTTCTTGTCCAAGGCTGGTGGAACGTTAAACCCGAATCAAGTCAGAGAATTTTCTTCGAAAGAAAAGTGACTAAAACATTTGCTTTTCATGCACGAGCAAGCAATGGAATGATCTGGGGGAAAGATAACATCCTCTATACAGTCCCAGGTCCAGACGGTGGGAAAACATACCCCTTCATCGAATACGAGACAGAAAAAAAATGCAAAGGTGACAATGAGAATGTCGTCACCTGCTACATCTCTATTGCTTGTAAGTAGTGCCAAAAAAAAGACTCAGAACGATTTTTGTTTCTAAAGATTTTTTGGAATAAAATAATGCAATTCCCCTTAGGCTTGCGAGGAGTTAGTTCAATAATCTCAAGAGCTTACAACCAAAAGCCAAGAGCAAACATATTTTATGAAGGTAAGTTCTTCTCAAGTCTTCTTTCACGACAGCTTTCCTGTTAGTATTTCTAGGTAAGTTCAACCTCTGCCAGAGTGAACATATGAAGAGATTCATAAATTTTACTTTTGCTCTCATCGCCTCCTTTCAGGTTTTTGCTGAAACCGATTGCAATCCTCAGGTTATGACGAATGCAGAAATGGTAAACAGCAACTTCCCGAGGCTTTTAACTGCCGCCAAATCTGTCACAAAAAATTTGAAACGAGCTGAAGAACTTTTTGTTTTAGTCGTCAATAACAAATGCAAAGACACCATTAATCTTGCTGTTGCCTTTGAAGGTAAGCCAGGCATAGATATGAACGGAATGGGGGCCCTTTTTGCCACTAAAAGTATGAGTAAGGGCTGGTGGACAATTGATCCTGGAACTTCACGTGAAATTATCATCGATCATGCATTAGAAGATAAATACTTCCTTCACGTGAGAACAGAGAAAGTATTTTGGGGAAAATCAAAAGGGTTTAAAGTCATGACCCCAAGTGGGGAACGTTCTTTAATGTTTTCTGAATATGATTCTTCAGCTCAATGCGTTTATAAAGCATCGAAAGGTTATTACTACTGCACACACAATTTTAACTGCTAAGTATCCGAAGAAAGAATTTTAGTCTGCAATTTCTTTTCGCAAGCATTCTTGCCTCGTAACTTATCTTTCGCTTATAACTTAAGATACGAGGTTTCTATGATTATTTCTCAAAGTAAAATTTTAATGATTATCGCTTTCCAGAATTTTCGTGACGAAGAGTTTGTTATCCCCTACCAAGAGTTTACAAAAGCTGGTGCTCGAATCACTGTCTGTTCAACTCAGCTGGGCAAAGCCAGAGGAATTGGTGGTCATGAAGTTCAAATCGAATTGACGACAGCTCAGGCAAAAGCCTCTGACTATCACGCTATCATTTACATTGGTGGGAAAGGTACTCCAACAGTACGCTCTGATGAGAACGCCATTAAACTTCTTACAGAAGCGATGAGAGATGAAAAAAAGATCCTAGCGGCCATATGCTGGGCACCAACCATACTGGCAAAAGGTGGAGCTCTCAAAAATAAAAAAGCCACTGTTTGGTATGGAGACGATGAAGAATATTGTAAAAAAACAAGTGAAGTTCTCACGGACTATGGAGCGCAGTATATTGGACAAGATGTCGTGATTGACGATAAAATAATTACGGCCAATGGGGCTTTAGCCGCTCTTCCTTTTGCCAAAGCGATCCTGAAAAAATTAAGTGAGATTTGATGTTCCACAAGATAAAGCATCCACAAGTTCACCAATCGCCAATTCTTCCTAAAGAATTCGCTAAATGTTCTGGCTGCTGCACAAAGCTGATTGATCTCAGTGTAACACTAGGTCATAAAACTATTTTAGAAAATATTAATCTTCATATTCATTGTGGAGAACTCACCGTTTTGGTTGGCCCCAACGGAGCAGGAAAATCAACTCTTTTCAAAGCTCTCTTAGGAGAAATCCCTTACGGAGGAGAAATCTGTTTTCAAAAAGAAGACAATAGTAAAATTCGTCCGCGGATCGGTTATGTTCCCCAAAAACTAGATTTTGACAACAGTTCCCCAATGACAGTGAGAGACCTCTTTGCAGTCTCACTGCCAAAACTGTCAGAAAAAGAAGTTAAAAAGTCTTTAGCAAAAACTGAAGTAGAACACCTTTTTCATCAAAGATTAGGTCACCTCTCCGGTGGGGAAATGCAGAGAACCCTTATGAGCCTTGCCCTCACCCCCATTCCTGAAATTCTTCTTCTGGACGAACCAATATCAGGACTAGATATGAAAGGCGTAAATCTTTTTTACAAGATGGTTTCTAACCTTCGCCTAAACTATGATCTTACCATTTTGCTTGTGTCTCATGATCTCAATGCTGTCGCCAAATACGCTGACAGAATGATTCTTATTAATAAAAAAATCCTTTGCGACGGCCCACCTGAAGAAATCCTCAATCACCAAGAATTAAAAAAACTACTCGGAAACGGAGGCACTCATGTCGGTTTTTGAGTGGTGGCAGTTTGATTTTATGAGGAATGCCTTTTGGGCACTTATTATCATCTCTCCTCTTTTTGCCATCGTGGGCTCTCTTGTTGTAAACGCCAGGATGAGTTTTTTCTCCGATGCAATTGGGCATTCAGCTTTGACTGGTGTGGCCATTGGGGCCCTTTTAGGATTGTCTCAACCTTCGTTCATGATTGTTGGCTATTCTCTTGTCTTATCTTTCATTATCACTCTTTTAAAATATAAAATGCCACAAAAGACGGATACTTTTATTGCCCTCATCATGTCCTTTTCGGTCGCTCTGGGGTTAGTCTTACTCACCAGAGGTGGGCAATTTTCAAAATTCTCAAACATGCTCGTTGGAGATCTCTTAAGCATTACTCCGGAGGATCTCACTAAACTTGGAATCCTACTCATTGGCAGTCTCATTTTTCTCTATTTTTTCCTGAATAAAATTATTTTGGTTTCACTTAATGCCAGCCTAGCCAGAAGTCGCGGCATTAATGTTTTTCTTGTTGAGTTTCTCTTCGCAGCCTTTGTCTCAGTCGTCGTCTCTTTAAGCATCCCTTGGGTTGGACTCCTTGTCATCAATTCACTTTTAGTCCTACCTGCTGCCACTTCCAATAATCTCGCCAAAGGAATGAGAAGTTATTTGAGCTTGACGATTATTTTTTCTCTTTGTGCGTCTGTCGTTGGGCTTGCTTTAGCCTATGAGCTCTCATCGGCAACTGGAGCCACTATTGTTCTTGTTTTAATGGGATTCTTCGCACTAAGTCTTCTTCGCCGTCAAAAGAACTAAAAAAAAGCCCTCGCATTTGCGAGGGCCTTTCATTCTATCTTATTTCATTTCTCAGTATTCGAAGGTACTGCCACCAATAAATTCTTTCATGATAGAAGTATTTGGCACGTCCTTGTCATTAATCACAAGAAAATAGCTCAAGAACTTAAGAAGTCTTTGTGCTTCCACATAGGCTTCACTGTTTTTCTGAATACGAAGAAGTTCACGCTCAGCATGACCTTTCAAAAGAGAAAGTTCATAGAAAAGAGCTGAGTTGAAAATTACATCAGCTTCCTCTTGAAGAGGGAAGATATTTTTCTTTTCACCAGAACGAACGGAGCCCCAACGAAGGATAGTGTCCTCAGCGCTGTAGCCACGGAAGTTATTATCGCGAACAATACGTCTGATCAAACGAGTATCGGAAGCGGTAATACGATCGTGACGGTGTAAATTGATCTGAGTAAGAGGAGCAATATAAATCTTAAATTTATGCTTCTCAGCGATCTGTTCAGTGAGTTTAGGATTAATACCGTGAATGCCCTCGATAATCATAATTTGATCGGGATCGAGCTGCATTCTTGTACCTGTTGATTTTCTTTTACCTGTATGGAAATCAAAAACAGGAATCTCTACTTCCTTGCCATTCAAAAGATCATTGAGATGTTGGTTGAAAAGTTGGATATCCAAAGCTTCCAAAGTTTCAAAATCGTAATCTCCGTTTTCATCACGAGGAGTCATTTCTCTGTCTACGAAATAATTATCAAGAGAGATGGCCACAGGACGAAGACCATTCACCATGAGTTGAATTCCAAGGCGCTTGGAGAAAGTCGTCTTACCAGAAGAAGATGGACCAGCGATAAGAACTGCACGAGGCATGAATTCACGCTTGGTAATCATATCTGCAATATAACCCACTTTCTTTTCATGAAGAGCTTCTGCAACTTTAATCATATCGCTGATTTGATGTCTCATGATACTTTCGTTGAGCTGCCCAACAGTTCTGACGTGAAGAATTTGAGTCCATTCATTGTATTCTTTATAGGTGTTGAAAAGCTTTGGCTTGTCAACGAACTCAGGAACGTGAAAGCCTTTATTCTTATCAAAATCAGGCATCATCACAACAACACCCTGCTGATATTTCTTAAGGGTGAAATTCTTTACATAACTAGCATTAGGAACAAGAGGCATATAAAAACACTCAGACACGCCTTCCATTGTATAGGACTTAAAAATGCTAGGAGGATAGTAACGGAAGAGGTTGATAAGATCAGAGCGATCTTTTTCTTCCATTTGCTTTAAAGACACATCCCAATCGTTAGTCACACGCTCAATTGGAGTGGCTTTCTTCACCATATCTCTCATGAATGTTTCAATTTTTTGAACATCTTGATCATTCAATTCTTTATTTTTAAATTCTACGTAAACGCCCTTATGAATAGAATGTTGCATGAAAAGCTGAGTGCCTGGGAATAATTTCTCAGCAGCAACACGAACCATGAAAAGAACAGAACTTTCATAAACACGGCGGCCAAGAGAAGTTTCAAGTTCAATAATTTCGAGATTGCCACCAACGCGAATTTTTTTGTTCAAGCGGGTGAAATAACCGTTAATCACTGCAGCGACTGGCTCTTGAACCTTGATGTTATTTTTTTGAATAAAATCGAGGGTGCTGCTTAATTGAGGGATTTTGTACTCTTTTCCTTCGTACGTAATTGCCAAATCCATTTCTTTTCCTTTTCCAATTATTATTTTTTCGTTAGTTCTTAAACGGAACTTACAGTGTAACCAAAGCGCTAGTGTTTATCTACTGTTTTTTTATTCCTTTTGGCTAAGTGCAAAATGGATTTTTTTGCCACTCGAGGGAATTGAGTAAAATGGTAAAATGACCTCCTATGACGACATACTACAAGACTTTCCAAAAGCTGATGAGCCATCGCATCACCAGCATCCTTATCATCTCTTCCCCTTACGATGCTTTTATTATGGAAGAAGACGGAGGCATGCTGGAGCACGTTTTTGCCAACTATCGCGGAGCAAGTCTCACTCGCCCTCCAACTTTTACCGTTGTCCCTACGGCCAGAGAAGCTCTCACCATATTAAAGAAAGAAAAATTCGATTTAGTGATCATCATCATCCCTAAGTTTTTAGGAATGGATCCTGTTCTACTGGGGCGCGAAATCAAAATGATTGATTCTCAGCTTCCTGTTGTTCTTCTTTCACATGGAATGAAGGGACTCAGTCAATATACTCAAACTGAACTTCCTCGCGACAGCATCGATAATATTTTCGTCTGGTCTGGAAACCGCCACATCATGTGGACTATCGTAAAGTGGTTAGAAGACAGGATGAATGCCGCTCATGACACGCAGTTTGCTAAAGTACGTGTTCTCATTCTAATCGAAGATTCCCCCTACTACTATTCATCAATGCTCCCCATCCTTTACAAGGCCATTGTTCAACAAACTCAGGCAGTACTAGGTGAATCATTGAACGAAGAGCATAGACTCTGGAAGTTAAGAGCACGTACAAAAATTCTTCTCGCTAAAAACTATGAAGAAGGGATGCAACTTTATCACCGTTTTAAACCATTTCTCCTTGGGATTTTTTCAGACACCCGTTTTCCTAAAGAGGGTGCTCTAGACGATGAAGCTGGTCTAAAGTTCATTGCCCATGTAAAAAACGAATTACCAACACTTCCTATGCTTCTTCTCTCTACAGATAGCGTCAACAGAGAAAAAGCCAACGTCATTCAAGCTAATTTTCAAGATAAAAACTCTCCCTCCCTTCATATGGAAATTCGCCGATTCATGATTGAGAATATGGGATTTGGAGATTTTGTTTTCCGTTTACCGAATGGAATTGAAGTGGCCCGTGCGAGTAATTTTCTTTCACTCGAGAAAGTTCTCCATCATATACCTGGAGAATCCCTTCACTATCATGTTAGTAAAAATCACTTTTCCAACTGGCTTATGGCCCGTTCTGAAATTACTCTTGCTAGCAAATTTGGTCCTGTGACCCCTCAAGATTTTAATAATGACATCGAAGCCATTCGCACATTTTTAATTGAAAGTTTAAGAGAGAGACGTATCGCAGAACAACGCGGAGTCATCACACTCTTTAATCCTGAAGACTTTGATTCCGAATGTGAATTTATGCGTCTAGGAGACGGCTCTCTTGGAGGAAAGGCCCGTGGTCTTGCTTTCATGAGTAAATTTCTCACTGAAAATCAAAATCTCTTTAAAGATTTTTCCAACGTAGAAGTCACTCTTCCACGCACCCTTGTCATTACAACAGATTATTACGATCAGTTTATAGAGGAAAATAATCTCATTGAATTTGCTCGCCCAGTCTATCGAGACGAAGAAGTTGCGGCACGTTTTGCAGTCGCCAAACTTCCCGATACCCTTGAAAATAATCTTAAAATTTTCCTCGAAAAAACTCCTAAGGTTCCTCTCGCTGTACGCTCTTCTTCTCTCTTGGAAGATAGCCGAGACTGGCCTTACGCCGGTCTTTACTCCACCTACATGGTGCCTAACGACCAGCTTAATTTTCATGAGCGTCTACGCCAATTGATGCTGGCTGTACGCCTTGTTTACGCCTCCGTATTCTTTGAAAGTCCAAAAGCCTTCTCCCGCACGACTCAGCACAGGACTGAAGAAGAAAAAATGGCCGTGGTCATTCAGGCCATCACTGGTGAGCATCACGGCGAATACTTTTACCCTACAGTTTCTGGGGTGGCCCAATCTTATAACTTCTACCCCTTGGCCCCCATGACGGCCGAAGATGGCATCGCCCACATATCAATGGGTCTTGGCAAAATTGTAGTAGAAGGTGGTCAGGCGATACGCTTCTGCCCCAAGTACCCTCAAATTCTTCCTCAATTTGCCTCAGTGGAAGAAACACTTAAAAATGCCCAGCAGTTTTTTTATGCAATAAAACTCTCAGGAACCAGCGGACTTCTTGGGGCTAATGACAACGACGATGTTGTTCGCCGGGATGTTCATCACCATACTGAAGATTTCGCCTTAAAGCGCATCTCCAGCTCTTACTACCCACTAGAGCATCGCATTCGTGATATTAGTCCAGATAAAGGAACTATCCCTGTCATTACGTTTGCCAATATCCTAAAGTATAATCAACTCCCCCTTCCAGAACTTGTCTCCAAAGTTCTTGAGATGGCCAAGAAGGGATTTGGTAGTGATGTTGAAATTGAGTTTGCGGTCAATATTCCTCGAAATGATAATGACAAAGTTAGATTCACTCTCTTACAGACTCGTCCTCTTACTACTTCTTATGAAAATCATAATGTAGAGATCACCGAGGAAGAAAAATCAAAAGCCATTTGTTTTTCAACAAGTGCTCTTGGAAAAAATCTCACAACAGAAATCCGCGACGTCATTATTGTGAAGCCCGGTGTATTTAATGGCAAAGTCAGCCCTCAAATTGCTGAAGATATTTCGGGGGTCAATGCTGAGCTTATACGCGAACATAGAAAATATCTTTTGATTGGAACTGGACGCTGGGGCTCCTCTGATAAATTTCTGGGAGTGCCTGTTGCGTGGAAAGATATTTCCAATGTGGGAGGGATTGTTGAAGCGGCCACTGATGCTTTTAAAGTTGATCCTTCTCAAGGAACTCATTTTTTCCAAAACATCACTTCCCAAGGAATTATCTATCTCACCGTTAGAAAACCTGAAGACCTTCTCAACTGGGATTGGTTTTTAAATCAGGAAGTCATCACTGAAACAGAATACATTAAGCACGTTTGGCTTAAGCATCCGCTTAACATCAAGATCAACGGCAAGCTCAATCAGGGTATCGTCCTCGCTGAAGGCTTTGGTAAAGAGAACACCGAACACGAGGAAATCTATTTACCTCTGTATGACGACTTGTAATCTCTTGAAAATCAATTGTTAACAAATTATGAAAAGCCCAACTCTCCATGGGCTTTTCCTTTTATTTTCTGATAGTTAAGTCTAGCAGCGAAGGCACAGTATAAAATTTGTAGTCCCCTTGGGGCCAGCAACGCCATGGGCTATAGTGCAAAGGCTTTCAGACAATTTGTGGAGGATTATATGCGTAAGTTTTTACTTCTCATGCTCACTTTGGGTCTCAGCTCTCAGGTCGTTTTGGCCCAAGATGCGGCTCAAGTAAACGATGAAGATTCTTTTCAAGGTTCAACACCTAATGCAGCAGCTCCTCAACAAGTTGAGACTGCTGACACAATTGAAGTGGCTCCAGAAACCCCAACAACAATCTCGCCCGCACCAGCACCTGTTGCTCAAGAAATAGCACCTGCTCCAGCTCCTGCACCTATAAAAGTGGCTTCAGTCTCCAGCAACACTGCTCAACAACAACAAGAGCCCATTGACATCAATGCCCTCTATAGAACGAAGCCAGCTCCTCAAGTAGTCAGACGCCCTATGACTGAAGCTGAAAAAATGAAACTCATGCGTGCGAAGCTCGAAAAACAAAATGAAATTTTGATGAGAAAACAAATGGAGCGTATGAGAATGAAGCAAGAGCTCGAGATGAGTAAGCGCATCCAGAAGACCTTCGAAGACAGCATGAAGAGATTGGAAGAAACCAATTAGTGTCTAAACTTTAGACAGTCAGTTCTAAGCCTAACAGCATCACCTATCTAAGACGCGGGTTTTATTGGCCCGCGTTTTGGCATTTTTTTTGTATATAAGAAGGGCAAACAAGGACTTCTTATGAAAACTCTTATTGCCCTCACCCTTATGGCCTTCTTTATGTCTAAACTAAGCTTGCTGATGCCTAAAGAGCAAATGGTAAGCCGTGTTCCAGCTTCTATAGAAAAGAGAGTCACAAGCGAAGAGCGTACCCAAAAAATTGAGGAAGAAAGAAAACTCCAAGAACTTAACAAGCAATATGAATTACTCCTTAAGCTTCAAGGCGAGTTAGCAGAGATTGAAAAACAAAATGCTCAACTCGAAGAAGGTCTTGCTTACTTTCAAAGCCAGCTTTCTCCTATGAATAGTCTTGGTGATAACAATGAAGGCCTGGCCAATTACATAAAACTCATTCAAGCCAATCAGGGTTACAACATGAAGGATTTTGAAGGTCTTATTTCCTATGGAGAAATGCAAAGTCCAGCTGAAGCCCTTTACTACGGTATGCCTATGGCTTCTCGTGATACAAAAGAGTTAGATAATGGGAATTCCCCCTATGTAAACCCTTATTATCAGATGGAAGCCCTGCAGGGAAAAATCATAGAGGTCTACTAATTTGGCTCAGTATTATTCTCTCAAAAATCTTTAAGGAATGACGATAAGACTTATAGAGACTAAGGAAGAGGTTTCTATGAGTATTACAACAGAAAACAAAAAAATTAGCGACCAAGTTATTATTAAGAAATGTCACGTCTGTGGCTTTCTCATAGAGACAAACAAAGAAGCTTCTCAGTGTCCTCACTGCAAAAAGTCTTTCCTTCCCCTGAACTATTTTGGCAAGGTTCACGCAAAAAACTCAGCAGAGTTTAAAAATCTATTCTCTGAATCTGAAGAACTCCACGAAGAAGATCTTATCAAAGGCCTCACCGTTTTGTGGTAAAGACCTCCCATTCATGATACAAAGGCTGCATGTCTGAATCGACGGCACCACACCCTATTATTTTAAAACTCTTTGAACGTCGTGGGATGAATCCCAAGGCCATACAAGAATTCCTCTCGCACAATCTGCGTGAACTTCCTGAGCTCACTCAAATGCAAGATATGGACAAGGCCGGCAAGCGCATTGCCGATGCGATAGAAAGAAATGAAAAAATTGGAATCTTTGGCGACTACGATGTAGACGGAACAAGTTCCTGCGCCCTCTTCTTTCATTTCTTTAAAATGCTGGGGATCGAGGTTGAGATTTTTCAGCCTAGCCGTTTTGTGGAAGGCTACGGCATCCACCCTTCTTCCATTGATCAGGCCTTAGAAAAAGAAGTCAAACTTCTGATCACCGTCGATTGTGGGATTACAGGACATAACGCTTGCGACTACGCCCTTGAAAAAGGAATGGAGATCATTGTCACGGATCACCATAAAGACGCAGCAGAAACTCTTCCTCGCGCTTATGCCGTGGTCAATCCCAATAGAAGAGATGAGCCTAAAGATTCGGCGCTCTCTCATCTGGCCGGTGTGGGTGTGGCCTTTGCCATTTGCCTCCAAGTAAAAAATGAACTCGCCAAACGCGGAAGAGAGATTCCTTCCATCTATCCTCTCTTGCAGTTTGTGGCCTTAGGAACGATTTGTGACCTCGCCTTACTGACTCCTATGAACCTAAAGCTGGTGCGCCACGGACTTAAACAGTATAAAGACACCCAGTTTAAAGGCATTGATGTCTTTCTTTCTCCTCAAGAGAAAAAGGCGCCAACAATTCCTTCAGAAAAACTTTCCTTCAATATGGGGCCTATGATCAACTCGTTGGGACGCCTTGAGCATCCGGAGAAGGCCCTGCGTCTTCTTATTTCCGATAACGAAGAAGAAGCCAAAGACCTGCATCACGCCCTTGAGATTTTTAATAGTGATCGAAAGAGCATACAGGCTCGAGTCTTTGCTGAAGCCAAAGAACAAGTCATCAATCACTTTGATGGAAGAGAACATCTCATCTCCATCGTTTACAAAGAAGACTGGCATGAGGGAGTGATAGGAATTGTCGCTTCCAAACTCGTTGAAGCTTTTAAAGCTCCGGCCATAGTCTTTACCGACTCAGAACAAGAAGGCATCATTAAGGCTTCGGCTCGCTCGGCTGGTGAGCTCAATATGTTTGACTGCCTTAAAGCGCAGGAAGACCTTTTTGTGAAATTTGGAGGGCATAAGGCAGCGGCAGGTCTCTCCATGAAAAAGGAAAACTATTTTGTCTTCAAGCAAAGAATGAAAGACCTCCTTGCCACCATTCCGGCCATCACGAGAACGGAAACGGATAGCTACGACCTCGAAATTAAATTCGAGGATATCTCTCCCAAACTCGTCCGTGATCTCGAATGCCTCGAGCCCTTCGGAAATGGAAATGAAAAGCCTTGGTTTCTTTCTCGAGGACTACGCCTCGATTCTTATGAACTCATGAAAGATGTGCATGTAAGATGGCACTTCTCCTCTCTTAAAAATCCTAATCAAAAATTTAGAGGGATCAGTTTTAATTGGGTGGGAAGTTGGGGCAAACCTCATCCGAGCCAGCTTTTCTCAGATCAGATGAAAAATCCTGATGGCCTTCATGCCATCTTCACTTTAAGCATTGAACGCTGGAGGGATAATGAATTCATCCAACTCCAGATTCATAAAGCGGATTTTGGGATCGCCTAAATTCATTTATTTTCAAGAGATTAAGTATTCTGAATAAAATATCACCCCCTTGCTATCAGTCCCAAGCATCGCTATCTTCGCCTTATGAAAATGGCCAGTCTCTTCCTTCTTTTTCTCTTTTCGTGTCCAGCTCTTGCCCAAGAACTGGTGCGCTGCTATCCCCTCAATCGTTTAGAGTCAGGGGAACTTTGCCTTCCTAGCATCTCACAAGGGAAACGTATCATTTTTTCGCAGGTCAACGCGAATTCTATCCCTGAACTTCAGGATCTTTTTCCATTAACAACGGCAGAAAATAAGGCGGAACAATTTCTTCTTCAAAACTTTCCGCAAAATCATTTCCTCGTGGCCAACTCTCTCTTAGGAAAAATGGGGAACCTTTTCAATCAAGCGGCCAACTTTGGTGGGCCCAACTGCTATCAAAGCGCTCTCTATGCAAGTAGCTCTCCCTATTCCACAGAATGGCGCTACGTCAGTCCGGAAGAATTTGAACTCAATCTAAAATTAGCTTATGACAAAGTTGATCAACCACAGTTTGGCGACATCGTCGTCTATGAAGCGACTGGTGAAAGAGGACACGCTGCCGTTTACTTGTTTGATGATCTCGTTTTTCATAAGAAAAGTTATCAAAAAGAATACCTCTATCGCATCACCAAAATCGATCAAGTTGCTGAGCCAGAAGCCTTTGAATGGACTCCTCGTCCTGACTCTCAAAGTTCTCGCGCCCTTCAAGGGATGAGCACAAAAGACAGAGCGTACTACAGAAAGAAAGAATCAACTCCTGAACTTAGCTTGGATGACCCAAAAGAAGAAAAGCGCATTGCCCTTATTAACGAACTGGGAAAGCAAATTCTCCTCGCTGCTCCTCAATGGAAAGTGGGCACGTATCTAGGTTTTACAACTGAAAATCTTGCCGAAGAACTCGTCACCGAGTTTCGCTCAATGCAAAACCATCCCTCACCTTTCGTCAGAATGAGCTATGCCAGATTGATCAGCTATCGCGACCAACTCTTTCAAAGCATAGAAGATTATTATTTTAGTTCTCCCTTGGCCTCTGGCCGCATTGAACGAATCAACCAAGAGGTCTGTGTTGTGGAGACAGCGCAGTTTAAAAGTATTGTAGGAAAATTATTGGAAGCCTACGAACATCCAGCAACTGAAGACTCAATTCAACGAGTGATGAAGACTTTGCAAAATGAAGACAAGAAGAACTGCAGGTTCTCACTTCTAAAGATGATCAAGAACTAAATTGTACGGCCACAAGTGTTGGTAAAATTTGAGTCTTTTTAATATAGGGAGGGATCATTTTTTGTATCCCCCTCTATATTTATCCAATAAATTTATATACCTAGAGTCATGCTGCTAGTCGTTTATCTTTGCATCTCTTT
>JACCEE011895280.1_pt1 | contig 14485 bp, 7 predicted proteins | sample 7449931 | NCBI WGS metagenome assembly JACCEE01 (sample SAMN15323457, study PRJNA562643) | freshwater metagenome | isolation source: river surface water | place: USA:Blue River Watershed | collected 2017-08-19 | reverse complement strand
ATCTTGTTTCAGGAGTTTTACTCTGCCTTACAATAATCGGTATTCCGTTTGGAATTCAGATATTTAAACTCGCATTTGTGGCACTTTGGCCCTTTGGAACAACAGTTGAAACTTCCAACCAAGCGTCGGGTTGCCTCTCTATACTAATGAACGTTATATGGTTTCTGTGCGGAGGAATTTGGATTGCTGCAAGTCACCTAGTTTTTGGAATTCTATTTGCCATTACCATTATTGGTATACCATTTGCAGGCCAACACTTTAAGTTGGCCGGATTGGCATTAACGCCATTCGGGAAGAAAATCCATTGAGTAGTAAACAGAAATATATTAAGTTAAAAATAGGGGATTACGCATAATCCCCCATTCTTAAAGCCTTACTCGTTCTTCAGAACATCTGATGGATTCTTGCCTGCTGCCTCCCACAGCTGTCCAACCACAGCAATTGCGGCAATCGAGAAACCAACCACCACAACCAAAACTGGAATCCAGAATCCTACTGTTATCTTTTGGGTAAACTCTTCGAGCCAAAGGTTTGAAATGTAGTAACCCGCAGGAATCGCAAGAATACATGCAAATCCAAGCCAAATGGCAAAATCGTAGGAGAGAACTGCAACTGCTCGAACCGAAGTTGCACCAAACACCTTTCGAATAGCCACCTCCCGACGTCTGGCTGTAGCCGTAAAACCGGCAAGGCTGAACAAACCTAATGCCGCAATAGAAACCATCAAAATCGAAAAGACCAGAAATAGCGAGAGCATCTTTTTCTCCTTGCTGTATTGCTTTTCGAAGGTGGCGTCGAGGAAAGAATAATCCAACGGGTATCCGGCATAAAATTTTGTCCAAGTAGCTTTAAGATGATCGGTAGCCCCCACTACATCGCCTTGGTTTATTCTAAATACAACCTTATCGGCAATTTCGGGTTTATAAATAAGGGCAAGCGGATCGACACCAAGGTGAAGCGATTCGTAGTAAATATCCTTAAATACTCCTATTATCTTCCCTTCTGGTGTATAATCGCTAAGTAAATCCTTGCCTACCGCAACGCTGTCCCAGCCCAACGATTTGGCAGCCGCTTCGCTAATTAAAATAGAGTTTCCTTCACCTTCAGGATTAGCATCAAAAAAACGCCCTCCTTGAAGTTTCAACTCAAATAACTCGGGAAAGTGACTATCAACCGCAAAAAGGTTAATTGTCTTTTGCTCTTCGCCCTCGTTTCCCTTGTAGTAAAAAATCAATGCTCCATGATAGTAACCGGGCATATTACGGCAAGCACTGGCAGCTTCAATACTTGGGCAATTTGTAAGCTCCTGCCTAAACGACTCGGTAAACTTTTTCGTCTCCTTCATCTTTGGAAGGTTCACCACCATCAAACCATCTTTGTTGAATCCGGGATTGTGGTTCGAAATGTAAGTCAACTGCATATATATAGTTATGGTGCAGAAAACCACCACCAACGCCAAAAACTGCTGCCCAACTACTAGCACTTTCCTTATAACCTTACCTTTATTTAATTGCATTCCGCCACTCTGCCCAAAGTTCAATACCGCATTGGTGGGGATTTTTGAAATTAGCCAGGCAGGTATTATTCCCACAGCCCCACATATTAACAGCATAATACAAAGCGCAAAAAGCAAAAAATGGTTGTTGGACGAAAAGTTAAAAACAGTAATAGTATCGAGCGATTTTCCTGTTAAACCATTGAATGCATTCAAAAAAACTTCAACAAGTAAAACTGCAAACACAGTGGCTATGAATGTTGATATAAAAATCTCTGTCACAACCTGAAGGGCGATATCTCTACGCTGTGAACCCAAAATTTTCTTTACCGAAACCTCCTTTATACGTGCGGTTATCTTTGCCGTAGACAGGTTTATGTAATTTATTCCACCAATGGCAAGCAGGAAAAATCCTATTATCCCAAAAGCATAGAGATAGCGTGGATTTGTTGCCTCGCTTAGGTCGAAACTTTGATCGGTGGTTAAGTGAAGTTTTTCGAGCGGAGTAAATACAAACTCGATTGTGGTATTTCGTTGGTAAAGCTTAAGCCAAGGATTTAATACTTCTTTTGTCCAACCCTTTACGCGTTCCTTTACAAGAGGGAGTTGATTACTATTTCCCAACTTTACATATGTAAAGGCTCTCAACCACACCCAGGTCTCTTCATACTCACGCATCAAACTATCCGGAATACCGCTGGTAGATAGAAGGATATCCGGATTTAAGTGGGTTTCACCATCTTGTTTGGCAAATACTCCGGCAACAAAATATTTTGCACCACCAACCTCAAGCGTTTGGCCAATAGCACTTTTTGAACCAAAAAAAAGTGAAGCCACCTTTGGAGAAACAACTACAGATTCCGATGCTCCTAGAGACTTTTCGCTACCCGCAGCCAACTTAAATCCAAAAAAGGATAGAAAGTTAGGATCGACACGCCACACCCTTTCTAACTCAAAAATTGATTCACCCGATTTTACTGCAACTTTATCGGGATTATAGATAACTCGCGTGGCATCCTCAACCTCCGGAAATGCCGCCTTGAACGAAGGAGCAACACCACCTCCCGATAGCGCATATCTAGTTTCGGAACCCGAAGTAGTCTGCGCTTGCGATACTCGATAAATTCTATCGCTATCTTTCCAGTGCTTATCAAAACTCAGCTCGCTTACTACATATAGGTATATAAACATTGAGGCACCAAGGGCAAAACTCAACCCTACGATGTTTACCAATGTAAAACCAATGTTTTTATTTATAAACCGAAAGCTAATGAGGAGGTAGTTCTTTAGCATCTCTAATAATTTAGTGTAAATCTATTAGATAAACACATTGAATATCATGCCACAAATGTAAAAAAACTAAATCTCTGCATATTGCAAAAAATTAGACTCGTTACAGTTCTAATATTTTGGGCTGTTGGGTGTTAATTTTGTTTACACCACTGTTCGATTTCGTACAACAAACTACTCCCGCTGAGCTCGCCGGAGTTTGAGCGTGTTGAAGTAGGAGATGACCCGACGCAAAATATCGAACTGAAGCGTGACAGCAAAAAAGAGTGTGAATATCCAAATAAAAGCAATGTTAAACCACACTGTATCTACAAATTGGCCGTTAAACTTCTTTACTGGTGCATAAAAATGGGCTCTCCCCCAATTCATTGTTGGCATCATGAATATCGGGTCCTTCTTTCTTACAATCTGTGTAGGAACCTCTACCATTTTTTCCAACTCTTGTGTATTCAGCACATAATCGGCAAGTGCCTTGTTGTGAAAGTCGTGTTTCATCTTAACTATGGCGTCGGCTCCAACCGTGGCCAAAAGATGGTTGTAAACGCTGTCCTTTTTCTTAGTTGCTGAATCGGCTGCTTCGTAGTAATACTTCTTTAAAAAGAACAGGTAACCTATTGCCTCCTCAAAAACCGTCTCATCAAACTCACTCGGATTTAGCTTTGCAAGGTATTCAAAGGGAGGCTTGCCTGAGTCTTCCTGAAGCTTAACCAACTCATTTTTAACAACCACAAGCCTGCTAGATAACCCATCATTATTGCTTTCTGACGCTTTCAAACGAATTGCCTCATCGAGTTTGTTTTGGACCTTGGGAATCAAGTAGCTGGTATTGTATGCCGCTGTGCTTATCTGCTGTTCGTAAGGAAAAAAATTCTTCTCAAACTGATTCTCCTTGAACTGCACCACGGCTAATGCTTCAAACGCCCAGCGTGAAACCATTATATCGCCCACAAAGGGAACATAAATCTTATCGGTAAGCTTACGATGTAAATTATCGAACGGAACAATGGTACCGCTAAGTAGAAGCTGTGGAACGAGAATTAATGGTATAAGTATATAAATGGCCACAACAGAGTTTAAGCCTGCCGATATATTAAGGCCAAGCATGTTGGCAAAACAGCAAAGCGTAAATAGAATTAACCAGTAGATTGGCAGCAACCCTTGAATTTCAAGAATATACCCTGCAACTACCACATACAATAGCATTTGAATAGCCGATAGCGCAAACAGATAGAGTATTTTAGAGTTTAAATAACTAAAACGACTTAGGTTCAAAAAAGACTCCCTCTCTAAGATTTTTCTATCCTTTATAATCTCTTCCGCGCTTACCGTAAGCCCAAGAAATAAGGCAACCACCACGCTCATAAATAAGAACGCCGGGAAGTTCTTGTTCTCACTAAAAACATAAGCCGGTCCGGCAGCAAACTTGGTAAAATAGCCTAAGATTAGAGCAAGAATTGGAGCTTCAAGCAGATTTATAAACATATACTGCTTGTTTGAAACCTTCGAAAGCAGATTCCTCATAAAGAAGATCTGCATCTGAATCTCAATATTGGGGATGTTAAAAAAGTTCTTGGGAATTATCCGCTTAGTCTCCTTTGGCCTAACCGCAGGAAGCAGGTGCTCCTTGTAAAGCCGGTTCCACTCTTCAGGACTTTTCCGTCGCTTTCGGGTAAATCGTCCTTCTTTATCAACCTCTTTTGCTTCAATGATTTCCAGCAGTTGTTCCGGATGTACGTGACCACAGTATGGGCACTCTGTCTCAGTTGGGTTTACCTGCGTGGTCATCCGCTTAAAGTAAACAATGGCATCGAGCGGGTTCCCTTGGTAAATAGGGTATCCTCCTCTATCGAAAATCCAAAGCTTATCGAGCATCTTAAATATCCTCGACGATGGCTGGTGTATGTTTACAATTACCAGCTTACCCTTTCTCGCTTGATCTTTAAGCAGATTCATAACCATTACCGAATCCTGCGACGACAATCCTGATGTTGGCTCGTCTACCATCAGCACCGAAGGCTCCCGCATTAGCTCAAGGGCAATATTTAAACGCTTACGCTGCCCACCGCTTATCGACTTACTCAGCGGATTACCAACTACTAAGTCGCGAATATCCTCAAGATCAAAGTCGCGCAAAATACGCTCCACCGTCTCGCGTAACTTATACTCCGAAAAATTGCTAAAGCTGAGCTTCGCGTTATAGTAAAGGTTTTGGTATACCGTTAACTCCTCAAAAAGAAGGTCGTCCTGTGGCACAAAGCCAATTACACCCTCAAGTCTATAATGCTCCTGATGAACATCGTAGCCGTTGACCATAACATGTCCCGAGTGTGGTTCAAGCTTGCCGTTTAAAAGGTTTAAAAGCGTAGACTTGCCAACTCCACTCCCTCCCATAACACCAATAACCTGCCCCGACTCCTCCCAAAAAGAGAAATCACGAATTCCGTTTTGGCTTCCCTTGAATCGGAAGTTAAGGCTTTCTGCATGAAATATTATGGCGCTGTTGCCCGGTTGAGCAAACAACGTACTTTCAATCTCTCTAAAGTAAATGGGGTTGTTGTCAGGCACCTTTATTATGCTTCCTGTATCAATAAGATACGAAACGCCCGAAATAAGAGGCTTGTTATTAAGCTGAATATCACCTGTTCCAAAATACCTGAGCATGAACTGGTTTATGGTGTCAAGCTTCAGAATGAAGATGCTTCCCTGTAGGTTGCTCCTCAAAATAAGCTTTCGTTCATCCTCGCGCGGTCTATTTGTTTCAACCCATAAACCCTCTAAGTCCTCAACTTGTAATTGATCAGTGTTTGATACAATAAGCAGCTGGGTTCGTGGTATGCTGTTTTTGAAGGGCGAAATAATAAACTGGAAAATGTTCTCAAACTCCTTTGTCTCAATGTTAAAGTTTTGGGCAACAACATGCACAAAATGTTCCTCATGTGGTGTTATAAGCCCATCGACATGGATAAACTCGAGAAGTCGAATGAACACCATTATGCGCTCATTCTTTGGTAATCCCTTGGTAATGTGAGCACAAATTTTTGATGCCTGCTTTATTACCAAAGTGCCCTCAACGGCAACATCTATCGTTGTGCCGGAACTCTCTATCTCTTGATTGTAGAACGAAAAATAATCTTCAAATAGCTTTAAGTAATCTCTCGCATGATTTTCATCGAGGTGTTGGTTTAAGTACGACGTTACAATTTGCTTCCCTCTTGCCGACAACGATGATCCATTTTCGTTGGCAATTAAGGCAAAAAGCTGCATTAACGCATTTAGTACCGATTCATTCATGGAGAAAGATTATTCCGAAAAATACGAAAAAAAAACACCAGCTGAAATGCTGGTGCTCTTTTCATTCTAAAATATTAATCTTCACGCTATTTTACCATTTCGTTACGAACCTTTTCAACAACTGAAGAAAGGTTGGTCATTGCTTTTGGAGCAACTTTTTCGCCCTGAATGCCCTTGAATGCTTCAGAAATTGTTTGAAGCTTTACTAGCATCTCTGCAACATCAGCATTGGTTTTATTCTTTTCTAAAAGCTCAATAAGCTTTGTAAGAGAAGCGCTCTGATTTACAATAATCTTAATAATATCTTGGCTGTTCTTGCTTGTAGCCTCAATTTGTGTTGTTATGTAAACACCCTCTACCCAGCTACCCGACATAACCAAAAGAGACAAGTTGTCTTTTCCGTTGTTGGTTAAGAACTCGTAGGTTTTGTAGAACGAATCGCTAATTACAGTGATAAGACTATCTTGGTTGTCGATATTCTTTTCAACGCGCTCAGCAAAAGTTGTGTTAAATTCGGTAGAGATTTGCAGCTCATCAATAAGCTTTTTAGAAACCTTTAGGTAATTCATGGTTTCTTGCTTCATTTGGTAAGTGCTGGCATAAGCTAAGTCGGCACCATAAATACCAAGATTGATTGCCTTGCTCTTTTCTGTAAAATACTTATCAACGTTTGAAGTTGAGTTCGAAAGGCTAAGAATGTAGCTGGCGCCCGCTTTGTTTAGCAGATTTGTTACCTCAAAAGCAGTTGGGAGTGGGTACTTTGTAACCTCCTTAACAAGTGAATCCTTAGGAAGATTTTCGTCTTGGGCTTCAGTGCTTGCTTGTTGTCCACCACCGCAAGAGGTTAAAACAAAAGCAAATGAAAGTCCATAAATGGAAAGTTTAGTTGCGTTTAGTAAAGTTTTCATCGTATTCTAGGTTTATATTATTATTAGTCGGTCTAAACAGCCACAAGTTACAAATTTTAGTAAAATAACAATCACCTTATAACATTAGTTTAATTGAGCATTTCAAAATTATAACACCACCCTATCAAGCTCCTTCGATAGCTTGTTTTTTAAATCATCAATTACCTTTATCTGAGTGGTTACCCTTTGCTGGCCTTCAATATCCTTGTTCCCGTAACAAAGCGAAAGTTCTTCTAGGAGTTTTTTCTTTACCGTTTCTACAACTTTTGTTTTATAGGCATTAATTGCCTTGGGAACAGCCAACTTCAAAACCATTTCCTCTGTTTCAATATGGGCACTATTCTTCTCCCATATTTTACTCGCGGTATGCTCGGTGCTGAGAATATCAACAGAAAGCTCACTGATTTTAACGTCGGCATGATGAGTAAAGTGCTTTGCCTCCGGTTGTTCCCCGCGAGTCATCATTTTATAATACTCATCAAATAGCTGCCTATAAGCGAGATTATTAAACTCTAGTTCGTCATTCTTAATCTCCGAAATAATATAGTTCGCAACGGTAACCGCAAACGATTCACCGTTTACATCCTCATACGTTTTCAGCTCCTTTTCACCATGCTTTAATAAATAGTATATGAGTTCCTTCTCCTGCTCCTCACAGTAAACACCCTGAACAAACGACGGAACGGCTAACTCTCTTTGTGGAGAAGAAGTATATGTCTCAACAGGAACGGCTTGCTGTTCCGATTCGTACTTCTTTCTCCGAAGTGCACCCACTTCCGAAAACAGCACTCTCTCCTCTATATCAAGCAGTCGGCTACACTCACGAATATATACAGTACGAATAATTGCATCAGGAATAGCACCGATCGAGCGTACAATATCCGAAATCAATCCGGCACGTTTTACCGGATCTTTTCCTGCATCAGTAAGCAGTAAATTGGTCTTAAAGGAGATAAAATCCTCCTCCTTGGCGCTAAAATATTCGAGCAACTCCTTCGCCGACCTTGTTTTTGAAAAAGAATCGGGATCTTCACCGTCGGGTAAAAGCAAAACCCGAACGTTTAGCCCCTCCTCCAGAACCAAGTCGATACCTCGAAGCGACGCCTTAATACCGGCGGCATCGCCATCGTATAGAATTGTAACGTTGGGCGTAAACCGCTTTATCAGACGAATCTGCTCAACAGTAAGCGAAGTACCCGATGAAGCAACAACATTCTCGATACCAGCCTGGTGTAGAGATATTACATCGGTATATCCCTCAACAAGCAAGCATTTATTTTCACGCGTAATGGCCTGCTTGGCAAAATAAATGCCGTAAAGCGTTTGGCTCTTGTGGTAGATTTCGCTCTCCGGAGAGTTGAGATACTTGGCTGTCTTCTTATCGTTTCGAAGTACCCGACCGCCAAAACCAATTACTCGACCACTAATTGAGTGAATAGGAAAGATCACCCTTCCATAAAACCTATCGAGCAAGCCATGCTCGTGGTCAATAGTCAATCCTGTTTTTACAAGATACTCCTTCTTATATCCTTGCTTAATTGCTGATTGCGAAAAAGCATCGCGACTATCGAGCGAATAGCCCAGCTGAAACTTCTTTATGGTTTCGTCGCGCATTCCCCGCTCCTTGAGGTATCCGAGACCTATATTTTTTCCATCAATATGGTGGTAGAGCGTATCCGAAAAGTGACGTTGAGCCCAAGCATTTAGCACCATCATGCTCTCGCGGTCGTCGTTTTGCTTTACCTCCTCGGTAGATAACTCTCGCTCCTTAACGTCGATACCATACTTCTTTCCCAGATACTTAAGCGCCTCAAAGTAATTGAGGTGCTCAATCTCCATGATGAAGTTTACAGAGTTTCCACCTTTACCACATCCAAAACACTTAAAAATACCTTTGGAAGGAGAAACGGTAAACGATGGAGTTTTTTCGTTATGAAAAGGGCAGTTGCCCAAATAGTTTACACCACGCTTCTTTAGCGACACAAAATCTTGAACCACCTCTTGAATGTTGGCGGTGGCCATTATTCGCTCTACTGTTGCCTGGTCTATCATTAATGCATTAGTATTCTTGTTGTTATGCTATACAAATCAATTTTAAAGTTAGCAATAAAATTGAAGATTTTTTTAGAAACCTTGGCGACTCTCCGGAACCCTTAGTATATAACCGGTTCCATGAATGTTCTCGATCGAAAGCGATGAATCATCGGCTAGATACTTTCTCAGTCGAGCAATGTAAACATCCATGCTCCGTGCAGTAAAGTATGAAAAGTCGCCCCATATAAGCTTGAGCGCATCCTCTCTGCATAAAACACGATTTTTATACTGGTTCAGAAGGACTAAAAGGTCAAACTCGCGAGGCGATAGCTTATGGCTTACACCATTAACAACCAACGTTCTAATGTCTAACTTTAAGGTTATTGTTCCTATCTGAATTTCGCCTTGCGAGGGAATTTCCATTCCACCACCTTTTCGTGAACGACGCAGTATTGCTTGAATTTTAAGTAGAAGAAAATCGGAGTCAAACGGTTTGGTTATATAGTCGTCGGCACCAAGACCAAATCCTTTGACAACATCTTCCTTCATCGTCTTGGCTGTTAGGAATATAAATGGGACATCGGGATCTACTGTCCTAATGTGCTTAGCCAGCGTAAATCCATCTACTCCGGGAAGCATAACATCAAGCACGCACAAATCGTGAGTACCTGGCTTATACTGTAACCGTGCATCACTCCCATCGGTTACAAGGGTTACTACAAAATCATTCATTTGGAGGTATGCCTTGAGCACTGCCCCAAAGTTCACATCGTCCTCTACCAAAAAAAGGGTTGCCTTGTTGCTCATATCTATCCACGCTTAAAAGGAAGAAAAACGGTAAATGTTGAACCTGCGCCAGGTTCACTCTTTAACTTTATTGTCCCACCATGAAGCGTAACTATCTCCTTAACATAACTTAAACCTAAGCCAAAACCCTTAACATCGTGAACATTTCCGTGCGAAACACGGAAGAATTTTTCAAAAATCCGATGCTGGTCCTCCTTTGTTATTCCAATTCCATGATCCTCAATAGTAAGAACGATTAAATCGGGCATTTTGCTTAAGCGAACAGTTACAATAGGTGCTGTTTTAGAATATTTAATAGCATTATCAAGCAGGTTAAACACCATACTCTCTAAATGATTAGCATCTCCAACCATATAAAACTCTGTTTCAGTGGGTTCAAATTGAATTACGCCACCTCGATCCAATGCAATAATCGACATTTTGGATACTACAACAGCTACTAAATCCTGAAAATCAAGGCTCGTGGGAGATAACCTTACCTCTCTTCTGTCCAGCTTTGCCGCCTGCAACACCTCCTCTACCATCCTATTCATTCTAAAATTCTCGTCACGAATAGCCTTGGTAAAATAGGTAATGTTCTCCGGGTTTACTAATGTTTTAGGATTATCAATCGAATCTACTGCCAATCGAATTGTCGCAATTGGTGTCTTAAGCTCATGCGTCATATTGTTAATAAAGTCTGCCTTCATTTCGGCCAACTTCTTCTGATTCAATATCGTTTTAATAGTTAAGTAAAAGGTCAGAATCATAATCAATGTGAATACTAGGGATGCAATACCGGGAACCACCGCAGAGGAGTAAATCTGTTGACGACGATTTGGAAGATAAACCTTAATGGTATCTGTCAACGGAATAATATTCCCAGGGAAAAGACCTGTCTTGTAGACCCTCCCCATGTAGAGACTATCGTATCCGTTGGCTTTGTAAATTGCTTTTTGTGGGTTTCCGCTATATACTCCAAACGAGACATTGCCAACAACACCTTTGCTCTGTAGTTCAGCCAAAAGCATCGAGTCCAACCCCTTAAAATCAATACGCTTGTCTAATGGTAGCCGGGAGGCATCTGCTTCAACAGCAATTTGTCGAAGAACATTTACCCTCTTTTTATAGGCCGACTGAACTAGCTCTACCCACTTTGAATCGCCACTACTTCCGTTGTTTGTGGTGTAGACCACCACACTTTTACTCTCTCTTTTTCTGGGAATTTTCCCAAAATTCCAACGCATCTGCCTGTGGACAGGCTTTTCGTCTGAATCTACAATTGTAATGTTCATCTCCTCAAACGATCGTTCAAGTTGGCTTGCAACAACTGCCTCAACGGAGTCGACATTAAAATCATCTACCGCCTCTTCAACCCTTATCTGCTCAGGCGATACAATGCTATCGGTAAAAACGACAATCCGATCATGACTACTCCTTTTTACCCGATGAGCCCGTTTACTCCTTGGCTGTTGACTTGTAGAATAACTTATATGACTAACAGGTGGGAACGTGCGCCGGATTTTAACAGTTGGACTGGCTATTTGTGAAGCATCTGTTGTGGCCGAGACTAAATATTTAGGTATAGATAAACTGTCGGCCTCAAGATTTGCTGCCAAAAGAGCAACATTTCGCTTTTCAATTTTCCGAGTCAAAGCTGTCAACGCCTCGGTGACGCTTGCATCGAGTTGTGCTTCTTTTACCTGCAAAGCATTCCTAATCCAGAACGCTTGAACTAGAATAATGCCGGTAAGCGAGAGTCCCGCCAAAACAAAAATTAATACTATCCTTCTCTTACTCATGCCCCAAAGGTATTAAATCATTTGGCTACATACCAGAACATTAACTTTTCGTTAGCTATTATTAACCACACATTAACTCATTACCCATCAGTCATTTGGTAGTTTTGTCCTGAAACCAATAAAACAATTTATTATGAAAAAATTAGCCTTACTTAAATCAACGGCCATACTACTGGCACTCACCTTGGCAGGAGTAGTTTCCACCATATCTACCATTGCACAAAATCCAATCAAGAAAAAAGTAAAAGTTGTAGTTGTCGGCGACTCTCTTGAGGTTAATGCTACCGATACAACATTTTTTATTGATGATTTTTCTGTTGAAGAAATAGATAATCAAACCTTTGAGGATATAGAAGAGATAAGCATCAATCTCGACTCCATTAATTGTGTAGTCCAAAACGCTATGAAAGATATTCACATTGAACTAGATAGTATCCCGATGGATATTGATTTCCCAGATGTTGAATTTCTTAATGACAAGCAGGAACGAAGCGTTCCAAATAGAATTGAGATTAAAAAAGTAGACGATAGCAATCCAAAGGAACTCGAAGAGGCCCTAAGAAAGCTGGAACTTGAAGGGAAAATAACCACTAAGGCCGAGTATTCAGGAGTGAAAACTATTTCTGTATCAACAAAAGACAAAACCGAAGAAAAAGTATGGCTTCAACTTAAGGGAAAAAAAGAGTGGATCGATGCAAAAACAGGTGAGCCTATAAAGATGAAACATCGAGCAATACGCATGCCTCGCCAACCAAGGCAACATCGCACATTGCGAATGAGTTGCGATACTGCTGCAATTCAAGGAGGTAAATCAAGACACATTTACATTGCCCGATCAAATGGACATAACCGAATAATTGATACAGACTGTAGTGACACCCTTACAACAACCATTACAGCCAACGGTGCATACTACTTTACCACCGACTCCATAAACAACCATACACGACACGGAAAAAGAGTAAAACGGATAATTGTTAACTCGAACAACGATTCAAATGAAGATATCTATGTTACTGTTACGGAAGACGATTCGGCAAAAGTGACCCGCCGACCTGGAAAAAGAAATATGGTGTGGGTTAGTACCAACGGACAGAAGCACAATAGAAACGGAAAACACACTAAAATACGGCACATAAAACTTCAACTGTCCAGTGATATAACCACCGAGGAAAAAACAATGCTCGAAAAAAGTGGATTTAAAAAGGAGAATACAAACAAGCAGCTGTCGGATGAAAACCTCTCGATTATTCTCAATACAAACGAAGGGAAAATGAAGGTTGGCTTCAACTTCGAAGGTAAAGGAACCGTTTTGATTAAAATTGCCGACAGCAAGGGAACCATTTTAGCCGACGATAAAAATTCGCTCAAGAATGGATCGTTCGAAAAAGAGTACACCTTTCAACAACCCTCCGACGGAATATTTTTCCTTCAGGTAACGTTTGATGGAAAATCACTCACCCGAAAAATTCAGATTAAAAATTAACTCCTCCTCAAAATTCAAAAAAACCTCTTCGGACTCGAAGAGGTTTTTTTGTGAAAAATGTTTTAACAACGCAGCGGTATTTAACATAATTACTGGGCTAAAAATTCGAAGGTTCGACGCTCTCTTGATTAGCATACCATATAGGGATGGCAAAGGTTGGGTTATCCCTCAAAGAGTACCTATACCAATCGGCTGGATATCCCACCTGCTGTGGGTTTCCAATACTATCTTGAACATATCCGTCGTTGTATCGCGTGAGCAAATCTAGAAAAAGTTCGGTCCATGCAACAAAAACTCGGTTTCCCGACTCAACGCTAAACTCAGTTAATGCTGCACTCAACCTCTCCGGATCATTTTTTAGCTCAAGAGCCCTTTTGTCCATATTTAAAACTTGATCTTGGAAATCGCCCTCCAACTCATGTTGCACTTTTTGGATATCCTTAACCATGTAGCTATATTTTACGTTAGCTAGGTTTGCCACTCCATTAAAAATCCACCAAGCTGAATTCATGGAAAACCGCTTTAGGGTTCCTTCCTTGAACGACTTCGGAACGTCTGTGATACCGGCATAGAGCGGAAAGTAACAGGTAGTGTAAGTATCATCTACCCCATACCACAAAACTCCCCCTATACTATTCGGCAACCAACTTCTCATTTGGGCAACAAACGAAAATCCGGTGTTATAGGTTGAAATTGCTCTCTCCCAGGTAGCACTTATCGTATCCACCTTGAAGGTCAATGGACGAGGATAGTTCGGCGAACCAAAAGGACCCGCAGCTAATCCCTTGGTCATATCTATTGAGGTTCCTTCGTAATGATCGCGAATTAGAGAAAATATGTTGTTAAGTGACAACCTCCTATCGGGCTTTATCCAAAGAGGATACCGTTGAGCACCCTGAACACCTCTGTTGTAATCCATTGATAAGTTTAGGCTGGGGGCCGCTCTATTGAAAATACTCCACACTCTAGTTTCACAGTAGCGGAGCTTGGTGGGCTCATCTGGGTCGTACGCCTGATTGAACTGAAATGGCTTACCTTCACTTGGATTATAATATCCTTTTTCAATAGCGAACGATATTACATTTTTTGAATAAATACACTCGTCGGGCTTATCTAGCGGGAATTCACCTATTCTAGAGTGGTTTGCATGAGCACAAATATATCCATCGGGCACTCGCATTGCTACCCAAACCGGACCGTTGCCATTAGGACCTCCGCCGATCATCTCCAAAAGCCACGCTTCATTTGGATCGGCTATAGAGAAGGACTCCCCGGTGCTTCCATAGCCATACGTTTCCACTAACCTAGTGATTACCGATATGGCCTCCCGTGCTGTACGTGAGCGTTCTAAAGCAAGCTGCATCAGCTGCCAATAGTGTAACGCCTTTGTGGT
>JACCEE010826078.1_pt1 | contig 14492 bp, 13 predicted proteins | sample 7449931 | NCBI WGS metagenome assembly JACCEE01 (sample SAMN15323457, study PRJNA562643) | freshwater metagenome | isolation source: river surface water | place: USA:Blue River Watershed | collected 2017-08-19 | reverse complement strand
TCAACGGCGAATCGGAAGGCAAGAACCGCACCGGCATCTTCCCGGCCGGTTGCGTCTTCACCACCGACCTGCACTCCATGGGCCAGTGGATCCAGGAAGGCCAGCGCAACGCCTTCGAGACCTTCCTCATCGAAGAGAAGCCCAAGGCCTCCGTGCTGGTGCCCGACACCGGCGACGACCTGGACGGCCTCAAGTACCTGGCCGGACGGGAATTGTCGGAGATCAACAACAAGGCCTGGCGCGGCGTCTCGCTCGCGCACGTGGACGGCGGCATGCCCAACGCCTCGATCGTGGTCGACACGCTGGACGCCCACACGCTCGGCGGACTGATCCACTTCTTCGAACGCGCCACCGGCGTGTCGTGCTACATGCAGGGCGTGAATCCGTTCGACCAGCCCGGCGTGGAGGCCTACAAGGCCAACATGTTCGCGCTCCTGGGCAAGCCCGGCTTCGAGAAGCAGGCCGCCGAGCTGAACGCGCGCCTGTAAGCACCTCGCTTCGCGATCCGATCCCGGCCCTCGTTCCGTTCGCGGAACGGGGGCTTTTCATTTTCTGGAACGCGGGATCCGGGCTAGACAGAAATTGTCGCTAGTCTAGCCTCTTGGAGGACAGTAAAGTATCCGTTCGTCCTGAGGAGGTGGCGTAGCCACCGTCTCGAAGGGCGGGGATAGGGCGTCCAGGTTCACGCTCCGTCGGGGATGTCGGGTTCCACGAGCTTGGCCAACTGTTCCAGCGATTCCTGCCAACCCAAGTAGCAGAATTCGACCGGAATCGATTCGGGCAGGTTGGATTGGGTCGCGACGAGTTCGGTCCCGCACAGGACCTGTCGGAGCTCGATGGCGACCTCGATGATCTCGGGCATGGCGGGATCGTCGAACTGGTCGGTGTAGCGGATCTTCTCGTTGGGGACCAGTTCCAGGTAGGTGCCGCCGAAGGAATGGCTGGATTTCTTCCCGAAGTTGGTGAACGACATGCGGAACCTGCCACCCACCCGCACGTCCATCTCGTGGACGGCGGCGAGGAATCCGTGCGGAGGAAGCCACTTGGCGAGGGCTTCGGGTTCCAGGAAGGCCCGGTAGACCTTCTCGGGGCTGGATTTCAGGACGCGGTGGAGGCGGACGGTGTTTCCCATGCGAAGGTTCTCCCGGTGGGCGGCCCCTTGAACATACAATCGCGATTGAGACGAAATCTCGAATTTTTCGCGCCGCCGTGGATCCGGCTCGATCCGATCCCGGCCCTCGTTCCGTTCGCGGAACGGGGCTTTTCGCTTCCGGGAAAGCGGAATCCGGGCCGGACGGAAATCGTCGCGACGGGGCTAGATTTGGGGACGCGTCCCTTCCTTCCCCAACTCGTCCGGATCCCGAACATGAGCCTCTCCTCCATTCGCCCGATCTTCCGAACCGTTTTCCTTTCCTGCGCCATGGCTTGGCTTTGCGCGTGCGGGTTCGGCAACGGAGGCACGGGGTGCGGGGAAGGGTACGCGAGCCGCTATCGCGATGTGGTCCGCGACACCGCGATTGTCGTCGCCGGCCAGACGGTATTCGTCCAGGTCGATCGATGGGTGTCCGGGGAATTCATGTCCTTCGATTCGTCCGCGACCGCGGTGGCCGACATCGCGAGCAAGGAAACATCGGGCCTGGGCGACACGTTGCGATTCCGCACCGTGTTCCGCGAGATGTACTACGACCAGCCGAACGATTCGATCCCGACGCGAAGGTATCTGCGGGTTTCCAACGATCCCGACAGCGCGACCTCGACTCGGATCGGATTCGCGCGGACCTGGAACTGCGGAGAGGCCCGCGGCGCCGCGGCCAGGGAGCTTTCGCCGTTCGATGGGGGAAGCGGGGCGGCATGCTCGGTCGTCGCTCCGAACCACCGGGTGGCGCGGGTTGTCGTCGAGTTCGAGCCGGGCCGGAGCGTCGTGGTCGGATTCTGACAAGTCGAGCGACCATCCCCGTCGGGACGCCTGGGCGATCTTGCGGTGGATGGCCGGAGGGCGCCGAGGCGGGGCCCGCCATGGCGCCGGCGAGTGGACGAATTCCGGCGTGTCGTCCGGTCAACGGATCGCGGGAAGAGCGATCCAGATTCCGGTGGCCACGTGCCAGTCGTTGCCGTCGGTGAAGTCGTCTCCCAATCCCGCGTCGATGGCGATCCCGTCGGCGAGCTTCCATCCCGCCCCGATCTGCCACCAGTTCGCTTCGTGCTGGCTTCCTCGCAGTTCGGCTCCCACCGTGGCCGCACCCAGGGCGTAGCTGGGATTGACGCCCCAGGAAAGATCGGCGTCGCGGACTCCGGCGGTGAAATGTCCGCCCAGATCGACGCTCGCCTTGATCGGGCCCCAAGCTTTGGTGAGCGCGCCGTTGAGCACGTAGCTGTCGCCGCCCAGATCGCCGGAGAACGCCAACGAAGCGAGGCTCGGGACCAGATCGAATTTGGCCGACACGCTGGCCTTGCCGAAGGCGCGCGTGGAATCGGGGAACGCCGCGTAGGGGATGTGGAAGCCCAGATCCATCCGCGAGGTGAGTCCCTGCTTGAGGTTGAATCCAAAGGACGCCTTGTCGCTCCACCAGTCGGCTCCGCCCTCCATCTCGACGACCGAGGGAGCGGTGGTGCCCGCCGCGTCGGTGCGGAAGGGGCGCGCGTGGAGCGAGGTGGCGGAAAGGGTGCACGTGACGAGCAATGCGGTGGCGACGGTTCCTGTGTGCATGGGATCCTCCGAATACGTTGTGGGTGGATGTCGAGTGCGAAGCATCGAGGGTTTCGTCTCTTCGTGGAGACCGAGGACGAGGCGGCTCAGGCTTCCGGGGCCGGAGCGCGCTTGAGCAGACGCAGGGCGATGGCGGTGGCGAATGTCCCGGCGGTGATGGCGACGACGTAGTTCAACAGACCCGCGACGGCGTGGGGGATGAAGAGCACGAAGACCCCGCCGTGGGGGACCATCAGCTGCGTTCCGGTGGCCATCGAGATCGCGCCGGCCACGGCCGATCCGATCACGAAGCTGGGAATGATGCGCAACGGGTCGGTGGCGGCGAACGGAATGGCGCCTTCCGAAATGAAGGACAGGCCCAGCACGGCCACGGCCCGGCTTTCGCCGCGTTCCTTCCTGCTGAAACGCTTGGGGAAGAGGAGGCAGGCCAAGGCGATTCCCAAGGGCGGCGTCATGCCTCCCGCCATGACGGCGGCCATCGGTCCGTGGACGTTGGATGCGAGCAGCCCCACGCCGAAGGTGTAGGCCGCCTTGTTGACCGGGCCTCCCAGATCGAAGGCCATCATGGCGCCCAGGAGCAATCCCAACACGAGAGCGCTGGATTGCTGCATTCCGGACAGCCAACCGGTGAGGGCGTCCAGCAAGTACTTCACGGGCGAGCCGATCACGTAGATCATGGCCAACCCGACAAGAAGTGTCGATAGGAGCGGAAGGATCAGGATCGGCTTGAGGCTTTGCAGGGTCGCGGGCAGAGGCAGGCGCTCGTTCAGGAAACGGGTGAGGTATCCGGCCAGGAAGCCCGCCGCGATGCCGCCCAGGAAGCCGGCGCCGAGCGACGCCGAGAGCATGCCGCCCACCAGTCCCGGGGCCAGTCCCGGGCGATCGGCGATCGAGAAGGCGATGAAGCCCGCCAGCACCGGCACGTAGAGCTTGAAGGCGGTGGCGCCGCCGATCTGCATCAGCGCCCAGCCCAGGGTGCCGGTGGCGTCGCCCGCGTGGATGCCGCCCACCGCGAAGGCCAGCGCGATCAGCAGGCCGCCCGCGATCACCAAGGGGAGCATGTGGCTCACGCCGGTCATCAGGTGCTTGTAGGCGCCGGTGCGTTCGCGGCCGGCCGGTTTGGCGGATCCGACGATTTCCGCCGTACGAGGCGCCGGCTTCGCGGCCTCCTTCAAGGCGCGCGCGATGAGCGCCTTGGGGTCGTGGATGGCGTCGTTGGTCGAGGTCGCGAAGAGACGGGTTCCGGCGAAGCGGTCCAGGTCGACATGGGTGTCGGCGGCGACGATCGCGACATCGGCGGCGGCGATCTCTTCGTCGGTGAGCGTGTTCTGCGCACCCACCGATCCGCGCGTTTCCACTTTGATCGCGCAGCCCAGTTCGGCGGCGCCGTTCTTGAGCGCGGCGGCGGCCATGAAGGTGTGGGCGATGCCGGTGGGGCAGCTGGTGACGGCGACGATGCGCGTGACGGATTTCGTTGTCACGGGCGATGGGGTCGCCGCTTCGGGCGCCGACCGGGCGATGCTTGCCGTGGCCGCGCCGGAGAGTTCCTCCAGGATCTTCGCGGTGTCCAGGATGAGACTGCCGACGGAAAGGCTGGTGCGATGGGCGTGCGCCGCGAAGCGCGCCTCCACGCTCTCGTCGCAATCCGCCAGCAGCACGTGCTCGTCGGGGGCGGCGGTCGCCGCCTGGTCCGCGGCGCGTTCGATGCGCATTTCGTGTCCGGCGCGGGCGGCGACGGATCGAAGCGCTCCCTCGGCGAGCCTGGCCTGCGGCTCGCCCACGTTGTTTCCAAGTACGGCCAGGAATCGTGCCATGGTGTCCTCCTCGGTTGCATCCGTCGCCGCGATCGGGCGCGGACGCGATTGAACGGTCAGGCGCCGAGCGCCGCGAGGTCGACCTGCTCCTGTAGGATGCGGATCGCGACGGGATCGACTCCGCTCGCGATGCGCGTGACGGCATGGGCGCCGCAGGCCGTGGCCAGGCGCGCCGTGTCGGACAGATCATGTCCAAGAACGCTCGCGAGGAGGAGCCCCGCGACCATGGTGTCGCCCGCGCCCACGGTGCTTTGCACCGCCACGGCGGGCGGCGTGGCCAGAAGCCGTTCTTCGCCGCGGGCGAAGAGCGCCCCGCGAGCTCCCATGGAAACGGCCACCAGGCCCGCGCCTTGGGCGATCAGTCCGGAGGCGGCCTTGGCGACGTCTTCCAGGCCGGACATCGCGGTGCCGGTCAGCTGCTCGAGCTCGCTCTGGTTGGGCTTGACGATGTCGGGCCTTCGGGCCAGGGCGTGGCGCAACGGCTCGCCGCTGGTGTCCAGCAACACGCGTCCTCCGCGCTCGTGGATGGAGGCGATCATGTCGGCGTAGATCCCGACCGGAACGCCGGGAGGAAGGCTTCCCGAGAGCGCGAACCACGATCCGGGGCGCGCCAGCTCCTTCAGCGTCGCGAGCAGCGTCTCGAGGTCGCGGGCCGCCGGGGCCATGCCGGGGAAGTTGACCTCGGTGACTTGGTGACAGGATTTGTCGACGATCTTCAGGCCCACGCGGGTCGCGCCGTCCACGCGCAGGAATCGGTCGTCGATGGACTTGGCGCGGAACAGCTCCTCGAAGATCCCGGCGTTCTCCCGGCCCAACAGGCCGGTGGCCACCACGTGCGCGCCCAGGTCGGCCAGCGCCGAAGCCACGTTGACGCCTTTGCCGCCGGCGTTCTGCCGGACCTCGCCCACGCGGTTGACTTCGCCGACGCGGAAGCCGTCCACCTGGACGGTCTGGTCGATGGCGGGATTCAGGGTGACGGTCGCGACCACGGGCTGCGGGTTCATTCGGCGGCGCTCCTTGCCCGGCGGGCGGAACCGGTTTGGCGGAAATCGTCGACAAGGGCCTGCGCCGCCTCGAAGTCCTCGCACGCCAAGGCGCTTCGGGCCAGGTTCCGCAAGGCGTCGAGGCGCAGTCCGCGCAGGTGGCTCTTGACGCGGGCGATGTCGGGCAGGGCCATGCTCAGCTCGTCGACCCCCAATCCCGCCAGCAGCGCGGCGCCGGAGAGTTCGCCGGCCAACCCGCCGCACACGCCGACGCGGCGTCCATGGCGATGCGCGGCTTCCACCGTGAGGGCGATCATGCCCAGCACCGCGGGGTGCATGCCCTGGGCCTCGCGGGCCAATTGGGAATTGCCGCGGTCCATGGCCAGCACGTACTGGGTCAGGTCGTTGGTGCCGATGGAGAAGAAATCCGCTTCGCGGGCCAATACGTCGGCGAGCAGCGCCGCGGCGGGTACTTCGATCATGACGCCCAGCGGGACCGGCGGAACGCCGAGCTCCGAGCGGATTTCTTCGGCAAGAAGCTTGGCGGCGCGCAATTCCCCGATGCTCGTGACCATCGGGAACATGATCCGCAGCGGGCCTTCGACCGAAGCGCGGTAGGCGGCGCGCAATTGCGGGCGCAACAGGTCGGGTTGGCGCAGGCAAAGGCGGATGCCGCGCACGCCCAAAAAGGGATTGTCTTCGTGCGGCACCTGGATGTAGGGGGCGGCCTTGTCGCCGCCGATGTCCAAGGTGCGCAATACCATGGGGAGACCGCCCAGGGCGCGGAGCATGGCGCGATAGGCCGTGTACTGTTCCTCTTCGTCGGGGGGCTGTTCGCGGCCCAGGAAGAGGAATTCCGAGCGCAAGAGGCCCACGCCTTCGCCACCGGCTTCGGCCGCCTTTTCGGCCCCTTCGATGCCGGTGATGTTGGCGACCACTTCCAGGCGATGTCCATCGCGGGTGATGGCGGGCTCGAAACGCTCCTGCCACGCCAGCTCGAGATTTCCCTGCAGCCGTTTCAGCGCCTTGCGCGCCTCTTCCAGTTCGGTGGAGCTGGGGCTTGGGTGGAGCCGTCCGGCATCGGCGTCCAGGATCACCAGCTGGCCTTCCGGCAGGGCCAAAATCGTCTCGTCGGCGCCGGTGATCGCCGGGATGGCCAGCGACCGCGCCAGCACCCCCACGTGCGAGGTCGCGGCGCCTTCGACGGTGCAGAATCCCGCGATGCGTTGCGGATCGAAGGTGGCGGTCTGCGACGGAGTCAATTCGCGCGCCACCAGAAGCACCGGCTCGGGCGATTCGCCCAAGGTGGCCGGGAGCATCGCGCCGGAAAGGTTGGCCAGAAGGCGGTTGCCGATGTCGCGCACGTCGACGACGCGGCCCGCCACGAGGGCGTTGCCGGAATTCGTCAGGCTGTCGGCCAGCTCCTCGATGGCCCGCTTCCAGGCCGATGCGGCGCCGGTGCCGGCGAGGACCAGTGTTTCGACCCGTTCGCGCAAGGCGCCGTCGTCCAGCAATTCCTGCTGGGCCGAAAAGATCTGCGCGGTGGCTGCGTCGGTGCGCGTGCTCACCTGGCGGTGGAGTTCCTGCAGCTGGCTGCGCGAGGTCTCCAGCGCGGTGGCGAAGCGCGCCGCCTCCTGCTGCGGGCTTCCCTGGTGGACGCCGATTTCCGTCCCGCCTTGCGGGAGAGTGGAAAGGCGGTGGACGCGCGCGATCGCCAGGCCCGGCGAGGTGGCCACCCCGGCCAGCGAAAAACTTCCGGATTCGGGTCGCCAATCGTGGCGCACGGCGGACGTGGGGGCCTCGGCGACCTCGGGGCTTTCCAGCAAGGCGCCCATCGCCTCGAGGGCATCCAGCGCATCGGGTCCTTCGGCGAACATCTCGACGCTCGCTCCGTGGGGCGCGCCCAGGCGAAGGAGGGAGGCCATGCTCTTGGCATCGACCCGTTGGCCTTTGAAACCGATGAGGATCCGCGATTGGAAGCTGCGCGCCAAGGCGGAAAGCGCCGTGCATGGACGGGCATGCAAGCCGTGGGCCGGGCCGACACGGGCCTCCCGACGACGGGCGTCGCGCAGGATCGGATCGGCGGTGCCCGAACTCTGGGCGCCGGATTCCGTGAGTGCCGCGACGATCTCGCGGGCGTCGTTGGTGGTGGCAAGGCGTTCGACCAGCGAAGCCTGCTGCAACACGCCGGTGAGATTGGAAAGGATCTCCAAGTGCTCGTCGCCGCGGGCCGCGATCCCCACCACCAACCGGCTGCGCTCGCCCTCCTGCCAATCGACCCCTTCGGGGATCTGCAGCACGGCGATGCCCGTGGCGCGGATCAGATGGCGGTCGTCGGGAAGGCCGTGGGGAATGGCGATCCCGTTGCCGAGGTAGGTGTTCGCTTGGGCTTCGCGGGCCAGCATGCTGGCCACGTACCGCGCGTCGATGAAGCCGTTGGCGACCAGAAGTTCGCCCACCTGCTCGATCGCCTCTTGCTTGCTGGTCGCCCGAGTGGAGAGACGAACGCATTCGACCTTGAATTCCAGCATCGCGAGCCTCGCTTCGTGGCCATTGGTGTAAGATGAATGTAAACGATTACATTGCCGAAAGCTGCATAAATTTGGGGAATTTCACGAGGTCTGGCGGAATCGTTCCGATCCGGAGTATATTGTGAATAGGGAATAATGCAGGAAATATGGTAGTTTCAGTGGGGTCAGATGCTTTGCAAACGTTTACATTCTGATCTCCCGGGTTTCGCCAAACCTCCCTATGAGGAAGGATCGCATTCATGACCAGCATGCGCGAGGTCGCCGATCGATGCGGAGTTTCGATCGCCACCGTTTCCCGGGCTCTGGCGGGCACCGGCCGGGTCAGCGAAGATGTGGCCCGTCGCATCCAGAAGGCCGTGCAGGAGCTGGGCTACCGGCCCAACCGGGTGGCGCGCAACCTGCGCTCCAACCAATCCACAACCATCGGTCTGGTGGTCGCCGACATCCAGAATTCCTTCTTCGCGGGGATCGGGCGCGCCGTCGAGGACGCGGCTCTGGAACACGGCTACGCCGTCTTCCTGTGCAACACGGACGAGAACCCCGAGAAGGAGGAGCTCTACCTGCGCCACCTTGCCGACGAGAATGTGGCAGGGATCATCTACGCGCCCACCAACAAGGCCCTGAAGAGCCTCAACAGCGGCAAGCCCGCCGAACTCGCCATGCCAGTGGTTGTCATCGACCGGGCCGTGGTCCGCGACGACACCGACCTCGTGCAGATCGACAACCACGCCGCCGCCCGCGAACTCGCCGAGCACCTGATCGGCCACGGCAGGCGTCGCATCGCCGGACTCTTCGGCGCCAAGAGCTCCACCGGAACCGAGCGCCGCCGCGGCTTCCTGACGGCCCTGGAGCGGCACGGAATCCTGTCCGACGACACGTTGCAGCGTCTGCTTCCGCCCTTCGAAGACGAAGGCTACCGCGCGGCACGGGAACTGCTGCGGCGCCCCGATCCTCCCGATGCGATCTTTGTCAGCAACGGACAGTTGGCCGTGGGGGCCTATCGCGCCCTGATCGAGAGCGGCCTTCGCTGCCCCGACGACGTGGCCTTCGCGTGCTTCGACGAAGCCGCCTGGGCTTCGCTGGTCACTCCCTCCGTGACCTTGATCGCCCAGCCCACCCGCGACATCGGCAAGGCCGCCGTCGAACTTTTGCTGGGGCGCATCGCCGAGCCCCATCGCCCCGTGCGCCAACTGGTGCTCGGGCACGAACTGCGTCTGCGCCGATCCTGCGGTTGTCCGTAGCCGGGCGCCCGGCCCGCGATGCGCGGGCCGCCGGGCCCTATGCCGCCTGCGCGAGGCGATGACGGATTCTGGCGGCACGCGGCCTCCGCCAACACACAGGTTGTCCCTCCGCTCCACCTCCGACCGAGGATCGTTCCCATGCCCGCCGAACCCGGATTCCTGCCCCGGAAGATCGTCCTGGACGAGGCGGATTGGTCGTTCCAGGAAAACGCCAAGGGCAACCGGCCCAAGAAGTACTGCAGTCTCCGGGGCGCGCGCGTGGAGGGGCTTGCCGATGCCACGGGTTGGTTCTGGAAGGGGACCGACGGCAAGTATCCGCACGAATTCTGGTCCGAGATCCTCGCCTGCCGCCTGGGATCCGAAATGGGCGTTCCGGTGTCCAGGACGCATCTGGGCATCTACGATGGTTCACCAGGAAGCCTGGCCGAATCCCTCCTGGCTCCCGGCGAAGAACTGGTCGAGGCCGCCGACATCATGGCGGGACTCGACGAGGCCTACGAACGCAGGGGAAAAGGGGAGCGGCAGACGGTCGAGCTCGCCCGCCGCGCCATCGCCGCCGTGCTCGGCGAGGCGGATCCGCAACCGTTCCACAGGATGGTCGTCTTCGACGCTTGGATCGGGAATCAGGATCGGCACCACGAGAATCGGGGATTCGCCAAGGTTTCCGACGGTCGGCATCGGTTCGCCGACATCTTCGACAACGGTAGCAGCCTGCTCCGGGAATTGTCGTCGGACGACAACCTCTCGAAGAAGGTGGGAACTCCGCTCCTTCGGGAAGGCTACATCGCCCGTTCGAGCTCCGAGATCCGTTGGGAGGCGGGGCGGAAGATCCCGCATCTGGATCTGTTCCGGCTGTGCGCCGCTTCGGAGCCGGGTTTTCGCGACACGGCAGCTTCGATGCTGGCCTCCGGCATGGAGAGAATCGAGCGCGCCGTGCACGAGATCGCGGCCTTCGCCCGGGATTTCCCCGATGCGCGAAGGTATCTTGCTCGACGTGCTCGCGGAACGCCGTGCGAGACTTCTGGAAAGGTTGACGTGACCACCACGGACATTCGCTGTCGGATGGACATCGAGGCTCTGCGCTTGGCGTGGAGGCCGGCCAACGCCGGGGAGCGGTTGGTCGTGGGAACATCCATCCGCGAAGGCGACACCTATTCCTTTCGCTACGACGGTCCCGACCTCGAAAAGGCCGTCCAGCTCGGATTCCAGGGTTACCCCGGAATGTCCGTCGACCGTACGGCGATCTGGAACGGGCGCTCAATGGAGGCCTTCCAGGCCCGCCTTCCTCAGCCCAAACGCCCCGACCGCGAGCATCTTCTGGGGCTGTGGGGTGTCCCGCCCGACGAATCCGACCCCTTCGTCCTTCTTGGCGCCACCGGTGGACGTCTGGTCACCGATGCCTTCGAGTTCCTGCCCGTTTTGCATCCCGTCGCAGGAACCCGTTTTCCGACTCCGGTCGCTGGATTCCGCTACTAAGAGGGAGCCGCCTCGCTCCCCAGCATACCCGTCGGCACCGCGTTCCAGCTCGTGCCCGAGCCGTCGAACCTTTACGATCCGCGCGCCGTGCGTCTGGAATTCCAGGAGCAGCTCGTTGGCTACCTCCGCAAGGTGGTCTCCGACGGCGCCCTCCGCGCACGCGAAGCGGGGCTGGAGCTCGCATGCACCTTGGCTCGCGCGACGACGGGAGCAGGTCCCGACGACGTTGTGGTGGTGCGCTACCTCTGATCCCGGCGATGGCGCCCCCCCCCGCCGTCCGTCGGACCCGCTTCGTGGCGGGCCGGGCCCTATGCCGCCTGCGCAATGCGATGACAGATTTTGGCGGCACGCGGCCTCCTCAGCCGAAGGCCTGCGGGGTCCGCGCCCATGACGGGTAACGGTCCCTTGCGCATGCATTTTTAGCAGCATGCTCGTCCTGCACACCACCGAGCGCGTGCGCAACCGTTGGAAACTCAAGATTCAAGGCCCCGACATCCTGCCAGGGCCGCAGCCGTTCCGCCATTGGCAAGTCAACACATTTCCTGCCGCTGGCAAGAACTGGGTCCTGTTCGTGGAAGCCTCCACTATTGGAAAATCGTGGTCCCGTATGGCCCCTGGAAGACCGTGGTCGCGGAGTTCCATCGCGTATTCTGCTTCGAACTTGTCGGCAGAGGCGCTTCGCCAGAAATTGTCTACGCCTTCGAGAATTGGGTGAAGTCGGTGGCCATCCAGAAATCCCTGGATAAGCAGATGCTGGGGACCCACAAAGGATTGGCCATCCACGCATGGGCCCACCTCGACGGCGGCGACGACTTGGCGCTCACAAATCGGCGCGTACAGTCGTGTCCGCTCTTCGCGCTGCCGGAGCGTTTTCCGGGCAATGCGCTGGAGCAGAGGATCCAGGAGATGGGGTTGGGGCTGGTCAGCAGAGGTTTGTTCTGAACCCGAAGCGTGCTAATGGGCTTTTCTAGGTAAGTTTCCGTCATGCAAACTCTTCGCGAGTGCCTGATTGAAATCTGTACGAATTGGAACGAACAGAAACTTCAGCCCTTTTCCGAGAATCCATTGGCGAAGTTCATTCGCAAGGATTTTGCCGAAAGTGTTAGGGAACTCCTTCCGGAATCCATGTCGCATCTTGCCGTCAAAGCATCTGCAGGTGTCGGCGTTTGGGCGGGAATTCCTTGGCTATCCATTCTTCATCCAGATATCACCAGAAGTACGACGGATGGATTTTATGTGGTCTATCTGTTTCGTGGAGATGGAACAGGCGTCTACTTGTCCTTGAACCAGGGAGCAAGCGGGCCATCCAATAGGCTAGGTTTGAAGAAGGCGAGAGAAATTGCTGATCGTGTAAAAACGACGTTTCGCAATACCCTGCAGCCCTTGTCGAATTGGGATGAGTCCATAACACTGCGATCACAAACAACTCTTGGCGCATCGTACGAGCCGACAAATATTGGTGCGAAATTCTACCCAGTAGAATCAATGCCATCGAATGAGGCTCTGGTCGCCGATCTGATGGCGGTACTCGGAATTGCGGAGGCTGCAATTCCCGTCTGGAATACGATTCACGAAGGCGACAGGAATCGATCCATGGAATCCGTCTTGGCCAAGGTTGAAGTCCAAATCACCAAGCCATTCCTCATCCTTGCCGGCATCTCGGGTACGGGGAAAACGCGATGGGTCAGGGAAATGGCCAGCCGGACTCGTGGAGATCTCGAAGACGACAATCTCTGTCTGATTCCCGTGCGACCCGATTGGCACGAGCCGTCCGATTTGTTGGGGTATGTCAGTCGGGTGTCGGGGGCGCAATTCGTTTCCACGGACTTCCTTGGATTTCTGATCCGCGCTTGGATCGATGCGTGGGAGGCTTCCGCGACACTCGATACTCCGAGGGCCGCCATCGCAGGAATGAAGCCGTTTTGGTTGGCGTTGGACGAAATGAATCTTGCGCCGGTGGAGCAGTATTTCGCCGATTACCTGAGCGTGTTGGAATTGCGCAGCTGGAACGGTGGGGTTTATCGATGCCCTCCGCTTCTCAAGTTCGCGACGCATGCCGCTCTGATCAAGGACGCTTTCCCGGATGTCCCGGAAGAGCTTTGGCAGGCGTTTCTGGAAGTCGGTGGAATCCCGTTGCCGCCCAACCTGATCGTGGTCGGTACGGTGAACATGGACGAGACCACGCATGCGTTTTCGCGCAAGGTGCTCGATCGCGCCATGACCATCGAGTTCGACGAGATCGATCTCTCCGGGGTGATGTCGGGCGCATCCGAAGATCCATCGCCACTGGGGCCTCTCCCGGTCCTTTGTCCGTACACCGATGCCACGGAGCTATCGATTAGCGAATCGGTCAGGACGGCGGTCATAGGACTACTGGAGCAATGGAATACGGCGATGGCCGACACGCCCTTCCGCGTGGCCTACCGCACGGCCAACGAAGGGTTGATCCTGGCGCACTTCAAGGGCGAAGAGAAGCTTGCGGAATCTTTGGACGAGATCCTGATGATGAAGCTTCTGCCCCGCCTGGAGGGCGACGCCGAGAAGCTTGGATGCGACGACGGACATAAATCGTCAGTTTCGGAAGATCAGGCCTTTCCCTCCGGAGCCAGGAACACCTTGCTTGAATCGGTGTGGATCCTGGCGAAGTCGAGCCTTGGCGATCACTGGGAATCGAGCAAATCCAAGCGCAAGCTCCATTACATGGCCAAGCGCCTGTCGCGCTCGGGCTACACCTCGTTCTGGCCGTAGATGGATTCGAGAATCGGTATGACTCCACGCATCCACATCTTCGGCGGACCCAACGGAGCTGGAAAGAGCACCTTCGCCCGAGAATACCTTCTTCAGGAAGCAGGGTGTCCCGTATTCATCAATGCCGATCTGATCGCGGCCGGTCTGTCGCCGTTCCAGCCCGAACGGATGGCCGTAAAGGCCGGGAAGATCATGCTCGAAATGGTGAAGGAAAGGACGGAGAGGCGTGGAAGCTTCGCGTTCGAGTCGACCTTGTCCGGTTTGTCGTGGGCCCGCGAGATTCCGGCGTGGCGCCGTCTTGGATTCCAAGTCGAACTCGTGTTCCTGTCGTTGCCCAGCGCGGAGTTCGCGATGGAACGAGTCGCCTACCGGGTTCGTCAAGGCGGACACTCGATCCCCGAAGAAGTGGTTCGCAGACGTTTCGAATCCGGTTTTCGAAATTTCCGGGATATCTATCGCACATTGGTGGATCATTGGGTGTGGTTCGACAACTCCGGATCGGCGCCGATCCAGATCGACGAGGGAACGAATGGGTGATCTCGAAGCGAGAGAAGACGCGATCGGCCAGGGTGTCCGCGCTCCCGATCCGTATCCGGCCTTGTTGCGGGCGGCCCAGCGTGCGCGGGAAGTGGCTCGGCAGACCAACACGCCGCTGGTGATCTACCAGGATGGGCGCATCGTCCACTTGGATGTGAGTCGCCGGGCAGAGGAAGGGCTCGCCTCGGAGTCCTGAGATGGCGAAGACGACAACCGTCTTCTCGGCGAAGGCTCGCCGTTGGAAACTCGAATTGCGGACGCGTTCGAATCCGGTGGATGACCTTGCCAAGCTGAAATCCATCCTGGGCGACCGGCTTCCTCCCGATGGATTGAAAGCCACTTTCGAAACCACGGATGCCCAAACGGCTTGGACATCGTTCGACGAACAGATGGAGCCCAGCGGCAAGGGGCGATGGACCGGTCGGCCTCGCGTGTTCGAGAATCGCCAGTATTCC
>JACCEE011680625.1_pt1 | contig 14493 bp, 9 predicted proteins | sample 7449931 | NCBI WGS metagenome assembly JACCEE01 (sample SAMN15323457, study PRJNA562643) | freshwater metagenome | isolation source: river surface water | place: USA:Blue River Watershed | collected 2017-08-19 | reverse complement strand
GGCACCTTGGATAAATTTATTGGTGATGCCTTGATGGCGGTTTTCGGCGCCCCCCTCCCCCTCAAAGACCATGCCTGGAAAGCAGTTAAATCCGCTCTGGATATGCGCTATCGTCTGGAAGAATTTAACCGCCGTTCCATTATTGACAATCAGCCGGAAATTCGCATCGGTATTGGCATTTCTTCGGGAGAAGTAGTTTCCGGTAATATTGGCTCCCAAAAGCGGATGGACTATACAGTGATTGGCGATGGTGTGAACCTCAGCTCCCGTTTGGAGAGTATCACCAAAGAGTATAAGTGTGATATTATTCTCAGCGAATACACTTATAACTTGTGCCCCGATCGGATTTTGGTGCGCGAGTTAGACCGAGTGAGAGTCAAAGGCAAAAACGAAGCCGTCAGCATCTATGAACTCATCAGCAACATCAACGACCCTCTCCCCAGTGCAGCAGCCAAGTTTTTAGAAATCTATGCTAAAGGTCGCGATGCCTACGTAGCCAGAAAATTCCAGCGCGCTATCAGTCTTTTCCAACAAGCCAAAGAAATTCGTGAGGACGATCGCGCCGTAGAAATTCACATCAAACGCGCCCGCAACTACCTGCAATTTCCACCCCCAGAATCTTGGGATGGTGCCTATAATATGGACAGCAAATAATTACCATCCAGCCTCACTTGACCAACCAGATGAAATTCATATAATTGATTAATTACTCTTCCCTAATATTATTTAGTTAAATTCCTGCTACAGATATCGCCTTCAGAATGTATGACCATCCACAAATCGATTTCACCACTGATATCATACCATTTACAAAAATTTAGGCTGTAGGGGCGATTCGCGTTCTGCGCCCCTACTCATACCCAAATCCATCCCGTAACTGGAGCAATAATTTTTCAAATTGGTATCAAGTCCTATGGCTTCGTTTTTGAATAACTGAGGGGGCAATTCCTGTTGTGGTTGCCCCGGAACTGCCCGAACGATGCTCCCGGACTCGATCTGACTTGACAGCACTTTGTCAAAGTGCTGTATTCTCAAACCCAAATATTGAAGACGCCGTGCCCCCATCTTAGGCGGCGGGTTGATTGCCAACTGGGGGCAAAGCTGCGGGTTGAGGATGATAGCCATGTTTGCCATTGGCTCCGGCTCTGTGAGGGGGGGTTTCTGCTAATAACAACTGGCGGATCAGACGGGCTACGGCTCGCTGCGCCAAGTTACTGGCTACTTGCTGCCCTAAGCGCTGCACTTCGGGTTTCATCAAGATTTCCGGCACTTTTTGCGCCAGTTTGATGGGGTCAAAACCGGGGGTTTCGCGTAGCATTTCCAAGATTCTTTGAATGCGATCGAGGTTTTCCCGATCGGCCTGGGACATGGGTTTAGGCGGTACTTCTAACCCGAACCACTCGCCCACTACAGAGCGGGCATTTTGCAGAGCATTTTGGGAGAGGACATCTAAGTTTTTCACGATTTCAGCCACCAAGTAATCCCGGAGGAAATCGCCGCGCTCCGAGAACAGGTATTCTAGCGCCTGATTTAGGTTTTGGCTGAGGTCATAATCATCGCTACTGCTGGCATTTTTGAGGAGGTTTTCTAAGCGATTCCAGCGGAAAGAGCCATCTTTAAATAGTAAATCCCGCAAAGAGGAACGCAGCTCGGGAGCAGAATCAGTGAGCAAACGTTTAGCCACATAGGGATAGGCTTTGCTGAGGACTTTAAACTCCGGATCCACATTGATGGCGATGCCTTCGAGGGTGACGAGGGAGCGGATGATTAAGGCGTAGTAGGCGGGGACGCGGAAGGGATATTCATACATCACTTGGGAGAGTTCGTCGGTGATGCTTTTGAAGTTGAGTTCGGCGACGCTGGAGCCGAGAGCGTTGTTGAATACCCCGGCGAGAGCGGGAATGATGGGGGTGAGGTCGGTTTCGGGGGTTAAAAATTCTAGTTTTACGTAGTCTTTGGCTAAGCCTTCAAAGTCGCGGTTAACTAGGTGGACGACGGCTTCAATTAAGCCGTAGCGTTGATAGTCTTTGACTTGGCTCATCATGCCAAAATCGAGGTAGGCGAGTTTGCCTTCAGGGGTGGCGAGGAGGTTGCCAGGATGGGGGTCGGCGTGGAAAAAGCCGTGTTCTAGGAGCTGACGCAGGGAGCAGTTAACGCCGACTTCGATTAAATGGGTGGGGTCGATGCCTTGCTGGCGTAATTCTGCTAATTTGGTGAGTTTGGTGCCAGTGATCCACTCCATTGTCAGGACTTCGCGTCCGGTATATTCCCAGTAGATTTTGGGGACGTAGATATCTGGGATGTGGCCGTAGAGTTGGCGAAATTGTTCGGCGTTGCGTCCTTCTTGGGTGTAGTCCATTTCTTCGTAGATGCGGGCGCCGAATTCGTCCATGATGCCTACGAGGTCGCTTTTGATGCGCTTTTTCTGGTTTTGAACTGCCCAGATGGCGAGCCTGCGCAGGATGTAAACGTCGAGAGCCATGCTCTGGTTGAGTCCGGGTCGCTGGACTTTGACGGCGACGGTTTCCCCGGTTTTGAGTTTGCCTTTGTAAACTTGGCCGAGGGAGGCGGCGGCGACGGGGTTGGGGGAGAGTTCGGCGAAGATTTCTTCGGGGGGGGCGCCGAGTTCTTCTTCGATGAATTGGTAGGCGATCGCGTTGGGGAATGGTGGCAGTTGGTCTTGCAGTTTGGTCAGCTCTTCCAGGTATGCTGGGGGCACCAAGTCGGGGCGAGTGGAGAGAGCCTGACCGATTTTAATAAATGCCGGACCGAGTTGGGTCAGAGTTTGGCGGAATTGAGCAGCGCGGCGTTTTTGGTTGGTGCGGCGGCGTCCAGTTTTGCCATCCCACCAAATTCCCAGTGCGAAGCTGAGTAGGGGGAAGGCGATGCTGAGGCGACGCCACCAAACTTGTAGGGGCCGACGGTCATAGTATTGGGCGATCGCCTCTGGGTCGTAGCGCAAAGCAGTCCCATCCTGCCTCGGCGCAAGCGGTCGTTCCTCTACCAGTGGCACTGGTGTTGCCCGTACCGTTACCGTGGAACTGGGGGCAATTGCTGACTTATAGTCTGTTGGGGGTGACTGTACTGTTTTAACCGTCATCTATCTAACACCAAGTAGGGGAACGACTTCATATATTTTAACAATCAGCCGCCCTGTCACGGTGTGGATTTCCGACAATATCAGTATCTTTGACCGGAAAACCAAGTAGTAGTAGGGTGGGCAGTGCCTTACCAAGCAGCACTCTTCATAACCAGTAGCAGTAGTAGGCACTGCCCACCCTACAGAGCTTTGATCTTGACAAAGTGCTGTATCAGTAGTAGTAGGGTGGGCAGTGCCTTACCAAGCCGCACTCTTCATAACCAGTAGCAGTAGTAGGCACTGCCCACCCTACAGAACTACAGAACCTTCACGGTGTGGATTTCCCGCCAAATCAGGATTCTTGACCAGAAAACCAAGTTTCTGCCCGGTTGGCGATCGCCTCCAAAATTTCCTGGATGAGGCGGTGAGCTTCTGGTTTTAACACCAGGGGCATCAGGGTAGAAACTGATGTCATATCGGGACTGTAAGCTGCCGCGATCGACCCCAAGATTTTTTCAATAGGATGGGAAGAATGGGGATTATGCTTATCATATTTAGGCTCAGTTGTCAACCCCATCAACACCGTAATTCTCGTGAAATTAACTGTCAAAATTGTTTCCAAATCAGCGACTAATTCAGAAATAACAGCTCGCCGCAAGGGAGCCCCTTCGGGAGAGTCGAGAAAATCCAAGCCGCTGGCGAGGAGAGTAGTAACATCACCCGCATCAGACCGGAGGGCATTTTGCAGTAAATCATCCAGGAGATGCCATTGAATTTGCCCTTTTTTCAGGAGCAATTCTTGCAAACAGGCGCGGAATTCCGGGGATGGTTCCGTGAGGAAACGTCTGGCGATGTAGGGATAGCTATTGGTGAGGGGTTGAAAATTGGGATTAATATTGAGGGCAATCCCTTCTAAGGTGGCGAAACTGCGGAAAATTAGCAGGTAGTAGGTGGGGAGGCGAAAGGGATATTTGTAAATCAGGGGTGAGAGCTTTTCAATGATGCTTTTGAATCCGAATTCCGTGATAGTGGCACCCAAAACGTTGCCAAAGACTTCGGCGAATTCGGGGATGAGGGGTTGGAGGTCGATATCTGGGGGTAAAAATCCCAGTTTGATGTAATCTTGTCCTAGGGAGTCAAAGTCACCGGTGAGGATATGGATGACGGATTCCAGAAGCCGATCGCGGTAGTACGGCGTAACTTCGCTCATCATGCCAAAATCCAAATAAGCCAATTTTCCCTCTGGGGTTGCCAGCAAATTCCCTGGGTGGGGGTCAGCGTGGAAAAAACCTCCTTCTAAAAGCTGCCTCATGGAACAGGCAAACCCCAATTCCACAAAATAAGCCCCATCTAACCCCCAAGCATCCATAGTTTCTCGCTGGGTTAATTTGGCGCCATCAATCCATTCCATCGTCAGCACCCGCACACCGGAATATTGCCAATAAATCCGGGGGGCGGTAATATTTTTATCATTCCCATAAAGCGCCGCAAACCTTTCCGCGTTGCGGCCTTCATTGGCATAGTCCATTTCTTCAAATAACCGGGTGGCTAACTCGTCGATAATCCCCACTAAGTCGCTGCGGACGAACGAGATAAAGGCTTGAACCCAAGCGCCGAATCCCCGGAGGATGTAAATATCCAGAGAAATGATATCTTTTAATCCCGGACGCTGTACCTTTACCGCCACGGTTTCGCCAGTTTTGAGCTGGGCTTTGTAAACCTGACCGAGGGAGGCAGCGGCTACGGGAGCATCACTAATTTCGGCATAAATAGCTGGCCAAGGATAGCCTAATTCGGTTTTGATGATATCATAAGCAATATGATTGGGAAAAGCGGGTAATTGGTCTTGTAAATTAGCGAGTTCTTCTAAATAAACTGGGGGTATGACATCAGGGCGACAGGAGAGAATTTGTCCCAATTTGATAAAAGTTGATCCCAGTTCTGTGAGTTTGTGGCGCAATTGGCGGGCACGAGCCACTTGATGACGTGGTTGGAGACGACGCCAAAACCAATCCCAAACCAAGCCGAGGGCAAAGCTGCTGAATGAGATTAAAATGGCTAAGCTGCGGACCCAGACGGAGAGGGGACGCTGGCGGTAGTATTCGGTGAGGGCGGCGGAATCGTACTGCAATGGTCTCTGGGTGAATTGGGGTTGCGGCTATGATATCAAATCTGTTGGGAGAAAACTTTCCCGTTTTGCCTTTTTGGCTTATAAACTGATGGTGGTATCTGTGGAAGGAGCTAAGGGATGAGCCTATGCTTGCCCTGTTGCGGATTGAAAATTTTGCCCTCATCGACAGGCTGGAGCTGGAATTTGGCAGGGGTTTGAACGTGCTAACCGGGGAGACGGGGGCGGGAAAGTCGATTATTTTGGATGCCCTGGATGCGGCTTTGGGGGGAAGGGTGACGTTGCGGGCGGTCCGCAGTGGTATGGACAGGGCGTTAATTGAGGCAACGTTTGAATGTGGCTTTGAGATGGCGTCCTGGGTACGGCAACAGGAAATTGAGTTACTGGATGGTAATTTGCTGGTGGTGAGCCGGGAAATGGTGGCGAGTCGCTCTGGGGGGATGCGGAGTCGATCGCGCCTGAATGGGGTTTTGGTGAATCGGCAGATGATGGACCAATTGCGCGATCGCCTGGTAGAAATCACGGCCCAAGGACAAACCGTGCAATTAGGACAACCAGCGCGTCAGCGGGAGTGGTTGGATGCGTTTGGCGGACAGCGACTGGCACAGCAGCGGCAAATTGTGGGGCGCATTTACGCGGAATGCAGCCGGTGGCTGCAAGCGGTGGAAAATCGCCGCCAGTCGGAGCAGCAGCGGTTACAACGTCTGGACTTGTTGCAATATCAGCTCCAAGAGCTGAAGAGAGCAGGTTTGGCAGACCCGGAAGAATTGCAACACCTAGAAGCGGAACGCCAACGCCTGAGTCATGTGGTGGAGTTGCAGCAGCAAAGCTATCAAGCGTATCAACTGCTCTATCAAAATGATAGCGATCGGCCAGCGGCGGCGGACCTGCTCGGACAAACGGAATCTATCCTCAGCGATATGGTGCAGTATGATGGGCAAATGCAGCCAGTTCTGGAGATGGTAAAAGATGCTCTAGCCCAAGCGATCGAGGCGGGTTTGCGGTTGAGCAGTTATAGTGGCAGTTTGGAAACGGATCCGGAGCGCTTGGAGGAAGTGGAGGAGCGCATTGTCCAATTGAAGCAAATTTGCCGCAAATATGGGCCGACACTGAAAGAGGCGATCGCCTACGCGGAGCGAGTAGAAACCGAGTTGGCAGCATTGACAAATCCAGGGGAGTCTTTAGAATCACTCGAGCAAAAGTATTTCGCCTGCAAACAAGAGCTAGAGGCAGCTTGCACTCAGCTTACCCAAATGCGCCTTATGGCTGCTGCAGCTTTAGAGTCACGGTTGGTGGAAGAATTGCGCCCTCTGGCAATGGATAAAGTCCAATTTCAAGTGCAAATTACACCCACTGAAGCCAACAGCACTGGTGCTGACCAAATTGTGTTTTTATTTAGTGCTAATCCTGGGGAACAGGTGCAACCCTTGAGCCAAACTGCCTCCGGTGGGGAAATGAGCCGGTTTCTTTTGGCCTTAAAAGCCTGTTTTTCCCAAAGGAGGAGGGTTGAAGCCGCCGGACGAGAGATGGTAGGTTTCACCCCAGAACTTGATCCCGCAGGCTTCGCCCCTACAAGCACTTTGGTATTTGATGAAATTGATGTGGGGGTATCGGGGAAAGTGGCGGCGGCGATCGCGGAGAAACTTTACCAACTATCGCACCACCAGCAAGTCCTCTTTGTCACTCACCAGCCGATGGTAGCAGCAATAGCTGACCATCATTTCCGCGTCGCCAAGCAAGTGATCGACACCATCATCACCCCCAGTAATGGCGTCACTGCTCCCGACAGTCCCGATAGCCAAGAACGCACGGTGGTGCGGGTGGCATCTTTGGTGAATTCCCAGCGGCGGGAAGAACTGGCGCAAATGGCCTCTGGTAACTCGGAAGGGGAGGCGATCGCTTGGGCTGAGTCCCTGCTGGCGCAAGCCGCGCAAATGCGCCGCATATCAAAAATCGCTGACGCCACTGATGACCCCACGAAAATCTAATGCCACAATGGAGAGAGTTGCCCTTGCATTTACTCCTTGCACAGCAAGGCGGGCGAGAGCGTGTTATCACTATATACATTCAACTGGTAAATTTAGCCACCACCAAGGTTAAGGTGGGTGGGTCTCGGCGAAGTGAAAAATCGATATGCGATCCACCAACATCTACCAATCTGACGACAAGGAGAGTAAACTGGGGAGGAGTATAGGGTCTGCGCCGCATACTCGGCAACAAATGCTATCGCCTTCCTGGTTGCTCTCAGTTCTCTGAGTACAGGTCTGGACTAAAGAGTAAAGATCTATGACAGCTGCATCTCCGAATCATCAGTGGGACCACAATGGCGGCACAGTCATTGATGTGACTCCCCAAGTAGAAGCCAAAAATATGCGCTCCCAGTCTGCCCCCAAACAGGCTGCATCTACTCATGCCAGTAGTGGTGCCAGTAGTGCTGCAAGTAGTGCATTGACCACTACACAAGGGACTTTTTCGGCGTTTCTCGCCCCTCTCACCCAGGACACTTTCAAAAAAGTAGTCACGGATGTAGAGAGTAAACTCCAGGTTGTGAATCAAACCCTGTCCATGTTGGACAGCCTGCTGGATTCTCAGGGTTTTGACTCGATTCTGGATGAGATGCTACGCTCCATTACCCTAAAAACTGGGGAATTGCTGGCAGCAGACCGCACGACAATTTTTTTATTAGATGAGGAAAAGAACGAACTTTGGTCGATCGTGGCGAAGGGCGAAGGTGGGGGCACCTTAGAAATTAGAATCCCCGCTGACAAAGGTATCGCCGGGGAAGTGGCCACATTAAAAACCGTAGTTAACATCCCTTTTGATTTTTTTGATGACCCTCGCTCCGCTGAATCGAAAAAGTTTTACAAAAAAAGTGGCTATCGCACCTATACCATGCTCTGTTTACCTTTGTTGAGCGAAAAAGGCGAGCTGGTGGCAGTGGTGCAATTACTGAACAAGCTCAAGAAAGTCCATGACGTAGAAGCTCCCTTGTGCGACAAAATCGACACGAAAGGCTTCTCGGAGGAAGACGAGCGGGTGTTTGAGGAGTTTGCCCCCTCGATTCGCTTGATTCTGGAGTCTTCCCGGTCTTTCTATAAGGCATCCCAGCGGCAGCGGGCGGCAGCGGCCCTGATGGCGGCAACTCAATCTTTGAGTAAGAGCAGTCTTGACCTGGAAGAAACCCTCCGCCGGGTGATGGATGAAGCGAAGCAGTTGATGAATGCCGATCGTAGCACCCTGTGGCTGATCGACCATGACCGAAATGAGCTGTGGACGAAAATCCCCATTGGCGGCGTGCTAAAAGAGCTGCGCATTCCTAGAAGTGCGGGTTTTGCAGGGCAAGTGGCTGTCAGCGGCGAGCCTTTAAACATCGCTTTTGACTTGTACGACCATCCCGGCTCGGAGACATCGAAAAAAACCGACAAAACCACGGGATACCGGACTTGCAGCTTGCTATGTATGCCGGTATTTAACGGGGATGGTGAGTTAATTGGGGTGACGCAGCTACTGAATAAAAAGAAACAGGGTGATTTCCCGCCTTATGATGCCAGTAGCTGGCCGGAGGCTCCCGAATGCTGGAAAGCTAGTTTTAACCGCGCCGACCAAGAGTTTATGGAGGCGTTTAACACTCAAGCGGGGGTGGCTTTGCAAAATGCCAAGCTGTTCGCCACGGTGAAACAGCAAGAACAGCTGCAGAGAGATATCCTCCGCAGTCTCAGCAACGGGGTCATCTCTACGGATAAAAAGGGTGTGGTGATTTCTGGGAATGAAACCGCGAGAAAGTTGCTCGGGTTGGCCGAGGGGGAACGTCTCGAAGGCATCGCAGCGGCAGAATTAGTCTCCATCAAAGAGGCGGATTTTGCCCAGCGGTTCAAGGCGTCTTTGGAACCGAGCGAGGAAAAATCCCGCAACCAGTATTATCCGGAGCAAACTCTCCTGGCTAAAAACGGCGAGGAACACAGCATCAACCTGTCGATTAATTCGATCGTTGATGCCAATGATGCCAAAAACGTCTATGGTGCCCTCGTGGTCATCGATGACATCAGCGATGAAAAGCGGCTCAAGAGTACCATGTACCGTTACATGACCCAAGAAGTGGCCGAAGCGCTCCTCGCTAGTGGGGAGACTGGGTTAGGCGGCAAGAAAAAAGATGTATCCGTGTTGTTCTCAGATATTCGCAGCTACACCACCTTGACGGAAAAACTCAGCGCCGAAGAAGTGGTGGATATGCTTAACGAATACTTTGAGCGCATGGTGGATGCGGTCTTTAAGTACAAAGGCACTCTGGATAAATATATCGGGGATGCTTTGATGGCGGTTTTCGGTTCTCCCCTACCTCTGGCAGACCACGAGTGGGGTTCGGTGCAAACTGCTGTGGATATGCGCCTGCGTCTGGCGCAATTCAATGCTGAACGTAAGGCAGCCGGGAAGATGCAAATCAGCATCGGTATCGGGATCCACGCTGATGAAGTGGTCAGCGGTAACATCGGCTCCAGCAAACGGATGGAACTGACCAGTATCGGCGATGGCGTCAACCTCGCTTCCCGCCTGGAAGGCACCAGCAAAATGTACGGCACCGACATCGTGATTAGCCAAAAAACCTATGAAAAATGCCAGGATAAGGTCTGGGCGAGGGAACTGGACTTTATCACGGTCAAAGGCAAAAGCGAGCCGGTGAAAATCTATGAACTGGTGGGCCTCCGTTCTGGTCCCCTCGGTGGCGATCTCACCCAGAAACAGCATGACCTGATCGGGCATTACCACCAAGGACGGGATTATTACCTTAAGCGGCAGTTTGCTGGTGCTTTGCGGGAGTTTGGGCAAGTGCTGGAACTTGACCCCAAAAACAAAGGCGCATCCCTGCATATGGAGCGCTGCCAGCATTTCCTTGTTTCCCCACCAGGAGATGACTGGGATGGGGTCGAGAAGCTGACGGAAAAGTAGTATCCTAGGTTGGATCCGGTCCGGTGGTTTGGGAACTGAGTCAGGGATTTTGTGCGATCGGCGCCCTTTTTGTGGACCCGCGCTGACAGCCCCACCGGCGAGACAAACCCCTGACCCCAACCCCCTCGACACAGCCAACGCACAACTCTAGTTAGTAATTGCTATGGGATTAGATAGTCAGTCCACCTCCATCGATCGCACTGTCACTAATATTGATGCTGCCAAGTTGGGTTTGGAGCCCAAGGAAGTATCGGTGTTATTCTCCGATATTTATGGCTACAGAAAATTGACCCGGAATTTGGAGTCAACGGAAGTAGCTTATCTGCTCAACGAGTATTTCCAATCACTGGTAGATGCCGTTTATAAGTATAAAAATACTTTTGAAAAACAAATAGAATTAGCCTGCATCCGCAATTCCTTGATTGTGGTTTTTGGCGCCCCAGAATATTTGGACAATCACCCCTGGATTGCCCTGCAAACGGCTGTGGAAATGACTAAGCAGCTCGCGGAATTTAATGGGCTGCTGCAAGGGGAGAAAAAGCCCCCGATTAAAATGGGAATTGGCATCAATTCCGGCACCATCCTCAGCGACCAAATGGGCAGCGGACGGCGGATGGCTTTTACGGCTATTGGTGATGGCGTCAGTCTGGGGTATTATTTGGAAGGCATCAGCAAGCAATATGGCTGCGAAATCGTCTTGAGCGAAAATACTTATCGAGCCTGCGCTGAGAAGATATGGGTGCGAGACTTGGATTTGGTACGGATGCGCAACGATTACACTCCGGTGCCAATTTACGAGTTCTTGGGTTGGCGATCGGATCCCATCTCGGAGCAAAAGCAGCAAGTCATCGAACATTACGACAAAGGGCGCAAATATTATATGAACCGTCAGTTCCCGATCGCCCTCGGGGAATTTGCCACGGTTTTGGAACTCGACCACAACGACAAACCCTCCGCTCTCCACTTAAAGCGCTGTCAAAAGTTGCTGAAAGAGCCTCCAGCAGACGACTGGGATGGTGTCACCGATTTGGCGGAATAAGCCTACCCCTGTATGGGTGTTAGCCCTCAGTGCTGACACCCTTATTTGTCATTGGCCATATGTGGTGTAAATCTAGCACAAATCCGGGCAGCACATCTTCACCAGACAACGCCGCCGGATTTTCTAATATTTCTACTTCTTTTCCGGGACGGTAAATCTCTACTCGCTGATTTTGGGGGTCAATTAGCCAACCCAACTGCGCCCCATTCTCCCGATATTCTCCCATTTTCTCCTGGAGATTGTTTAACTTATCGCTTTCGGAGCGCAGTTCTACCACGAAATCAGGACATAAGGGCAAAAATTTCTTTTTCTGTTCGGGAGTTAATCCCTGCCACCTCTCAATTTTCACCCACGAAGCATCGGGCGATCGGTCCGCACCATTGGGCAGTTTGAACCCAGTAGAAGAGTCAAATGCTATCCCCAATTCATTGCCATCAGCCCAATTCATTAACCGCTGGGTAATGCGGCCATTACGATGTCCCGTTTCTCCTCCAGTGGGCGGCATAATTATCAACTCTCCTGTAGCAGTGCGCTCAAATTTTAAATCCCGGTTTTCCTGACAGAGCTGCCAAAACTGCTCTTCTGTCAGCTCAAACTGCAAGCGCAACGGCGTAGGTAAACCGAGAGTTATGGTTTCTACAGTGGCTACCATAGTCCGATTTCTCCTCAGAATATGCCATTTAATTGTAGCATAAGTTTGGGGAGTATCTCCGCTTCCGATCTGAATGTTTTGCTTTCATCCATTTAAACGTATTTTTGATTTAATTTAATCAATCGCATTTTTGTAATATTAATTTATTATAATTATTTTTTAAATTTAATTTTTAGTCAATATTTCATATACCACATATTTAACCAAATGTTTGTTTTTAGGTATTATGATATTATTCTAATTATCCAAAAAATTAAAATAAGTCTTAGATACTTTGAGAATTAGCAGCAGAAGGAGAAAATTGGTGAATTGGTTAGTGGAACCGGATGTATATGATTGCTTCCTCTAAATGCCGTTTTTTTTACGACTGGACAAAATAACGCTTGAGGTAAAGATGAGCTTATCCGAATTAATTGAAAAAACTCAACAAACACCAGCTTGATATTTAGGAAAAGCTGTTATGAGTAAAGTTAAATTTTTTTTAGATGGTTATACCTGCCGTCACATCAAGTTAATATTATCTCAATAACAACAAAACTTTGAGAATTTTCAGGCGGGGAGTCAAACCAGATTAAATCAACTTTACCCCATTTATTCAGCAAATTTATCAACCAACATATCTGGAGTCAGAATTTCTATAGATTGAAAAGGATTCAAAACCAATAAATCCAAATCGCCTGTAATAATCATATTGGCATTGCCACTAACAGCTAACTCTAAAAACTTATTATCTTTTTCATCTCGACAAACAGCGATTGTTTCTGTAATATTTACTAACTGGGATGCCGTGACAAATTTAAGCAAAAATACTCGTCTTTCTTCCTGAGAAAGATACTTGTCAAACTTGGAACGATTCAGAACTCGCTCTAATTCCTTTAAAGTAGCTTCAGAATATAAAATTATTCCTTGCTTTTCCGCCAATTCTAACCCTCGAAACGGGACTGAAGATTTAAAGAGCAAAGCACTGATTAAAACATTCGTATCGATGACAAATCTATTCGTCATTGTCATCTGCTAAAATCTCTTGTAAAATTTCTGGTGTTAAGCCTCGCTGTTGTGCTTTGTCTGAAATTTCTGCCATCACCTCAGTCAAGGTCTTGCTGTATAACTGGTCTCTCAAAAACAAGTGAATAATATCACTTACCTGTTTCTGAATTTCCGGGTTAGCCTGTTCAAATACCGCTTTAATCTCTTCATCAACTTCCAGAATAATCCTAGCCATATTTTTATTGGTAATTGGCAAGTTTAATTGATTGGCTCATCCTATTATAGCACAACATCACCCAGGGTAAACGCATCAAATCAATAAGGAAGGAGCGTTTTTTCGCCGCTTATTGCTACACCAATTCTCATTAAGCTGTAGCTTATTGATCATAAAAAATCCCGATTTAGCAAAGAAACCCCATAAAAACGCTATATATGGATTTATTAGCAAAATTTGATGCGTTTACCCTGCTACCCAGTTGGCCAAATTGCCAAAAAAAATCATAATTTTATTTTGATCATGGCCTGATTTCCACGCTTCCAAGGCTACACAAGCAAATCTTGCTCACAGAAAATTTGACAATAAATCCGATTTGGTTCCCCAATTTCGCTCAATTATGACTTATCCGCGAGTGTTTTGTCAAGAGGAAGGGCATCCAAAAGTAAGTCCCCATTAGGAGTCGTTGCTTTTGAGCATTCATTTTCCAGATCAAGTCCCAGGGGGGAAATGCTTGTAGCCAAAGCGCTTCTCGTACTCTTCCCACTCGCCTATCCTCCCTAGAGGGTGATTGCCTTTTTTCTGGTTCGCTCATCAGGAGCATATCTCCTGGACGCTAAACCTTTCCTGCAATTACTCCAATTTTTCTGACGAATTCCGCTTCACCCACTTTCACCAGCAATTTCACCAGGAAAAGTTTGGCAATTTAAGCTGAACAGGCGGATTTGCCAATACAGCAACCGCCAAAATCTGGTGATCTTTAGCTGCAATCACAGTTCCCCACGGTGGCGATCGCGCTGGTGGAGGTCAGGTAATTGCGCAAAAATTGCCAGAGCAGCAGGTAATTTTTTCCGAAAATTGCTCTCCCACGCCTCCAATAGCTGTTGGGACCAACTTGCATCCAGAGCATTGCTCCTCAAATATCACCTCTCGCTCCGCTTCTCAACCTGCCAATAAATTACTCAAGCCTACATTTTCATTGCCCCTGGCAATTGGGGACCCTTTGCCAAAGCCTCCTCTGTAGGCAATTCCTAGGCTGTGTAATGCAGCCAAACTTACCCTCTATAGAAAAAATACTAAAATTAGCGGTTTTTTCGATTTTTTTTATTGATTTTGCCAGCTTAAAAATCTAACGTCAATGGCCATGCAAGATCCTGAATTCTAAAATACTCCTATTTATAGTGTTTCTCTAATGACTGAGGTACAGCCCCCTCACACCCCTCGCCCCAACCCTCTCCCAAAGAAAGAGGAGGAGCCACAATCCAGCTTACTAGGAGCCGCTACTTAGCTAAATAGCACCATAGTTAGAAGGTAAGCATCGTATTACAGCTTGTTCAACAGTGATTTAGTACAGTTCTGTAGGGTGGGCAGTGCCTCACCGATAATTCTTGATCATCACCAGTAGCAAAAGGCGGCACTGCCCACCCTACTATCTCTGGTTTACCAAATG
>JACCEE012140506.1_pt1 | contig 14500 bp, 11 predicted proteins | sample 7449931 | NCBI WGS metagenome assembly JACCEE01 (sample SAMN15323457, study PRJNA562643) | freshwater metagenome | isolation source: river surface water | place: USA:Blue River Watershed | collected 2017-08-19 | reverse complement strand
GGGTAAATATCGGGGCAGAAGGTGTAACCGAAAAAAACCAGCGTCCAACGCCCCGTCGCGCGGTTAAGCGTTTGCGCCTTTCCTTCGGTATTGGTCAATGCCAGCGCGGGCAGCGGACGCGGTTCTGGCAATAGCACGATTCCAGCGGCTTGTAATTCGGTGGCATCCACGGACGGTTTAGAGAACCAAATTCGTCCGGTCAGCGCCAATAAAACCACAGCACCCAAGACCGCTAAAAACGTGAATCGTGATACGCGCAACATAAAATCACCTAAGGTAAGAATGTCAGGCTTATAGCCTATGCCGCTTGCGGAGAATCTGTCTGTGTCAATTTAACGCAGCTATACCGTGCATCTCTTCATTAAGCGTGGCAGGCTGTTTACGCCTTACTTTTCATGGAGATGTTTTTATGCCAAGCCCTAATGCTTCATCCCCGTCTTCGACTATTCGGCTGACCGGTACGCTCAACACAGATGCTTTATTAAGTGGTTATAAGTGGGCGGGCAGTGTTGGCACAGGCGCGGCGCTGACGTACAGCTTTTATCAGGATGGCGTTTCGCCGTTTACCGAAGATTATTCGGAAGATGGTGAGCCTGATGGCGCTTACGCACTCAGCAGCGCGCAAAAAAGCACCGTACAGTGGGCGCTGTCTAAATGGTCATCAGTGGCTAATTTGACGTTCACGCAGGTGACGGATACGGCCAACAACGTCGGAACCTTGCGCTTCGCCGGTTACGATTTCATGGAGGAGGACACCTACGCATGGGCGTACTACCCCGACAGCGCGCCTTCCGGGGGCGATGTATGGATTGGCCCAGCGACTGAAGAAGCGCGTCCAACGCCGGGTAGCAATGATGCACATACGTTTTTGCATGAAATTGGTCATGCCTTAGGTTTAAAACATCCGTTTGAAGATGGCGATATTTTGCCAACGCGGTTTGATAATCCACGCTATACGGTGATGAGCTATAACACCGATGGATATAACTTTCTGCCTACAACGCCCATGCTGCTTGATATTGTAGCTATGCAATATATGTATGGCGCTAATATGGCGTGGCAAACCGGCAATAACACCTATAGTTGGAGCGCCACACAAAAGATTTTCGAGACGATTTGGGATGCGGGTGGAACAGATACTATTAGCGCCGCCAGTCGCACAACAAAAGTGACGATTAATTTAAACGAAGGTAGTTTTAGTTCTATCGGTGGCACTAATAACCTGGCCATTGCCTATAACGCTAAAATTGAAAACGCGATTGGCTCTTCATTCGGCGACAGCTTGACGGGTAACGCGCTGCACAATGTATTAACCGGCGGCGCGGGCAATGACACTCTTTCTGCTGGCGCGGGTAACGACACCCTAAAAGCCGGTACAGGTGTTGACCAATTAACCGGCGGCGCGGGCAATGACGTATTTGATTTTAATGCGCTCAACGAGTTGGGTTTAGGCAGCAATCGTGACGTTATTACCGATTTTCAACGTGCAGACCGACTCGACTTGTCGGGTGTGGACGCAAATGCAGCCACAGCGCGCAACGACGCTTTTACGTTTGCCGGTACGCTGTCGGCTTTTAAAGGGGACGCCAGCGGCTTATTACGCTTCAGTAATGGCATTTTGTATGGCAGCACCGACGCAGACACGGCGGCTGAGTTTGAAATTCGCCTAACGGGTGTCAGCCTCTTTGAGGCGAGCAGTTTAATTGCCTGAGTGTTCTTAGGTCATGCGGGGACGGCGCACGCCGCCCCGTTCTACGGCTACAATCGCTCCGTTCTGCTGGTGCGTACCTGCCCGGCGTTTTCTAATCAGCGATACGGAATTACGATGCATACCGTAGAAAAAATCGGCGGCACTTCAATGAGCCGCTTTGATGAGCTTCTCGACAATATCTTCATTGGCAATCGCCAAGGTGACGCGCTTTATCAGCGTATTTTTGTGGTTTCTGCCTATAACGGCATGACGAACCTCCTTTTGGAGCACAAAAAAACCGGCGAGCCGGGTGTTTATCAACGCTTCGCCGATGCCCATAACGAAGAAGCATGGCGCGAAGCCCTAGAGGATGTTCGCCGCCGCATGTTGGCGAAAAACGCTGAACTGTTTGCCGGTACCGCCGAGCAAGCCGAAGCGGATAACTTCATCAGCACCCGCATTGATGACGCGCGTGATTGCATGGACAGCCTGCAAAAGCTGTGCAGTTACGGCCATTTCCAACTCACTGAAAACCTGATGAAAGTGCGCGAAATGCTGGCCTCATTAGGCGAAGCGCACAGCGCCTTCAACAGCGTTTTGGCGTTGCGTCAGCGTGGTATCAATGCGCGTTTGGTGGATTTGAGCGGCTGGCAACAAGAAGCACCGTTGCCGTTTGAAAACATGATTCGTGCCTGTTTTGAAGGCGTGGATGTCAGCCGTGAATTGGTGATTGCGACCGGTTACGCGCACTGCGCCGAAGGGTTGATGAACACCTTCGACCGGGGTTACAGCGAAATTACGTTCGCGCAAATCGCTGCAACAACGAACGCGCGTGAGGCGATTATTCACAAAGAATTTCACCTCTCTAGCGCAGACCCCAATTTAGTCGGTATCGACAAAGTTGTGACTATTGGCCGCACAAACTACGACGTTGCCGACCAGTTATCGAATTTGGGGATGGAAGCCATTCATCCACGCGCTGCGCGCACCTTACGCCGTGCGGGCATTGAATTACGCATCAAAAATGCGTTTGAACCCGAACACGCGGGCACGCTCATCAGCCAAGATTATTGCAGCGCCCGCCCTTGCGTTGAAATTATCGCCGGGCGCAAAGACATATTTGGCTTAGAAGTCTTCGACCAAGAAATGCTCGGCGACCTCAGCTATGACATGGAAATCAGCAAATTGCTGCGTCAATTGAAGCTCTATGTCGTCAACAAAGATTCCGACGCTAACAGCATCACCTACTACGTCAGCGGTTCGCGCAAGCTCATCAACCGCGCCGCAAAATTGGTTGAAGACCGCTTCCCAGCGGCGGGCGTCACGATGCACAACGTCGCAATCGTGTCGGCTATTGGCTCGAACTTGAAGATAAAAGGCATTTTGGCGCGCACAGCCGCCGCGCTGGCGGAGGCGGGTATCAGCATTCAGGCGCTGCATCAGTCGATTCGTCAGGTAGAAATGCAATGCGTGGTCAATGAAGAAGATTACGCCGCTGCCGTCGCCGCGCTGCACCGCGCGTTGATTGAACCGGAAAATCACGACGGCGTTATCGCTGCCAGCTAAGAAGGAACAAGCGTGCGCCCCGCTGCGTCATCGGTGGGGCACGTTCTTGGCATGGAAATAAAGCGATAATCTTTCTTCAGATTCTCGCGTTGCGGTCGATTGTTTGGCCAGTGGCGCTCTTCAATGAGCCAACAACTCTTCTCTTTCTATCCGTTTAAAACGCCAAACAGCGCGGGTAAATCCCATGAGCAGCATCGTATTCATTGACAGTCGCGTTAAAGATATTTCTCAACTATCAGCCACATTTGCGGCAGGAACAGAATGGTTTGTGCTGAATGCTCAACAAGAGGGATTAGCGCAAATAGCGACGTTGATGGCTGGGCGTAGCGACATCAGCGCCGTACACGTTGTGAGCCATGGCAGTGCCGGGGTGCTGCAATTGGGTTCAACGCGCCTAGAAGCAGATAATTTACCAACATATTTACCGACGCTAAACCATATTGGCAGCCACCTCACACATGACGCCGATATACTGTTTTATGGCTGCGATGTAGCCAGTGGCTATGATGGTTTAGCGTTTATAAAACAATTAGCACAAGCCACAGGTGCAGATGTAGCTGCTTCAACAAATCGTACAGGTTCTACAGCGCAGCAAGCAGACAGCGTACTGGAACAGCATATCGGTAATATAGAAACTGAAGTATTATCCATGCAGTCCGTTAATAATCCGTTAGCCTTACTAGAAGGCGCACAGGTATTAACAGATTTTGGCGCTGAAGACAGCGCGCGCAGTGTTATTGAACAAAGTGATGGTAAGCTGCTTATTGCAGGCATGAGCGGCGGCGATATTATCCTGACACGCTATACAACGTCACTGGCGCTTGACGCTACATTTGGTTCAAACGGTAAAGTTACCACTGACTTTAACGATGGCGATGATGCTGCTTATAGTTTAATACAGCAGTCTGATGGAAAATTTGTTGTTGCCGGTATTACATATGATGAAGTATTAGGTAAAAATTTATTCGCACTAGCACGCTATAACGCAAATGGTCGATTAGATACTACATTTAATAGCAGTGGTAAAGTTTCCACGAACCTCAGTGGCGTCGATGAAAGCTGTCAGGCTGTTATTCAACAAACAGACGGATTATTAGTTGCCGCAGGAACTACTTACGATACCAGCAGTGGCGAGGGAAATTTTGCACTGGTTCGTTACAATAGCGACGGCTCTCAAGATCAAAACTTTGCTGTTAATGGTATTCGGATTACCGATGTAGGTGGGGATGATGCTGTTTTTAGTGTTATCCAGCAATCTGACGGTAAGTTATTAGCTGTAGGGGAAAGCGACGGTAATTTTGCACTGGTTCGTTATAATCTGGACGGTTCTTTAGATACCAGCTTTTCTTCAGATGGAAAACTAACCACTGACTTTGGCGGCAGTGACCGCGCATTAAGTGTAGTTCAACAAGTTGACGGTAAGTTAGTTGTTGTTGGTTATACGTTTGACCCTTCAACCTCAACGCAAGATGTTGCCGTTGCACGATATAATTTAGACGGTAGTTTGGATACGTCTTTTTCGACGGATGGTTTATTAGTTACTGATTTAGGTGGTTTAGATTACGCTAATAGCGTTATTCAGCAAGTAGACGGTAAAATTTTAGTTGTAGGCGGTACCTATTCTAGAGACATGCGTTATAGCGACTTTGCATTAGCTCGCTATAATCTCGATGGTAGTATCGACCGAACGCTAATGGGCGATGGCACACAAACAACGCGCTTTAATCGTTCAGATACAGCCTACGATGTTATTCAACAAAGTAACGGTAAATTATTAGTTGTTGGCGACAGCGCCGGTGATTTTGCGTTAGCGCGTTATCGTGCGGATGGTCAACTGGATAGCGGTAATGCTCCTTCCGGCGACATTATTATTAACGGTAGAGCGATACAAGGGCAGATATTAACGGCTTCCAGTACATTGCAGGATTCAGACGGCTTAGGTGTTATTAATTATCAGTGGATGGCCGACGGTATCGCTATTAATGGCGCAACCACAACGAGCTTGTTATTAGGTATTAGTTTAGTTGGCAAGAGCATTTCTGTCCGCGCTAGTTATCGAGACCGTCAAGGGAACTATGAAATTATCATGAGTTCGATGACCGACCCGGTACAGCGACTGCGAATTGATAAAACAAACGGTGCCGATTTATTTAACGGCAGTGCTTATGCTGATTGGGTTTTTGGCCGAGGAGGTAATGACACGCTTAATGGTAATGCGGGTGATGATACGTTAGATGGTGGCAGTGGTAATGATATTTTAAATGGCGGTGCGGGTGTTGACAGCATGACCGGCGGTGCGGGTAACGACACTTATTATGTAGGCGCTAAAGGTGATGTCGTTGTTGAACTATTAGATGGTGGCACAGACCTTGTAATGTCAACGATTAGCTATACGTTGCCTGACAATGTGGAAGATTTACTTATCATGGGACAAGTCGCCGCTATTGGAACAGGAAACAGCCTAAACAATACGCTCACTGGTAATAGTGCGGGTAATAAGTTAGATGGAAAATCGGGTAACGACACAATGCAAGGCGGTCCAGGTAAGGACGTATATTATGTCGATGCCAGTGGTGATGTTGTTATTGAAAATGCGGATGAAGGTATTGATCTTATTGTTTCTTCAGTAACACGGGTATTGGGCGCTAATATAGAAAATCTTACATTAGTTGGAACGGCTGCACGCGGTACGGACGGTACGGGTAACGCATCGCCTAATATAATTATTGGCAGTGTTGCTAAAAATAAGCTAACGGGTTTAGCGGGTAACGATACCTTATCCGGTGGCGGTGGGGCTGACACCTTAATTGGCGGCGCAGGTCGGGATGTTTTAACGGGTGGCGCTGGCGATGACGTTTTCGATTTTAATGCAGCGAGTGACTTGAGTGCTATTGCCTCGCGTACCGATATTATTACAGATTTTCGCAAGGGCGATAAAATCGACTTATCTGGTATTGACGCCAATACCCAAATCGCAGGTGATCAGGCATTTACCGCTTTTATCGGTATGCGCGAATTTTTTGATTTACCTGGTCATTTACGTTTTGCAGGTGGCTTACTGTATCTCAATACCGATGATGATTATGAAGCAGAGTTAATTATTAATTTAACGGGTGTTATTAGTCTGTCGTTAGAAGACATTATTGCGTAACATGGCTGACCTTTACGCACTACTTTAGTGCAGTGTCATTCCCCCTTGCTGGGGGTTGTCGCACTGGCTTAGGATGAAGACAGCACGGAGCCGCGAGCTCCGTCTATTTTTCGTACAAGGAGCCCCTATGTTCCCCGAATACCGTGATTTGATTTCCCGCCTGAAAACCGAAGACGCGCATTTCACCCGTCTGTTCAACGAGCACAACGATTTGGACCAGCGCATCAAAAACATGGAAGCCCACATTGAGCCGGGTACTCCTGTTGAAATCGAAACGCTGAAAAAGCAAAAATTGCACTTGAAAGACGAGCTGTACAGCATCCTCAAGGCCGCTGACGCGCAGTAAGTATTTGCTTTAAGAAAAGCCCGATATATATCGGGCTTTTTTATTATGGCCTTAACGACTGGCCGTACTGCATTTACTCATATCAACCTCACCAACGTAGGGATTACCCCAGCCCATTTTGCAGGCTACGTCTTGGTTACGCTTTTTTTCCTTTTGTGTTGGCGGGTATTTACTATTCCATTCCGCGTAAATGCGGCGGTCTTGTGTAGATAAATTCAGGCCATATTTATCGTTCATATACAAATAGATACGCGCCACTGCACCGCGCACACGGGCGGGCGGCATGGCCTTACGATTTTGGAAATCCACCACCATGTCACATTGGCCGTACTGGTTTTCGATTTCGGGGCGAACCTCAACAACGGTTAGTGGGAAATTGCTGCGGTCGCCGTTGACTTCGCCAATAGCGGGCACCAAGTTATGTAAATCGGCTTCTGCGCGGGCAAAGTTTTTATCTTCTTTGCCGCACAAATCACGTCCACCTTCTTTCCAGCAACTGCGTTGCCCCCCTAACGCATGGGCCGGAACGACATGCTCCCATTCAATTCGGTCGGCGCGTTTTTCATTTTTGCGGGGTTTGAAGCCGCAGCTTTCAGGGTCCACATCGTTATCGGTGTAATTGCAGCCACAGTAAAACGTGACACGCTCGCGTTTGGCATCGTAAATATCGCGCGCAAGACGGTTGGCTTGTTCTGATGTTTGCGGCGCTTCAATGGACGACGAGGAAGGCGAAGAAGAGGATGAAGACGGCGGCGTGGGTGGCGTGCAGCCATACAGCGCAATCACCGCGCTCGCTACCCATAATTTTAAGAAGCGCATAAAAAATCCATGTCCAAAGATGAGAGGAAAACCAGCCCGCAACTCTAGGCAGGTGGCTTAGGGCAAGGCAAGTCCGCGCCCAACGCAGTAAAATCGCACGCATCCACGTTTTTTTGTGAGTGCTTGCACGATGTCTACGCCCTTTCGTCCTGAGTTATTGTCTCCAGCGGGTACGCTGAAAAACATGCGCTACGCCTTCGCCTACGGTGCAGATGCCGTTTATGCCGGGCAACCGCGCTACAGCCTGCGCGTGCGTAATAACGAGTTTGACCATGCCAATCTCAAACTGGGCATTGATGAAGCGCACGCACAAGGCAAGAAATTTTATGTGGTGGTCAACATTGCGCCGCATAACGCCAAGCTCAAAACCTTCCTGAAAGATTTGCAGCCGGTGATTGCGATGCAGCCTGATGCGCTCATCATGTCCGACCCCGGGCTGATTATGTTGGTGCGCGAGCATTTCCCGCAGCAAGTGATTCACCTGTCTGTGCAAGCCAACGCGGTGAACTGGGCCAGCGTTGAGTTTTGGCGGCGCATGGGCGTGAGTCGTGTGATTTTGTCGCGCGAGCTATCACTGGAAGAAATCGGCGAAATCCGCGAGCAAGTGCCCAGCATTGAGCTAGAGGTTTTCGTTCACGGTGCGCTCTGTATGGCGTACTCCGGGCGCTGCTTGCTGTCGGGCTACCTCAACCACCGCGACCCCAACCAAGGCACCTGCACGAACGCCTGTCGCTGGGAATACAAAACCCACGAAGGCAAAGAGGATGAGCTGGGCAATATCGTCCACGTCCATGAGCCGATTCCCGTGGTACAGGTTGACCCCACCGAGCCAACCCTCGGCAGCGGCGCGCCCACCGACCAAGTGATGTTGCTGGAAGAAAGCAACCGCCCCGGCGAGTACATGGAAGCCTTCGAGGATGAGCACGGCACTTACATCATGAACTCGAAGGATTTGCGCGCCGTGCAGCATGTTGAACGCCTCACGCACATGGGCGTGCATTCGCTGAAAATTGAAGGCCGCACCAAAAGCCATTACTACGTGGCACGCACCGCGCAGGTCTATCGCAAAGCCATTGATGACGCCGTGGCAGGCAAGCCATTCGATAAATCGCTGATGGATACGCTCGAATCCCTCGCGCATCGGGGTTACACCGAAGGCTTTTTACGCCGTCATGTGCATGATGAATATCAGAATTATCAACACGGCTATTCGCTGTCAGAACGCCAGCAATTTGTCGGGGAATTTACCGGCGCGCGTGAAAACGGTCTGGCTGAAGTTGCGGTAAAAAACCGTTTCCAACGTGGCGACGATTTAGAACTGATGACGCCGCAAGGCAATATCAATTTCACGCTGGAGCAGCTTTTCGACAAAAAAGGCAAACCGTGCGAAGCGGCACCCGGTAACGGGCATGTGGTGTGGCTGCCCGTACCGGAGGAAGTGGATTTGGCCTACGCGCTACTGATGCGCGACCTCGCAAGTGGCAGCACGCGCGGCTGATTCCTGCAAAATAGGGGTGAGCTGTGCGGCAGGCACCGGACGGCTGATGAAATAGCCTTGAATTTCATCGCAGCCGTTTTCACGCAAGAAATTGAGTTGCGCCAGCTCCTCAACCCCTTCCGCAACCACCGCCAACCCCAAACTGTGCGCCATCACGATGATGGCGCGCACAATCGCCGAATCTCCGTCTTGGCCGCTGCCATCCAAATCACGGATGAACGCGCGATCCACTTTTAAGGTGTCCACCGGCAAGTGCTTGAGGTAGCTCAACGAAGAATAGCCGGTGCCAAAATCATCAATCGCTAACCGCACACCCAACGCGCGCAACTGCCGGAACAACGCCGCCAAACCACCAACGTCATCGGTGAGTTGCGTTTCGGTTAATTCCAATTCCAGTTGTGCGGGCGGCAAACCCGTTTCAGCCAAGACCGCCGCAACCAATTCCACAAAATCGCCTTTGCGGAGCTGGTGCATGGAGATATTCACCGCGACTTGCATTCCGGGAATGCCCGCGCGCGCCCACGCCATCGCCTGACGGCACGACTCACGCAGCACAAATTCCCCAATCGCCACGATTTGGCCGGTTTCTTCCGCCAAACTGATAAAACTCGCGGGCGATACCAACCCAAATTCAGGATGACGCCAGCGCACCAAGGCTTCAGCGCCCAGTAATTGCTCGCGCGCTACATACAATTTGGGTTGATAAAACACCTCTAACTGACCGCGCTCTAAGGCTTTATCGAGCTGCGCTTCCAGCAACAAGCGTTCACGGGTGCAGCTATGCAAACTCTCGTGATAGAACTCGAAACAGTTACCGCCTAATTGTTTGGCGCGCTGCATTGCCACATTCGCCTGACCCAGCAACTGGCTGACGTCCACATCCGCGCCTTCCTGTGGAAACACCGTGACGCCAATGGAGGCGCTAATCAGTAATTCGCTGTCCCCGACCATCAAGGTGCGGCGCAAGCTGCCCAAAATGCGCGTGGCCAGCTCTTGCAGCGCGTGGGTATCCAAACGCCCTTCCAGCAACACCGCAAACTCATCCACCGATAAGCGCGCGATGGTGTCGGCTTCGCGCATACATTGCACTAACCGCTGCGACATTTCGCGCAGCACGTCATCCCCGACTTCATGGCCTAAGGTGTCGTTTAATAAGCAAAAACGGTCGAGGTCGATGTGTAATAACGCTAAATTGCAATCCATCTGACGCACGCGGCGCGCTGCTTCTTCTAAGCGCCGCAGCAACAGCGTGCGATTTGCCAAGCCGGTGAGTTGGTCGTGGTCAGCAAGGTATTGGCGACGAGATTCTTCCTCGCGCAGCGCCTTTTCACTCGCGCCCAGCTCGCGCGTGCGCTGATTCACCAAATCTTCTAAAACATTTTGCGCGGCGCGGAGCTGCGTTTCGGCTTCACGACGCTGGGTTAATTCATGCGCTAATTCTTGGTTCAGTGATTCGGTGCGTGTGTGGATTTGCTGCAAATGCTCAATCAGGGCCTGTTTTTGGAAGCGGCGCAGCAAATTTTTATGCGCGACATGGCGTACCTGCCACGCGCTTAACGACAAGGTGGGCAACAACACCAACCCCACAATGCCCCAATGACTGGCAGGCGTGAGCATCAGATACAGGCTAGAAGGCAACAATCCCGGCACAATAAACGCCAGCACCGCGCGCAAACTCACGGCATACACCACGCTGGCCGAGATAAGCGACGCCATCAAAATGCCGTACACCAGCGCCTGTAACTGCGCGCCCGCCAACGGCACCATCAAGACGAATACCAGCGCCAGCGTAAACCCAGACGCCGCCGCCCCAAGCCAAAATTGCCATCGCCAGATAGGCGCAGCTTGTTCTGTTTCGGAAAGGCGCTCAAAGCACGACACCTTCCACAAGCGTGCGCCGGTGAGCAGTGCCAACCATGTCAGCAGCGGCCATAACTCGCGGCTGCCCATTTCCCACAGCAAAGCCACACAGATTAAACAGCCCACCAGCATGAGCAAAGTGGGCGCATACGAACCCCGATACAACTGACGCATCAGCATCGTGGTTAATGTCGAGGCATACCGCTGGCGAATAATTTCATCGTCCAGCTTAGGCGCATCCAGCGGCCAAGCCTCCTGAGACAGTGGAGAGTTCATGGCAAGCAAGGTCTTTCCCCGTTAAACGGTGTTGCGCCTTTTTCAATAACGCGGCGCTTTTTTGGACAGTGTACGAAGCACCATGTATCAACGAGTTACACGATAAGCCTCGACGCGACGATACAGAACCACTCCAACCAACATCGCAACAAAAAACGGCAAAATCGCTACATTTCCGCTTCCTAATACCACCAAAGCCGGGCCGGGACAAATGCCCGCAATGCCCCAACCTATCCCAAACAGTAAACTTCCCACGATTAACGCGCGGTCAGGGTCGCGGCGGGTGGGAAGCTGCATTAAACAGCCCGTCAAAGACTGCTTGCGACGTTTCGCCACGCTAAACGGAATGATGGCCGCGCCAATCGCGCCGCCCATCACCAGTGCCAGCGAAGGGTCCCATGCACCGGCAATATCTAAGAACGCTAACACCTTGGCCGGACTGGCCATGCCCGCCAACAGCAAACCCACACCAAACACCAAACCCGCGACAAACGCTGTGATTCGATTCATCTTTCAAACCCCCAACAGATGACGCGCGACAAAGACGGTCGCAAAACCGCTGCCCATAAAACACAGCGTCGCCACCAAAGAACGAGGCGAAAGACGCGAAAGTCCACACACGCCATGCCCGCTGGTACAACCCGCCCCCAACCGCGCGCCAAAACCCACCAACAACCCGGCTGCAATCAGCCCCAAGGTGCCGGTTTGCATGTCCATAGCGGGTAAGGCTTGGCTGAGTTGCCACAACAACGGCGCAACCAAAATACCCGCGATAAATAACGCGCTGTCTAAACGCCCCGGCGCTTTGGGGTTGAGCACGCTGCCCAACAAACCGCTAATCCCCGCCACACGACCATTCGCCAGCACAAAAATCGCCGTGGCTAAACCAATCAATATGCCCCCAGCCAACGCGCTCCACGGGGTGAAATGAGCCCAATCAATCGTCATACAGTGTTTTCCTCCGAACAAAATAGGTGATGCAGCGTGCCAATAACGGCGGCAACGTCTGCGCTGGCCAGCCGGTAATACACTTGCCGACCGTCACGGCGCGTCGCGACTAATCCCTCTCGCCGCAAGACGCTCAATTGCTGCGATAACGTCGGTTGCACAATGCCTAACCGTGCGTGCAATTCCCCCACGTTCAATTCTTCGTGCGACAACTGACACAACAACAACAGGCGTTCAGGATTGGCCATGCCACGCAGCAACTGAGCAGCCTGCGCGGCATGGGCTTGCAAACGGTCAAGGTCAGGTTTTGGTGACATGCAGCACACTCTAGCGAAAGCAAAAAGGGTTGCCGGTAAATACTCTATCAAATGATAAACTATAAACAGATAAAGTTTCAGGCTACTCAGCCCGTTGACGCATTCGGTAACAAGGTTGATAGGGACAGAACGGTAAAAAAACGCCGTGTAAGACTGATTTGAGAAACGCCATACGCAGATAGTGGCATTCCGACGCCTCCCCGACGATGCTTTAGCGCATGTAGAATCAGGCCCGTCACGCGGGTTCAGTCGAACCTATGCTCAACAACAACGAATCCCTAGGTGGCGGCTCTTGCAACCGCCCGCCGTTTTAAAGGAAGCGCCCATGTCTCACGCTGATCGTATTCGCCTCAAGTCTCTGCTCGACAAAGTGACCACTGCTGAAGAAGCGGCCAAACTGGTCAAGAACGGCCAAACCGTTGGTATGAGTGGTTTCACCCGCGCGGGTGAAGCGAAAAAACTGCCAATCGCCCTGTCCGAGCGCGCGCGCAACGAAGAGCTGAAAATTACGCTGCTGACCGGCGCGAGCCTCGGCAACGACATGGACAAGCTGATGGCTGAATCTGGCCTGTTGGCGCGTCGTATGCCGTTCCAATCAGATGCTGGCCTGCGTAAAGCCATCAACAACGGCAGCGTCATGTTCGTTGACCAGCACCTGTCCGACACGTCTGAGCAACTGCGTTCCGGCAGCCTGCCTAAAGTAGACGTGGCTATCATCGAAGCCTGCGCCATCACCGAAGACGGCGGCATCGTGCCAACGACTTCCGTGGGTAACTCTGCCAGCTTCGCCGAAGCCGATGTGGTTATCGTTGAGCTGAACGTGGCTCACCCTGCGGCGCTGGAAGGTCTGCACGACATCTATTTGCCAGAAGCGCGTCCAAACCGTAAGCCCATTCCGCTGCTGAGTGGCCAAGACCGCATCGGTACCACCTACATTCCGGTTGACCCTGCGCGCATCGCCGCTATCGTCCTGACCGACCAAGAAGATTCTTACTCCGCTGTTCTGCCGTGCGACGACGAAACCCAAGCCATCGCTGACCACCTGATTGCGTTCCTTGAGCAAGAAGTGGAAAAAGGCCACCTGACCAACAGCCTGCTGCCACTGCAAGCCGGTGTAGGCACCATCGCAAACGCCGTGATGAGTGGTCTGCTGAAATCCAACTTCAGCGGCCTGACCATGTATTCCGAAGTGCTGCAAGATTCCACTTTCGAACTGTTCGATGCAGGCAAAATGGTGGCGGCGTCTGGCTGTTCTTTCACCCTGTCTGAGCGCATGTGCCACCACGTTATGGCCAACCTCGACAAGTACAAAGACCGCTTGGTTCTGCGTCCACAAGAAATCTCCAACCACCCTGAGCTGGTTCGTCGCCTCGGCACCATCAGCATCAACACCGCGTTGGAATTCGACATGTACGGCAACGTGAACTCCACGCACGTAAACGGCACGCACATGATGAACGGCCTCGGCGGTTCTGGTGACTTCACCCGTAACGCGCATTTGGCCATTTTCGTGACCAAATCCGTTGCCAAAGCGGGCGCGATTTCTTCAGCGGTGCCCATGATTCCGCACGTTGACCACAACGAGCACGACGTGGACATCATCGTCACCGAGCAAGGTCTGGCTGACCTGCGCGGCTTGGCACCACGCGAGCGCGCTCAGTTGATTATCGACAAGTGCGTTCACCCAGACTTCCGCCCTGCCATGCAAGACTACTTCGACCGCGCGAAAGCCACCGTCGGCGGCCAAACGCCACACATTCTGGCCGAAGCCTTCTCTTGGCACACCAACATGCAGCAAACCGGCCACATGCTGGGTAAAAAGTAATCGTTTGATTGCTTAGTAGCTGCACACTGCGCCGCCTTCGGGCGGCGTAGACGTTATTAAATAAGCGGCGTACTCCACACATTCATCGTTATTTGATGATGCGTGCCCGGTTTTAATTCCACACAATCATTCCAGACGTTTGCGGTTTCAATACATAACATCCGCTGCCACGCATCAGGAGCATATTGCGAAAGGCGTTGCGCC
>JACCEE011032360.1_pt1 | contig 14501 bp, 13 predicted proteins | sample 7449931 | NCBI WGS metagenome assembly JACCEE01 (sample SAMN15323457, study PRJNA562643) | freshwater metagenome | isolation source: river surface water | place: USA:Blue River Watershed | collected 2017-08-19 | reverse complement strand
TGATTCATGGGATCTTTAACCCGGAAACTTAGAAAAAGAAGTGGTTTCAGTTGACCCAAGACTCTCGCCGTTAGTATCTTTTTTTTGAGGTTTTTTGATGAAGAAGAACGCTGAACACGAAAGCGCCGAGGAAACGGCATCGGGCGGAGAGCCCATCAAGGCGGCGAAAGCCGCGCCCGACGGCAAAACGGCCGCGCCCGGCCCCGATGCGGCCGCGAACGAGACCGCCGATGAGACCGCTGCGGGCGAACCTGGCGCCGCCGCGTCGCCCTTAGAGGCGCGCATCGCGGAGCTTGAGAAGACGAACGCGGAGCTTCAGGACCAATATCTCCGCAAAGCGGCCGATTTCGACAATTATCGCAAGCGGATGATAAAGGAAAAGCAGGACGCGGTCGACTTCGCGAACTCCAACCTGCTCGTCGATCTGGTCGAGATACTCGACAATTTCGACCGTGCCATCGCCGCCATCGGCGAACCCGAGGCCGGAACCCCCGGGGCGTCCTTCAAGGACGGGATCTCGATGATCCGAACCCAGATGGGAACCATGCTGGAATCCAAGTACGGGCTCACGTACTATCCGTCCAAGGGCGCGAACTTTGACCCGAATGTCCACGAGGCCATTGGGTCGACGGCGAATCCGGAGGTCAAGGAAGCCACCGTCGCGGAGGAATTCGTGAAAGGCTATAAGCTCAAGGACCGGATCATCCGGCACGCAAAGGTTATGGTACATACCCCCGCGTAAAAAAGCGGGTTAACGTCAACAAGAAGGAGACTACATATTATGGGAAAGATAATCGGAATCGACCTCGGAACGACCAACTCGTGCGTCGCTGTCATGGAAGGAGGCGAACCCGTCGTCATCCAGAACTCGGAAGGCGGACGCACCACCCCGTCCATCGTCGGCTTTACCGCCAAGGGCGAGCGCGTCGTCGGACAGCCGGCCAAGAACCAGATGATCACCAATCCGGACAAGACCGTATATTCCATCAAGCGGTTTATGGGCCATCGCTATGGCGAGCTTACCGGTGAGGCGAAACTCGTCCCATATAAAGTTGAGGCGCAGGGCGATGACGTGCGCGTCGACATCGACGGCAAACTCTATTCCCCTCAGGAAATCAGCGCCTTCATTCTTCAAAAAATGAAGAAAACCGCCGAAGACTACCTGGGCGAGACCGTGACCGAGGCGGTCATCACCGTTCCCGCGTATTTCAACGATGCCCAACGCCAGGCAACCAAGGACGCCGGAAAGATCGCCGGCCTTGAGGTTAAGCGCATCATCAACGAGCCGACCGCCGCGTCTCTCGCCTTCGGCTTTAACAAGGATTCCAAGAAAGAAAAGACCATCGCCGTATACGACCTCGGCGGCGGTACCTTCGATATTTCCATTCTCGAGCTCGGCGATGGCGTTTTCGAGGTTAAGTCCACGAATGGTGACACCCACCTCGGTGGCGACGACTGGGACCGACGCATCATGAACTGGCTCGTCGAGGAATTCAAGAACGACACCGGCATCGACCTTTCCAAGGACCGCATGGCCCTCCAGCGCCTCCGCGAGGCATCCGAGAACGCCAAGATCCAGCTTTCCAACGTGACGAGCACCGAGATCAACCTCCCGTTCATCACCGCGGACGCGTCGGGCCCGAAGCACATGCAGAAGACCCTTACCCGCGCCAAGTTCGAGCAGATTACCGAGGACCTCTTCGAGCGGACCAAGGAACCCTGCCGCAAGGCCATCAAGGACGCGGGAATCAGCTTCGACCAGATCGACGAGATCCTGCTCGTCGGCGGCTCGACCCGTATGCCCAAGGTGCTCCAGATCGTCAAGGAACTCTTCGGTAAGGAAGGCTCCAAGGCCGTCAACCCGGACGAAGCGGTTGCCGTTGGCGCGGCCATCCAGGGTGGTATCCTCGGCGGAGACGTCAAAGACGTGCTCCTTCTCGACGTTACCCCCCTCTCGCTCGGAATCGAGACGATGGGCGGCGTATTCACCCGCCTCATCAACCGTAACACGACGATCCCGACCCGCAAGAGCCAGGTATTCTCCACCGCCGCGGACGGTCAGACCGCAGTATCCATTAACGTGCTCCAGGGCGAGCGCGAGATGGCGGCCCAGAACCGCACGCTCGGCAAGTTCGACCTCGTCGGCATCCCGCCCGCGCCGCGCGGAGTCCCGCAGATCGAGGTAACCTTCGATATCGACGCGAACGGTATCGTGCACGTCACCGCGAAGGACCTCGGCACCGGCAAGGAACAGAAGATCCGCATCGAGAGCTCGTCGGGCCTTTCCGAGAGCGAGGTCGACCGCATGGTCAAGGAAGCCGAGGCGAACGCCGCGTCCGACAAGGCCGAGCGCGAGAAGATCGACGCCCGTAACGAGGCGGATTCCTTCATCTACACGACCGAGAAGACCCTGAAGGATATGGGCGACAAGGTCGAGAAGGGAGAGAAGGAAAAGATCGAGGCCGCGATCGCCGCGCTCAAGAAAGAGCTCGAGTCCGGCTCGACCGACTCGATCAAGGCAAAGACTGAGGAACTCAAGCAGGCGACCTACAAGATCGCCGAGGAAATGTACAAACAGCAGGCTGCCCAGGCCGGCGGCGATCAGGGAGCGGGCGCCCAGGGGGCGGCCGACCAAGGCGCCGGTCCCGACATGGGCGCCGGTTCGGCGAAGAAGGGGCCTGACAAGGGCTCGGCGGACGACGTAGACTACGAAGTGGTCAACGACGACGACAAGAAATAACGCCTTTACATTCTTCTGACTGGAGTCCCTCGTGGCAACGAAAAGAGATTATTACGAAGTCCTCGGCGTGGCGAAAACCGCGTCGAAGGACGAGATAAAGAAAGGATACCGGAAGCTCGCTATTCAGTATCATCCCGACAAGAATCCGGGCGATCACGCGGCCGAGGAGAAATTCAAGGAAGCGACCGAGGCCTACGAGGTCCTGTCGGATGATCAGAAGCGGTCCGTCTATGACCAGTACGGCCACGCCGGCCTTGAGGGCATGGGCGGTCCGGGCGGGCCCGGCGGGTTTGACCCGAGCGCCTTCCAGGGATTCGAGGATATCTTCGGCGACTTTGGCGGGATATTCGAGAATCTTTTTGGAAGCGGCGGCGGTGGATCCAGGCGCCGTGGCGGCGGGCATTCGGGCCCCAGCCAGGGCGCGAGCCTTCGCTACGACCTTCAGATCTCTTTTCAGGATGCCGTGTTCGGCACCAAGGCGGAAGTTCAGTATTCGCGCAGCGAGGCCTGCGGCACCTGTAAGGGTTCCGGGGCCGCGTCGGGCGGAGGGCGCAAGATGTGCCCGACTTGCCAAGGCGCGGGTCAGGTTCGCCACAGCTCCGGGTTTTTCTCGATCGCGTCCCCGTGCCCGACCTGCCATGGCGAGGGCACGACCATCGAGAATCCCTGTCGGGATTGCGGCGGATCCGGTTTGCAGAAAAAGCGTCAGAAGATCATCGTGACCATCCCGGCGGGAGTCGAGGACGGTAAGCGGATCAATATCCCCCGACAAGGCGACGCGGGCCCGAACGGCGGCCCTTACGGCGACCTGTTCGTGTTTATCCGGGTAAAGCCGCACGCGCATTTCGAGCGTTCCGGCGCGGACCTGTATTGCGCGGTCCCGATATCGATAACCCAGGCGGCCCTTGGCTCGGAGATCACCGTGACGGCTCTCGACGAGCGAAAGCTCAAGCTGAAGGTTCCCGCCGGCACGCAGAACGGCAAGCTGTTGCGCATCCGGGAGGAGGGCGTTCCCGTCGCGAACGGACGAAAGGGCGATCTCTACATTAAGATCATCGTGCAGGTTCCGACGAAGCTATCCTCGAAAGCGCGTTCGCTTCTCGAGGAGGTGTCGCGGCTCGAGGGCGAGAACGCCACGCCGACCCCTATACCCCTCGCTGATTTGCAGGGCTAATCAACGAAGAACCGTCGCCTTCGAGCGGCGGTTTTTTTATTCTCGAAACACCTAATTTATGGTATAATCAGTCGTTAATACTATAGGTATGCCATATTTCGCTTCGATGAGAGGTCCACGAGGATGATTCAATCCAGGAAGAAGCTTCTAAAGCTGGCGATTGATACCGGGGTAGGCCTGGTTTTCGCGCTTTTTATGTTCATCATATTCCCCGAGTTTGCCTTTCTCGGACGGCTTGTGTCTTCGGCGATCATGTTTTTTATCGCGAGCATCGCGTCCGCCGTGATCACCGCGTCGGTATGGAAGCGCGCCGAACGAAAGGTTTTCGAGGTAGGGGATACGCGCCTCATCGTGAACTTCATCGACAGGCTGCGTTTCTCGTACACCATCGAGGATCTTATCGATTCCATCCAAACCGTCCTCGAGCATGAGGCCGACTGCTCCGTCCTTTACGTTAACTCGGAAAATTCCTACGTCATTTATAACAGCCCGACTCGCATCGCGACCGACCCGGCCGCGCTCGAGGTCCTTAACAGAAATTTCCCCGCAAGTTGGCCCGAGGGTTTTTACCTGATCGACGAGAACCTCGGCCTCGTGTCTGACTTTCGCGGGGCGCGCGGATTCTTCCTCGTGTACCGCAAGCTTCATTTTTACGTTATGTGCCGGTACATGAAGGTGTTCGAGGAAAGCATTTTCAGCAACCTTATGTACGAATTCGCGAACTTTCAAAAGCGCACCAAGACCATCACCCAGCTATCGGCGATCGCCGAACTCGCGAAGGAATGGGACATGGTCGCCGAGACCCAGATGTCGTTCCTCCCCCAGGAGATGCCGTCGATAAAGAAGCTCGACATCGCGGCGTATTTCCGCCCGCTCGTCAACGTGTCGGGCGACTTCTATGACGTGATCAAACTCGAGGAGAACCGAACCTTTTTCCTGCTCGGCGACGTCTCCGGAAAAGGACTCGCGTCGGCGCTGATCATGGGCGTCATCGTCAATACCGTTAAGATCATCGAAAACAAGGAAGACTTGCCCAACGTCGTCCGCGCCATAGACACCGCCATCAAGTCGATGCATTTGCAGGATAAGTACGCGGTTCTCTTCATCGGCATCATAGACACGAAGGCGATGAAGATCCGCTACGTAAACGCCTCCATGGCCGACCCGATCATCATCACGCGCGCCCCCGACGGGTATAAAATCAAGCCGCTTCAGTCGACGTGTAGCCTAGTCGGTATCATCGACCTCGACGAAATCGTGCAGGAGGAGATGAGCCTCTACCGCGGCGACGTGGTCCTCATGGCTTCGGACGGCGTTTCCGAGGTCATGGACGAGTCCGGCGTCGAGCTCGGCGACACCGAGCTGTACATGAACACCGTCAGGAACAGCGCGCATAAGGGCGCTAAGCACTTCATCAACGACATCGCGGACCTTGTGCTGGAGTACAACGGCGACAAGAAGCTGCGCGACGACGTGACCATGCTGGTCGCAAAGATCGAGGAGTAATCATGAATCTGCTCGTTTTCGGCTATTGCCTTGCCGCATTCCTCTTCGCCTACTCGTATTACGTCGATTCCCACTCGGCCAAGGGCGACTCCATGCTCACCGGGATTATAATGACCGCCGGTTTCATCTCCCTGCTCGGCACGGTCACGGCCCATCTTCTCTATTCGGGCAACGATCGGATCGCGTCCCTCTCCTTTAAGTTTTGCCTCCTGTGCGTGAGCCTGAACGTGCTCGCGCTGTTCCGCTACGCGATGGCGATCCCGTACTTCAACTCGCGCAAGGTGATCAACGCGTTTTCCTGGATACTCTTCGCGGCGAGCGTCGTCTTGGTGTTCGGGTACGTCGGCGCCGTTCACTGGCACGCCGAAACCGGTTTCACCTTCATCGACAGACTCGTGTCCGGCCCCGTTGGCGGCCTTTCGCTGTTCCTGCTCGTCTACGTCGTCGGTGTTCCGGCGATGGCGGTGCTCAGGTTGCTCGTGCGGGCCTTCTCCATGAGCAGCAAGATTTACCGGCAGCGCGTCCTTTTGGTCGCGTTCGCGCTGTGCGCAGGCTTCGGCGTTTCCTACGGGCTTTTCCGACTTTCCGAGCTGTATTTCTGGAGCTGGACGCTCGTGCCGTTCGGCTTCGCCGTCGTCGTCGTCCTCGTGCGACAGGCCTCGACGCTCAATACGCTCTTCGACCGCTCGAGCGTCGTCTCGGCTCTCGTCAGTTTTCTCTTCCTCGATCTATTCGTCACGGGCGTCACCGCGGTGATCGTCACCGCGCTTAACGGCGCGATCTCACTCAGGGTTCTCGCGGGCGCGTCGTTCGTCGTCGTCTCCGTGCTGATGCTTGCGTTCCGCGCGTTCGTCGCCACGCGGCTCAGGAAATATATCCGCACGGGATCAGAGTACGCCGAGGAACTTGAAACCGGGCTCGACGGCCTCGACTTTACCTCGGGAGGCGAGAAGGTCATCCAGGACACGATCGCCCTGCTCGACAAATACGTCGAGTGCTCCTCCGTCGACATCATGATCTCGGACGACAAGGGAAAGCTCGTCACGGCGTTCTCCTCGATTAACGCGAAGAACGAGATGCCGATCGAGAATAAGGCGATCGATTTTCTTCTTAACCAGAGCGAGTCTATCGTCCTGAAAACCCAGGCAATCGCGAACCACGTGTACGCGGACGTCAAGGCCGATCTCCTTAAGATCTTCGACCTCGGCCGGGCCGACGCGATTATCCTCTTGCGCGAGGGACACCGCCTCATCGGCGTCATTCTCCTCGGGCCGAAGCGCCGAGGCAGCGACTATACCGACTATGACTACACGACACTCTCGAAGCTCTACTCGAATTTCTTCCTCGTCATGTATTACCTGAAGAACATCGCGAACGAGTCCGTCATCGGAACCGTCGACCGCGAGCTTGAGTTCTCCGGGCAGATCATCACCTCGATTCAGGAGAACATTGACCGGATCGATCACGAAAAGGTCGACGTCGACTTTATCACACAGTCGGCGCGCAAACTGGGCGGCGACTTTATCGACTTCATCAAGCTCGCCGAGGACAAGTACCTCTTCGTGATGGGCGACGTCTCGGGCAAGGGCCTAAACGCGAGTATGTCGATGGTCATCCTCAAGTCCGTGCTGCGCACGTTCCTCACCGAAACCTCGGATTTCAAGAAGCTGGTAGTCAAGGTTAATTTCTTCATCAAGAATAACCTCCCCAAGGGAACGTTCTTCGCCGGCGTTTTTGGCCTGATGGATTTCTCCTCGAATACCATGTATTACATTAACTGCGGCGTTCCCGCGATGTTCCTCTACACGGCTTCTTACAACAACGCGATCGAGATTCAGGGCGACGGAAAGGTGCTCGGATTCGTGCGCGACGTGGGTAAGTACCTTAAGGTGAAAAAAATCGCGCTGAACCCGCAGGACATCATCCTTCTAACGACGGACGGACTCGTCGATTCGACCAACCTCCGCGGAGAGCGCTATGGAAAGGATCGCGTCCAGCGTATCCTGATGGACAATCGCTCGTATCCCGCGGGGCGCATGGCGAAATTCCTGTGCGACAGCCTTTCCGAGTTCGTGTCGCGCGAGCTTGAGGACGATATCACCGTCCTCGTGTTTAAGTACTTGAGCAAATAGGGGGCGCTTGTGGAACACATAACCATCGTCGAGAAGACGGGATCGAACTACGCGCTGCTCGAGGTGTCGGGCACGATCAATTCCTACACTTATACGGAATTCCAGAACAAGGTATATTCGCTTATCAAGCAGACTAATCTAGTCCTGGATCTTTCGCGGGTAACCAACCTTTCCTCGTCGGGTTTGGGCGTCTTGATGGCGGCGTACGACGACGGAGAGGTGAACGGCACCAAGCTGTATATCATGAAGCCCTCGGAGGTCGTTCGCCTCGCGATCGAGTCCACGGGTTTCAGCGAGATGTTCACCGTCATCTATTCGCTAACCGAGGTTATATAGCCATCGTGCGCGGCGAGAAGAGACAGGAAAGCCTCTCACCCGTTCTCGCCAACCTAACCGCGCTCGAGGCTTTCGTTCGCGAGTGCGACTTCCTTACCCCGCAGGAACGGGATAAGGCCCTGCTCGTCGCGTCGGAATACTTCGAGAATATCGTCTCGTACAACAGATGCGCGGTCACGAGGGACGTCGTCGTTTCCGTCGAGAAAGGAAAGCGCCTTACCGTCGCCCTTTCGTACGCTACCTGCAATTTCGACGAGCTCGTCAGGTCGTCGAAAAGCATACGCCCTCATTACGACGCGGATATCAGGCGGTATCGCGGCTTGGGTTTATTGATGTGCAAGAATATCGCGAAGTCGATCCGCTACAAAAAGGGCTTGCTCAACAGTAAGGTTCTCATTATCCTGTAAGGACGATGCAGCGCGAAGAAATCGCCTTTTTTGACGTAGACCATACGATCAGTCGCGGCGCGACGGCCGTCGCCTTCATGCTCGTGTGCATGCGGCACGGCTTAATCCGCGCGTGGTATCTTCTCGCGGCCCCCGTGCTTTTCGTTTTCTACCGTCTGTTCAGCCTTAAAATGGAATTCCTCTTCGCCTATAGCCTCCCCAAGCTTCGCGGAATCAGCAGAGAGAAATTCGAGGAGATCGCCGAAGAGGCTTTCGAAAAGCACATACGGAAGCGCCTGTATCCCGGAGCTCTTCGCGAAATAGAGGGATTGCGCCGACGCGGCGTGCGCGTGATTCTCGCGACGTCGACTCCGTTCGAGGCGGTATACCCCCTAGCCCAATATTGCGGCCTCAGCGCCGCGGACGTCGTCGCGACCCAATTCGCGTACACCGACGGAATTTTTCAGGGCAAGCTGATCGGCGTGCCCGTTTTTTCCGATTATAAATGCGACATCATTAAAAGCTTCGCCGAAAGGAACGGTACGGACCTCCGTAATTGCTCGTTTTATTCGGACAGCGTTCATGACCTTCCCCTACTACAATTGGTAGGTAATCCGGTTCCGTCGAATCCCGACGGCCGGCTGAGAAGAATCGCGAGGAAACGCGGTTGGATGATAAAGGATTTCTCGAAATGATGAATACTTGGATTATGAGGCTTGTGGCCATGCTTTCTATCGCGGTTTGCGCTCTCTCTTCGTGCCGCGCCGAGCGCCCGCAGGCAGCGTCCGACGCGCGAGGGGAATCGACAGAACGGGAGTTCGTCGCGCCGGCGGGCATCCCCGTCGCGATAATCGATGGCATCAACGAATCAAAACCTGAGTTTGTCGCGGAACTGCGCCGCGTGATCGAGCTTGACAAAGAAGGCTTGTTGACGCTCGTGGACAAAAAGCACTCGCTGCCGGACGGCTTCGCGCCCACGGATTTGATTTCCCTTTCGGACGAGCGCGCGTACGTAAGGGGGCGGAAGGACTTGTCGCTCCGCGTCGGCGCGGAAGCGGCCCTGGACGAGATGGCGCAGGCCGCGCGCCGCGACGGGGTAACCCTGGTCGCGAGCTCATCGTATCGATCGTTTGACTATCAGAAAAAGGTGTACGCGCGGATCGTCGGCGAGATCGGCCAGGCGGCCGCCGACCGCGAGTCCGCTAGGCCGGGCACCAGTCAGCATCAGCTTGGCACCGCCGTCGATTTTGGCTCGATCACGGACGACTTCGCCGCGACTAAGGCCGGAAAGTGGCTCGCCTCCCATGCCTGGGAGTATGGTTGGTCGCTCTCGTTTCCCGAGGGCTACGAGCCGGTGACCGGATATCGTTGGGAATGCTGGCATTTTAGGTACGTCGGGCGGGAGGCGGCCGCGTTGCAGCGAAAATGGTTCGGCGACGTCCAGCAGTACATGATCGAGTTCATCGACTCCTGGAAGCGCGCCGGCTACTGAACGTCTTTCGCCGAAAGCCCGAATTGCTCCGCGTGCTCGCAGTTGCCCTCGGGCTCCACGTGGACCATGATGTCGTAAACGTCCGGGATCTCCCTCCGAATCGCCGCCTCGACCTTGCCCGCTATGGCGTGCGCCTTCTCCACGGTCATGTTGCCGTTTACCTCGATGTCCACGTCAATGTCCCAGGCGGACGCCATTTTGCGGATGCGGGCGCGATGCGGGTTTCCCGCGCCGGGTACGGAGTGTATCGCCCTGAACAGCGACTTATACAGCTCATCGTCTGCGTTGCCGTCCATGAGCTCGAGGTTTTGCTCTCGGAAGATGCCAATTGCCGATTTCATGACCCAGACGCTCACGGCAAGCGCGGTTATCGCGTCGATGATCGGAACGCGGAAGATCATCGAGGCTCCGAGCCCGACGAGCACCGACGCCGAAATGATGACGTCGTTGGTCATGTTCTTCGCGTTCGCCATTATCATGGAACTGCCGGATTTCTTGCCCAGTCGGTATTGGCTGAGCGCGAGTAGGAGCTTGCCGGCGATTGACACGCAGGTAACCACGATGGCGATCGGCGAGGGTAGCGTCGCGTCCGTCCCCGATCGGATCTTGTCAAGCGAGGATTGGAAGAGCTGGAATCCCGCGAACATGATGACGAAGGCGAGCACGATAGTCGCGATGGTCTCGGCGCGGTGGTGTCCCCAGGGGTGTTCCTTGTCGGAGGGCTGGTTGATGATAAACCCCACGGCGAGCGTCATCACGGCGATGGCGACGTCCGTCGATGAGTCGATGCCGTCGCCGAGAACGGCCAAGCTGCCCGTCGTAAGACCGGTGACGATCTTGAGCAATGCGAGGACGAGATTTCCGCAGAGTGCGATCAGCGCGGCCCTGCGAACGAGCCCTGTCCTGTCCGGGCGGCTTGCTTCGTTCATTCGTTTCTCCTACGAGTAAAACTCCCTCACGGAATTCGCGATAAGGTCTATATTATCACGGGTTACCCAGTTATGGGTCACGAAACGGTACGTGCCGTCAGCGCCGATGCCATTCATGAGGATTCCCTTCCCGCGCATGAACTCAACGAAGGCCTCGCTGTCGATGGAGGCGTTTTTCTCGTGACCGAAAAACACCATGTTGATCTGCACCGAATCGAGGTCGATTCTCGCGCCGGGAATATCGGCGAGCTTCGCCGCGAGCCGTTTGGCGTTATCGTGGTCGGCGTCGAGCCTGAGCCGCATTTCCTTGAGCGCGATAAGGCCAGCAGCGGCGAGTACGCCCGCCTGCCTAAGCCCGCCGCCCATCAGCTTGCGCTTGCGCCGCGCCTCGTCGATGAATTTTCGCGAGCCCGCGAGCATCGAGCCCACGGGGGCGCAGAGCCCCTTCGAGAGGCAGAACATGACCGTGTCGACGTATTGCGTGATATCCTTCGCCTGAACGCCGAGCGAAACGGCGGCGTTGAAAAGCCGCGCCCCGTCGAGGTGCACCGGCACGTGGTTCCTGTCCGCGCAGCGGCGGATGGCTTCCATTTTCTCGAGCTTAATCACCTTTCCGTTGGAGTGCGCGTTCTCCACGCAGATTAAGCCCGTGCGCGGCTCGTGGATGTCGTCGCCCAGCCTGATTCTTTTTTGGATAAGGTCGGCGTCGAGCGATCCTGAGCAGTCGATCGTTCTGAGCTGAACGCCCGCGATCACCGCGGCTGCTCCGGCCTCGTGCTGGACGATGTGACAGCTCTCGTCGAGTATAACCTCGGCGCCGCGCTGACAGTGAGTGAAGAGCGCCAATTGATTTCCGAAAGTTCCAGAGGGAACGAATAATGCCGCTTCTTTTCCGGCGATGCTCGCCGCGTATGCCTCAAGCTCCCGTACCGTGGGGTCATCGCCGTAGACGTCGTCGCCGACGTTGGCGCTGGCCATCGCCTCGCGCATGGCGGGGGTCGGCCAGGTAACGGTGTCGCTTCTCAAATCGATGTAGTTCATGGTTCGGTTACTTTAACGTAAAATCGAGGGATCGAACAGGGGGTTTCTGGAGATTGTGATTATGCTGGAGATTGTGGCGTGGGGGTAACAATTTCCTCCCCGTGCAGTACCGGGTCGTGCCGCAGGACGTATTTCAGCATCAACGTCGCCGTTATCACCATGAGAACGTCGACGATCGGTTGCGTGAAGATAAACCCATTAAAGCCGAAGAGCGCGTTCAGCATGAACAGAAGCGGGATGTAATAGAGTCCCTGCCGGCCCGTGGACAGAATCAACGAGGGAATGGCCTTTCCGATCGCTTGGAGGCAATTCATCGTGATCATGATGATTCCGATGATCGGGGCCGCGCAGGACATCGCGGTAAGGATGTACCTTCCCTGCGACACGACCTCCGGTATCGCCGAGAAGACGCGGATGAGCGCCGATCCCGCTATCGTATAAGCCGCGAGAAGAACGCTGCCCGCGATGAAGGCCATCGCCATCGAGGTCTTGAGTATCGCGATCAGTCGCTTTTTGTTTTTCGCGCCGTAGTTATACCCGAACAGGGGCTGACAGCCAGTGGCAAGCCCAATGAGGATGAGTATGATCAGGCTGTTAACCTTACTCGCGATGCCCATCGCGCCGAGCGTCACCGCGCCGTAGGTTGCCGCGAGATTGTTCGTGATGATGCCAGAGACCGACATGAGTCCTTGATTTAACCCGGACGGTATTCCGATGGAGAATATCTCGCGAAAGTACGTCAGTCTCCAAACGTGTTTGCCGAACGAAACGCGAATCATGCTCTTTCGCGCGTAGCAGAAAAGATACCAGCCAAGTCCGGCGAGGTTTCCGATGACGGTTGCCCAAGCGGCTCCCGCGATTCCCATGCCCATCGGGAAGATCATGATCGGGTCGAGAATTATGTTCACGACCGAGCCGATGATCATGCCTATCGTGGTGTCCATCGCCGCGCCCTCCGCGCGCAGCGTGACGCCGACGGAGAAATTGGCCATGATCGCGACGGCGCCGAGTATCAGCGGCAAGAGGTAGTCGCGCGTCGGAATCGCGATGTCGCCTCGGGCCCCGAGCAGCGCGGTGATCGGTTCGAGTAACGCGCAACCGATCGCGGTGAACGCGACGCCGAGGATCGCGACGAGTCCGAATGACAGTCCGACTATTTCGCCCGCTTCCCGCATTTTCTTCATGCCGATATAGCGCGAGATAACGGACGCGGAACCTACCCCGATAATGCTTCCGATCGCCATGGTGATCATGAAGAAGGGAAATCCCAAGTTCGCCGCGGCGAGCTGGTTTACGTCGTTCATGAGGCCGATGAAGAATGTATCGACCATGTTGTACAGTACCTGCACGATCATGGCGAGGATAACCGGTACGGCCATCGTCAATATCGCCTTCAGCGGCGGCGCTTCCGAGAGAATTTTAACGCGATCTTCGTTAATTTGCATACGTTGCTCTCCTATGATGCGAGAATCGGGATGAGGCGCGCGAACGTTTCCGCGGCCTTGATGAACTCGAGTCGGTCTTCCCGCTTGAGTTTGCCGAGCAGTCCCTCGAGGTGTTCCCGAAAGAGTTCCTCGATTTTCCCGGCGAGGCGCGCCCCCGACGGCGTGGCGGTCACGATGAACGACCTGCTGTCCCGCCCGTCCCTCTCTCGCGTGACGAGACCGGCCGCCTCAAGCGAATCGACGACGGCGGTAAGCGATCCCTTTTCGAGCCCCGCCTCTCGGCTTAGGAACGTCATCGACGCACCGTCCCGGTGCCAGGCCATCATCAGCACGCGTTCCTCGGTCTTGTTAAGCTCGAGTTTGAGGGAGGACGTGTCGAAGGTCCCAAATAGGGTTTGCTTAAGGCTGAAAATTTTGCCGAGCGAGCCCGCAAGGTTATCCAGTTTCATGATAGTTAGAAATCTAACTATTTAGCGGGGAATGGTCAATGGATAATGCTTAGAATTTACTTTGTCCCGTCTAGGCTTTGCCCGCCGAACCGAAGAGACTCATTTTCTCGGCGACGGCCGCCTCGATGGCGGCTATCTCGCCGGGAATTAAGTCCGTGAGCGCGGCCTTGCCGCCCGCGATCGCCTCTTTCGCCGCAGCGGCGCCCGCGCAGTTAATGTCGGTGAAGATATTAACCTTACTTATGCCGCGGGCTATCGTCTCCCTAAAGTCGGCGTCGGATAATCCCGATCCCCCGTGGAGAACGAGCGGTATCGAGATGAGCGACGCGATCCTCTCTATGCGGTCGAAATCGAGACGGGGCTTCGACTTATAGTGCCCATGGGCGGTACCGACCGCGATCGCGAGCGCGTCCACCCCGGTTCGCGTCGCGAAGTCGCGCGCTTGGTCGGGATCGGTATAGAATCGAGAGGGGTCTTTGAGGACGCCGGTGCCCTCGGCGGAACCTTCGGCGTCCCCGACGTGCCCGAGTTCGGCCTCGATCGTCGCGCCGAAGCAATGGGCGATATACGCCATCTCCTTCGTTTTACGAACGTTTTCCTCGTAGGTATCCGTGGAGCAGTCGTACATGATCGACGAGAATCCGAGCTTAAGCGCCTCCACGCATTTTTCCGCCGTAAGGCCATGGTCGAAATGGATGACCACGGGCACGCTCGCGCGCTTCGCCATCGGGACGAGAAACCATGAAAGCTCCTCGAGCGGACCGAACGGAAGCAGGACTTCCGCCGTGCCCATGATTACCGGGGAGCGAGTCCGTTCGGCGGCCGCTATGATGCCGCGCGCGAGTTCCAGGTTTACCGCGTTAAAGAGCCC
>JACCEE010647890.1_pt1 | contig 14506 bp, 14 predicted proteins | sample 7449931 | NCBI WGS metagenome assembly JACCEE01 (sample SAMN15323457, study PRJNA562643) | freshwater metagenome | isolation source: river surface water | place: USA:Blue River Watershed | collected 2017-08-19 | reverse complement strand
TTTTGATCTTCAATGATCTTTTGCCAACGTGACATCTTATCCATAAAAAATCTCCTTAGGGATTAACCTCGAGATTTTAGATGGCGAAGAAATGTTTAGGGAAGAACGTGCTTTATGACCTGCTTACTTTAGATCGAACAAAGTATTTAAAATTATTATGTGTGATTGTTTTGGAGAATTCGTTTAGATTGCAGCTGATGGTATCTGGGAAATTATCCGTTTTTTCAAAAAATACTCCGCTTTGACTGCACAGAGCTAAAGCGTAAAGTTGAGTCCCTTTCGATGTCTCACTGAGTATTCTTTTTACGTTCTGTTTTTCATTCTGTTTTAAATGATTAATGAGAGTGATTTGGGTCGCATTAAGAATTCTTGTGCTACTTTGCTCGATGTCGTAGTAAAACCATTCGTTAAGGATTTTCGATGCCAATGAAAGTGTGTATGCAGAACACAAGTACAAGCATGTTAAGATGATTAATATATGAATAATGTTTTTTTTGGACGTATTGATTTGTTAACTCTTTGGTAATAGTTTGATAACAAACTAACGAGTAGAAGATCAACTCCTACTCGTTAGAAGGAGGAACACTTGAAGTATGCACAAGTGTTTTGCATAATTTATCAATTATGCGATAAATCGAAAAATATATAAAACGACACAAATCTATAGGTAAAAACTATGATTAATCTTAACCAGCTATATTACTTCTATCTTACCGCTAAGTTTGGTAGCGTAACAAAAGCTGCTGAAGTTTTGAAAATTGCCCAACCGTCGCTTAGTTCACAACTGAAAGTATTTGAAAAATCCATTCATAAACATTTATTTAGAAAAAAGGGACGAAAGCTAGAGCTGACACCTGATGGAGTCGCAGCCTACTCTTATTCAAAACGGATTTTTGAAGTCGTCGACGAGTTTCAAAAATATAATAAAGGGAGTATTGCTTCCAGTGGCCATCGTTCTCGTGTAGGTGTTGCGAGGGAGGTTGAAAGACCTTTTATTGCTGATGTTCTCTCGACAATACTAAAAAAATATAGTGGTACAAAAGCCAACGTAAAAATGTCTACAGGAGAACATACGGAATTAGTGGATCAGTTATTTGCAGGGGAGCTTGACGTTTTAGTTACAAACACTCCTTTATACAACGAAGGTATCAATATTCTTTCTTCAATTGATATTCCTGTTTTTCCTGTTGTTTCTCCTGATTATTTAAAAAAACGAAAACTTAATTCCGGTGCTGATCTTCAGCGCGTTCTAAAAAGTTCGAATTTGTTCCTAGTGCTTCCAACCCATAAATTAAAGTTAAGGTATGAGACCGATGTTTTTTTGCAGAAGTTTGGTATTTCAGATGTAGGAGTTTTTGAGAGTGATATCTTAGCTGCTGTTGTTCGTGCCGTTGTAGAGGGAGTTGGCATTGCATTTTTGCCTTCGATGTACGTCGAAAAGGAAATAAAACAAAAAAAACTGATTATTCTGGGTAAGAATAGTTCTCCTTCATGGGCACATAAAATTTACTTAACTGCGTTAGAGAATAAACAATTAGATCCAATTGCGCTTGAAGTACAAAAGTATTTTGAAGTGTTTGGATGATTTGATTATATGGATATTTGCAAGAATCATATTTAATTGAATTATAAGAGTAATTACTTTTATTTGCCCTGCCATCTTAGCGGTTTTTCAAGGTTCGACTTATTTAATAATTCTTCATTTCGAAAAAGTTCGTTTGTCTTACCATCTCCAGAGAGTTGTCCTTTGTGTAGAACAATTGTTCTTTCGCAAATGTCGAGCGCCATGTCTAAATCATGGGTGGCGATAATTTTGGTTTGCGGAAAAGATTTGAGCAAATCAATCAGTCTTCTTCTCGAATGAGGATCGAGGTTGGCACTTGGTTCATCCATGACAAGAATATCTGGGTCCATGGCGAGGACCGTCGCGATGGCCACCGCTTTTTTTTCGCCTGTTGAAAGTTTGTAGGGAGGTCTTGTTTTTAAATGAAGCATCCCCACTCTCTCGAGTGCCTCCTCAACTTTTTTTTCTAGTTCTTCATCTTTGGTTCCAAGCGCATGAAGTCCGAAGGCCACATCGTCATAAACGGTGGGCATAAAAAGTTGGTCGTCGCTGTGCTGAAAGACCATTCCCACTTTGCGGCGTATCTTTTTTAAGTTTTGATCATTGATAAGTAGTTCACCTATGGTGATCGTTCCTTCTGAAGCCTGCAGTATGCCATTTAAGTGAAGAAGGAGAGTTGATTTTCCTGAGCCGTTTTCTCCCACGAGGGCCACCGATTCACCAGAATGAATAGTAAAACAGAGCTTTTGGATTCCTTTTTTTGAATCGGGATATTTAAAAGTAAGATTCTCTGCACAAATGAGAGGAGAGTTCAAAGTATTACCTCGTAAAAGTGTTTCCTAATAAAAGGGGGACATTGATCAAGCGGAAAAAAAGAAAGAGAGCGGACCAGACCAATAAAAAAAACAGTTCATTTTTACCCGTTTTAATTTTCCTCGAGTAATAGAGTTGGCCGGTAAATCCCCTTGAGCACATTGCAAGATAAATTCGTTCTGCTCTATCAAGAGAACGCAAGAACAAATGTCCTAGAATAGATATATAGGTTTTGAATTTGAGTTTGTTGGTATCGACTTGCCTCAGCGTTTTGGCGAGCATCATTTTGGAAAGTTCGTCTGTTAAAATGTAGAGGTAGCGGTAAAGCAAGAGGATTTGTGTGACAAAGGCCTTTGGGAGATGAAGCTTTTCAAGACTTAGACAAATCCCATTGATCCCAATGATGGCCATGAGTATGAGACCTGTAGAAACTGTTAGAATAAAGCGCAAAATGATGGAGAATGAGGAGAGAAATCCTCCAGGCAAAAAGAGATTGAAAATGACAAAGAAGAGTATAAAGGGTGAAACAAGAATCACTTTTCTTAAAAAATAGGAAAAAGGAAGCTCTGCCATTCTTAGTAAGAAAACTGGATAAAGAAAAAAAGGGATGAGAGGAGCGATCGTATATCGATTAAAGGAAACTACGATCATGAGATATAATAGAGTCGTCAGAGATAAAATCACCGGATTCATTTGATGAAGGATACTCTTTCCCTGAGAAAGAGTATCCATGGAGCTTAAATCTAAGTATTTGTGATGAAGTTTATCATTCATTGATTTTTGATGGACGACGCTTAAGAGCAAAACCCAAAATAAGTATAACTAAAAACGTTAAAAATCCTCCTATGAATCCTGAAGTGGACGTCCCAAGATCAATGCTTGGCCATGCTTCAGCTTTATCAGAGGTGGCAAGTTCTGAGTCCGTTTTTTTGAAGGCATAATCAGGAAGAAAAGCCGTGAGCTTTTGAAAACTCGCAAGTTTCTGATGAAGGGCCGAATGTCCCTCTAATTCCTCTTTTCCTGATGTTTTAAACATCGACCAATCAAGGCCATCCGGATTAGCCGAAGCAAACCAGCTTAGAATCCCACCGGTCAAAAGTGTTAAGACTGAGAGTGTGATGAACATTTTCTTGATGCTTAATTTGCCAAGTTTTTCTGCGCGTTCAGCTTTTTGCAAAATTTCTGGACGGGCCTTTAATATAAAAAGAACTAGAGCCGCCGTCACTAGTCCCTCTACGATACCGATGGCCAAATGGATGGGTTGCATAAGAAGAACAAATGAGGAAAAGGGGAGTTCAGTGATGCCCGAAGCGTATGTTTCAAGAACGACAGCGAAGGATCCCATTTGCAAGGAGAGAATTGCGCAGATAAGAGCGATAAGCGTAGTTCTACGTTCATTATGTTCTTTCTTTAAAAAGAATTTGTAGATCAAGGGATAGGCCACAAAACAAGGAAAGAAGCCCAGGTTAAAGATATTGCACCCGAGAGAGAGTATTCCTCCATCAGCAAAGAAGAGCGCCTGGATCGTTAAGATGGATGACATGACTAAGAAGGCGGCATAGGGGCCGAGGATGATCGATAAAAGCATGCCACCACCGAGGTGACCACTGGAGCCTGTGGCAGGGATGGTGAAGTTGATCATTTGCGCAGCAAAAACGAAGGCCCCGAGAACTCCCATAAGAGCGATTTTTCTTTCATCAGCTTCCTGAGTGACTTTTTTTGAGCTGTAGGCGATAAGCCCTGCGGTGACGGCCCACATTGTGCCTCCTACTGCAGGTGAAATCAGTGCGTCAGCCATATGCATGCTGAATCTCCTTTAAGGTGGTGTTACGATTTTTGATTTTGTAGCACGCAATCCTTCTTTCTTCAAGACATGGCCAAAAAATTCCCTTTAAGATAAAGTATTGAAAATGAGGTGTGTATGGGAAAACTGGTTCGTTTTGGCGTTTCTATGGACGAAGATTTGCTTAAGAAATTTGATCATACGATCAAGGCCAGAAAATATGAGTCACGCTCTAAGGCCCTGATTGATCTTGTTCACGAGACACTCAAAGAAACTCATATTTCTCCAGAGAAAAAAATTGTCGGAACGATTACTTTTGTTTTTGATCATCACAAGAGAGAGCTTTCAAGCAAGCTTACCGATGTTCAGCACCACTACCATGAACTGATTGTGTCTTCTCAGCATGTCCATCTTAATCACCATGACTGCTTAGAAATTATTGTATTGAGAGGGCGCTATCAAGAGGCTAAGGATTTAGCGGATAAAATCAGGGCACTCAAAGGCGTAGAGTACGCTAACTTGAATGTGGCCGTTGCTGGGTAAAAAAAAAGCCAGCATGAAGACTGTTCTTCATGCTGGCCAGAAATTTAGGATTAAAGAATTCCCATCTTTTTAAAATGTTTTAGATAAACTTGATCGTAATCTTCATTAGGGAAAAGTGTTTTCGCTGTGTTTACAATTGATTGGGCCATTTGAGGAATTTTCACTCCATAGCCTAAGCCAAAGTGTGATTCAAGCATAATTTGATCCATTACGTCGCGTGGAACTCCGCGCTTGTAAAGTTCTAAGAAGGCTTGGAAAATGGGTGTTGACCAAAGTTCATCACTGTTTCCACCGTCAACGTTAGAGTGAGCAGCATATCTTTTCTTAGGATTATATTTAGGTAAGTAAGTGTCCATCTTTCTGCCTGGCCAGCACTTGTTATGACCATCCCATTTGTAAACCCATTCAGGATGAATATCCATTCCATTTGGACGAGATACGCTGTATGAGGCTGCCCAGTAGTCACCAAAACCTTCACCCATCGCACCAGTATCGCCACCACTCCAAGAAGAGTTGATATGTGAGTGAATCGCATGACCAAGCTCGTGCAAGATCACGTCGGTGTCTTCGTTATCATCGACGCAACCGTGTCCAAAAGCGAGACGATCGACAGAAGGGATATAGTGAGAGTTATCATCTCCGTTCACGCCATTGGCATCAACTTCAAGACTCTTTTTGAAAATTGCTTTTTCACCAATAAAACCAAGAGACTCTATATAACGAAGGCTACGATCTAGGTGTAAATAAGTCATCGCATCGTTAAAAGCAACGTTTCCACGTTGAGCTGTCCAAACACCATCTGCAGAAGTGCTTGGCGCTACTTTAGGACTTTCGAAATCAATAAGGGTGATTTTGGGTCCCTTCAAAGAGTAAACAGAGTTTTCAAAAGTGATCTCTTTTAATTCTTGTTCTTGATAGGCAGGAAGAAAGACGCTTCCATCCATTGTATCTTCTAGATCTGTTCTTTTTAGAGTGACTGCTGGGTTTGGATCAAAAACCTGAGCTGAGCCTGTGGCGAAAATGGAAATTTCATTAACGAATGAAGTGGCATTCTTTTTTTCATCTTGAATCTTTTTCAGGGCTGCTCTGAAAGAAACTGGTTTGAGGCTTAAGGTACGTTGACCGTAAACGCTATTTTCTTTTTTCATGCGTGGCAAATAAGCGTCAGCTACGCTTATGATGTCGCCATTATGAGCGTCAAGAGTGATTTCCCAATAACCAAAGGGAGAACTTGTTCCCATGGTTACTTTATAAACTAAGCGCATATCAGAAGAGACGAGCAATTTGACGATAGGTAAATCGAAAAATTCACCATTCACTTGTAATTTGTTCCAAGCAAGCTCGATGGCCTTCTCTTGAGTGATGAAAGGCAACAGACTTAACTTCATGCTGCTATTTTTATTGGAGGAGTCATAAATCTTTGTGACTTCGCCGTTCTTATCAACAGAGACAATAATTTGTGCGTCGGCGACTTCTTTGTCCCCAATCATTTGTTGGAAGGTGTAGTGAGTTCCAAGTAAGCTTTTCTTTTTGTCTTTCAAGCGAAAACTATTGGCATCAACGTGCAGATTAAAATTATCAACGACTTCCGCCAGACTATTAAATGGAATGGAGGATTTGCTGCCTGCAAAATCACCCGTATAAATAACTGTTCCTGCGTTTGCCACAATTGGGCAAAGGAGAGACAACAAAACAAAATTTAAAATTTTCACGCTTGACTCCTGTTCCTTGGAATTAATCTGAATTGTCTTGGGGATTATTTCAAAAATAAGATGAAAATGACAAGGTAAGTTTGAAATGACAGATCTTTTAATAACGCAGATCGGTGTTTGGGGCTTATAACTTAGAAATAATCTCAAATTCTTCCTTTGTTACAGGTTGCACTGAAAGACGTGAACCTTGCTGAAGGAGAGGCATTTTTTCGAGGCCCTTCACCGTTTTGAGTTTCTGGAGAGTTACAGGAGTCTTAAAGGATTTTACGAAAGTGAGATCGACTAAAAACCAACGTGGATTTTCCTTTGTGGCCTTCTCATCATAGTACTGACTCTTTTTATCCCACTGGGTTTTATCAGGGTGAGACTCCTTACTCACTTTGGCGATTCCAACTATGCCTGGCTCCTCACAATTTGAGTGATAAAAGAAAACGAGATCACCGAGCTTCATTTCATCTCTCATATAATTTCGCGCTTGATAATTTCTTACTCCCTCCCAAGAAGTCGTTTCATCCGCCTTGAGATTTTCGATGGAGTAAGTTGTCGGTTCACTTTTCACTAGCCAGTATTTCATTTTCGGTCCCTTTTTTATGATAAGTGTTTGAAGGGGATGGTTTTTTACGGCGAGATTTTGCCTTTCTGCCCACTAAGTGTTGCACCTCATCTCCATCCTTTCAAAATTAGATACTCTAACTTTCAGAATAAAATCTGTAACTTATCAATTTGTCGTTTTTCTTAAATCGTTTTCAAGTTTCCTGCTACGATCACTGAGTGCCGGCAACAACGAGTCTCGCTGATAACATAAAGCTTAAAGACTCACTCTTGCTTGATGACAATCTCGTCAAGCTCAGGCGATGCGAGCCACTACCTATGGGGAATAGGTTAGATGAAGGGTGGGATACTTTTTGGAGGATAGAGGAATGCCGTAGTTTGATATAGTCCTTGTGCCTTTCCCTTTTTACGCCCATTAGTGCGCTCTAAGGTTCTAGGTACAAGTTTCGTCTCGCTGACTTTTTTATGTATAAAGTTTTATCTCTCCCTTATGACGACCTCATAAGGACTTGGCGAAGCGGGCCAATACTTACGGAGAGTGGGTGTTGCGGAGATAAGATCTTTTTGGAGGGCCGCATGGGTTGACGAAGCTTGGTTAAAATTCATCTTTGGTTTCGGCGTTAAGTCGCCTTGTGGTTTCGTTACGGCAAGCTCTGTGTAAAGCGTATGCCTTTACTTAAGAGCCTTTTTGTAGTTCGTTTCCTGTTTGTCGTAAGTGTTTTTGGAGGTGCTGTTTTTTATCTTCTGATTCTTTGTTCCTCTTTTAGGACTGAATCACATATTGAGAGATATACTAGAAACATCATTCTCACTTCTTTAAGGGCCCTTTCATGGGGCCCTTAACTTTTTTCAAGGCTTCATTTCAGATTAGATTAAGGTAAAAAAAAGGACTTCTTTCGAAGTCCTTATTGTTTTGAATTTGGAGCGGGTGATGAGGTTTGTTACACGACCTTCTGCACGGCAAAGTGAGGAGTCTTTCTAACTGGTTGTTATTGTTTGATTTTACTGCGTTGAATTCCGGTCATTTTTAGGAACTTTGAAATCTAGAACTAAACAAAATACTGTTTTGTGTATTGTATGGTACAATTGATCCGAGGGCTTTATGAAAGAAGTTATTTCAGCTTTTGATGAGTATCTCTATCAACATAATCTTCGTTTTCAGGCGACAATTATTGGTGGGGCCGCTCTGATTGTCATGAACATTGTCAGTCGAGTTACTCAAGACGTTGATTGTCTTGATCCAGATATCCCTGTTGAAATTATTAATGCTTCTAAAGAGTTTGCAAGAAAGCATCCTCAACTTTATCTAGCACAAGATTGGCTTAATAATGGACCTGTAGATTTGAAACAGCATCTTCCTTCTGGTTGGAAATTAAGACTTCAAGACATTTTTCAGGGGAAGGCGATTCATTTTCAAACGCTCGGACGTCCAGATCTTTTAAAAACAAAACTGTTTGCCTGTTGTGATAGAGATTTGGATTTTGAAGACTGCATAAAACTGAAACCATCGAAGGAAGAGTTAGCTGATGCACTTCCTTGGGTGATTAAGCAGGATACAAATCCTCTTTGGGAAAAGAGAGTAAGGCTAGTCTTTAAAAATATAGAGGAGACTTTAAATCATGCTTAGTTTAGATGATAAACTTCGTCTGATTGGAATTCGCCTAAGTGGAGATCATAAAATTTCCAATGAGTGGATTGATATTGAACGTACTCTTATTGAAGCAAGTTATGAGGCTTCAAAAAACAACCGTCTTCTCTCTCTTCTTTTTTCTTGGATGAAAGTTCATGGAACTTATCTTATCACCGAGAAACTTCTTAAAGTGTATAAGGAAATTTCTTCAGAAAGGGGAGAGAATCCCTGGTTTAATGCGCTTCTTATTTTTGCAAGTGCTGAGTGTTCCCACAAATTCTCACGTTGGTTAAAGAAAGAGTCGCATCATGTATATTGGGGAGATAAAGAAAGTGCGAAGGCCCTGATTGAACTTAAAGGTGCATATTCTTTATTTAAAAAATATAATATCTATATTCCAGAATCCTCTCTGAGAATTAGAGATAGCGATGTATTGACGCCAAAAGAGTTAACTAAGCTCAATAGGCAATATCGTAATCGATATCTTTATGGAGCAAGTTGGCGAGCGGATATTGTCACTGCCATAGAAATGGGAATTCACACTCCCTACCAGATTTCCAAAATAACCGGTTGTTCTTATGAACCGGCCAATCGTATTTTTAGAGAATATGAGCTCGTTATTGAATTAGAGTCCATTGAGCCTGATCAATGGAATAAAAATCTGAAAAAGTCTTTTAACAAACATAGAAAAGCGATAGGTGAGCTTTCTTAATCAATGTTTTGCGGATGATAAAAAAAAGGACTTCTTTCGAAGTCCTTATTGTTTTGAATTTGGAGCGGGTGATGGGATTTGAACCCACGACCTTCTGCATGGCAATCCGTTCAGGCCATTTTTTAAGTTTTTGCATTTGTTAAGAAAAGTCTTTTAATTTCGTTATGTTAAGTCCGATTTTAGTTCGGATTTTTTCGGGCATTTTCGGGCGTTTTCTAAAGGCCGTAGGACATCCGTAGGACAACCGACCTTCTGCATTTGGGTATTCAAAAAGATAAAAAGTCTCAGACCCAGTGGACTCTACTTGTTAAATTCCGTTTCAAAATTTTGAATTAGGTCGACCACCGTCTTCCATTCGGGAATTTTTCCAAAGAACATCACTTTCATTTGCTGAAAGTCTGCTTCTAATAATTTGAGAATATGAGGAGGGGGAATGAGTTTAAGTGTTCCCTTGCATGCTGTTTCATAACTGGCCCAAGCAGAAGCGAAGTAGATGCTTTTATGGATGGCCACTCTTTCAAGTAGGGCCTGATTGTCTATGGCAATCTTTTTGAAATCTGAATTTAAGAGACAATAAAAATCGTAGTAGTGTCTTGAAATTCGAGGGGGCAGTATTTTGTTACTTGGGATATTGGCGTACTGATGTAGAATCGTGGCCTTCTCCCAAAATGTTCTTTCCGCATTGAGAACTTTTACTGTGACCGGAGCTTCATCCACCTTATCTTCGAGCGCTTCTTTCAAGTAACTTTGAATCTTGTGTTCACTCACTGGCCAATGTTCAGACCTAGCTCCGATTTCAATTTTAACTGACTGCTCAATATAGGCTTCTTTGGGGCTGATGTTGGGATAATGAAAGAGAATTGTTTGTTTGTCAGGATCTTTAGGATCAAGAGTTAGTTCCCATTTCTCACTTCTACCTAGAGTTGTCTCTATTCTTTTCGTTAACTCATGGAGCATTACACTTTGAACATATTCCGAGCAAGATTTTGCAAGTGCTTCGAGCACTTTTTTTTGTTTCTTCTTACTTCCTGCTTTCTCAGGATCATTCTCTTTATCAAAACCTAGAAATTCTTTTTCAATAGAAATATCGATATCTTCGGAAAAGCGTTCAATTATTCTGTAGGCCTTTGATAGAGAAGTGCCACCTTTAAAGGTGAGGTGAGGGCCTAGTCCTTTTAAGGAAAAAATTTGTCCCAAGGTCCAGACAACCCAATAATCTTTTTCAATAACCTGAAAGGATATACCTGTTTGAACTGCTGCTTCTCTAAAATAGATTTCTCTTTCCTTAGCCGATTCTTTATACAGTTCTGTCATCGTAAATCATCCATGAGATTTAAAATTATGTCCCTAATCCATTGAGGGGCGAATTTTAGATTTTTTTCTAAATCTTTTTTTGAGCTATTTTTTAAAAATGATTTTGTGGTCTTTAGGATGATTGAGTCTATATGATCCTTGCCCATAAATTTGAAAGCTTGAATGACAAGGGCTTCTTTTGAGCCAGCGGCATACATATTTTTGACTGTCGTCTTTTTTAAAGTGATTTCTAATTTATTGATTTTAACTTTGCCGCTAGGGCCATCCGTAAGAAAAACAACCTTTCCCGGAACTTGTTCAGACAAACCGATTAGGTTTGCAGCATAAGCACCTGATGCTTGTATTTTTGCACCATTTTTTTCAGCGATTGCTTTTGCTATTTCATTTGCTGATGGGGTAAGTGTTCCAAGTTTTTTGTGTATGATAGGATAATCGTAGATCCCTTTCGCAATCCTTCTAATGACTTTTTCTTTGCATAAACGTGAAAGGGCAGCTCGTACCCCAGTGGCCGTTCCAAGGTCACTAATATGAGTCGGAGTGAACACCCAACCTCTTCCATGACCAAGAATCCTCTTTCTTATTGATTTTGCTATGTTTTTGCCCATGTTTGCATTTCCCTGATGTCACAATAATAGCATGATTTTGTGACATGGCAAATAGCTATAACTTAGCTGCGGAATGTGTCTTTATCTTAATCAAAGCTTGAACTTGTTGAATGGTTTGAGCTTCATAAAGTGCTTTTCATCAAATCAGAAACCTAGCCTTTCACGGCCGGTGTGTCTCGCCTCATCAATGAGGCTCGTCCTTCGGACGCCTTCGGCGACAAACTTTCTGTTGAAAGTTTTCGGCGACGAGCTCAAGGCCGGTTTATTATTAGAATTTTACGATACTTTAATTGCTAGTTTTTAAAGCTTGATTAAACTTAACTAATAAAATTGAAATCAAATGAAAATCAACGATGGGGCATCTAAAATGTTATTCAACAGTATGACTATCTTCTCAAGATACCTCGTGGCGGTATTTTTGTGTTTGGGATTATGCTCCTGTTCCACAATTCAAGCTCCTTATAAAAAAGTAAAAGTTTGGAATGAAAGGCGAATTGTGCGTAATATTCAGGAGAGTGAAGATGCTCCAAAAGTTTTCGATGGGGAGCTGGAACCTCGAATACCGTCAAATTGGGATAATGATTCGACTTTGGGCGGAATAGATTCCAATAATAATGGCGTTCGTGATGATGTTGAAGTTTGGATTAATAGGCATTGGGAAAGTTCAGGCTTTAGAAAAGCCTTTAAGCAATATGCAAGAGCGATTCAGAAAATGATGGCCAATTATCAAGCTCCAGATCCAGAGTTGCGTGATATCGCAACAAATGATTTAAGCAAAGCATATATGTGTGTAACTTCATCTTATTCTAAAAAAGTTGAATTTAAAGAACGAAGCAAAGATATTGAATTTTTGGAAAATCTGATCATATATTCTTCGTGGGATAGAGTGTTCAAGTGGAACAAGAGTATTGGACGTGCTGAAGACAATGGCTTTGAGTTATTTCACGGTGATTTTTATGATGCATGCGATTTTTAATTGATAATAACCGCACGAGCTAAAGAAAGTGTGTCTTCTGTTTCAAGATTGAATAAGACAAATTTCTTTAAGCCTATCTTTACAAAATAATCTCTCTAATCAATCCCCAATCCTTTTTCATCACCCCTAAATAATCTTTTAATAGACACTCTTGTCTATGTTCTATCACCACATTCAATCTTCTCTATCATTCACTTGAAGGCGTTCATAGGTGAAAAGCTTGCATTGTGTTAGAAGTCCGGCTTTCCGGATTAAAGTCCGGTTTTCCGGACTCAATAAGTCCGGGAACCCGGACTATAGAAAAATGGGATTGATTGATAACAGTGGCTTAGTGACGCTGATAAAGTGGCACTGCATTTGCTCTAGAGAATGTTATCGCAGTTGAAAGCGATTAACAAGGAGTGAATGATGACACTGCTACAGTAGAGTGAGAGAGACATTTTTCTCTCGGCGTTTCACAGTTACTTCGCAGTAACTTCAAAGTCACCTGAAAGTGTTTTCGAAGGCCCGCCATTTTTTTTTAGAGCAAATTTTCTTTTTAGTTTCACGAGCTTTCGCTTCGACAAAATTGACCACCCACTCTCTACGTGAGTAGGTGGTCAATTTCTGTCTACGCTTCAGGTTTTTTTATTGATTTTGCCTGCCTCTTAAGGCGGGCCTTGAGTAAACAGAGGATGAATGCTATGAATACTTGTCATGTTGTAAGCGCCGATCTCAAAATAGATCGGAGTATTGCTGAGCTCTTTAACAATTTACCAAAGTTGATTAGGCCAAAGGTTCTCGCAAGAGAATTGGATATCGCTGTAGCGACCATCTATGATTGGAAGTACAGGGCCAAGATGAGAAAGATCCCAGAGAATTTATTTTTGAAAATTGCAGGACGTTTGTATGTTCGTACAGATGTTTTAAGTCTTTGGATAATGTCCGGAAATGCCTCTCACATTTAGGAGGTATTTATGGGAATTAAAAAAGTTCGTTTAGCTGATGGGAGTAGTAAGTGGGAAGCCACGTTCTACACCAACGGACGCTACGGAAAAAAAATCCGTAAGCGTTTCGAAAAGAAGATAGATGCAGAAGCCTTTCTGAAAGGATGCGAAACTCAAAAGGATGAGCGGGGCGATAGCGATGCAAAAATCTTGGAAGAAGTTTATTTAGAATCCGAGATAGAGTATTGGCTCAAAGTTCGTGGCCCTTCTTTTACAGAAGGAACATTTCGTTCAGTGAATCCTGCCTTGAATGCCATACGCAAGTATTGCGGTAATATCGTCCTTTCTAAGATTACTCTTAACTTCATTCATAACTTTCGTGCGACTCTACGAACTGAAGGCCTTTCAGTGGCCACACAGAATCGCTACATCGAAACTCTCATGAGGATTCTTAATTTTTCTTTTCATGAAGGAAGAATTTTGAAGAATCCCGTTGTGGGCTATCGTTCACTTAAGGAGAGCAAGCAAGAGATGAACTTTTGGAGTGAGGACGATGTCGAGCGCTTTCTTCGCTTTGCCGATCGCAAGTATCCTCCAATGGGTTCTCGAAGGTGGATATTCGTCGCTTACCTTTTCGCTCTTGAGACTGGAGTTCGTGCCAGAGAGTTGTGGGGAGTGCAGTTTAAGGATTTAGACCTTGAGCGCTTCACCGTTCGTATTTCAAGGCAGTGTTTAAGAAAAAGTGAGTTTGCTCAAACGAAAGGAAAGAATGAGCGAGTTGTCCCTGTGAGTAAGACGCTTAAAGGAGAGATCCTTGCGCTTCTTAAGGGAAGGGATAGAGCAGAGGAAACCATCTTCTTAAGTCAGACCTGCGGTGCCATTGATCACCAAAATTTCGTCAATAGAGTTTTTTTTAAGGATGTTAAGGAGTCGAAGGTGAAGCGTATTCGCTTTCATGATCTTCGTCATACGGCGATTACCTTACTCGTGAAGCAAAACATTTCCCCTTGGATTGTTCAGCGTATCGCTGGCCATGCTGACCTCAAGACCACCATGAGATACGTTCATATTGTGGGTAAGGATGTTGAGCTGATAGGTGGAACGAGAAGTTCGTTTGGAGAGTTCGCTCTTCCTTGTCCTACCGAGACTGTTTTAGCGTAGGACATTTTGCTTTTGGTTTGTTGGGCCGAAGGCCGTAGGACATCCGTAGGACACTCTTAAAAAAAAAAGGACTCTTACGAGTCCTTTTTATTTTGTAACCACTTGATATGGTTGATGAATTTTTGGAGCGGGTGATGGGATTTGAACCCACGACCTTCTGCATGGCAAGCAGACGCTCTAGCCAACTGAGCTACACCCGCGTTTTGTGTGGGTGA
>JACCEE011480892.1_pt1 | contig 14523 bp, 12 predicted proteins | sample 7449931 | NCBI WGS metagenome assembly JACCEE01 (sample SAMN15323457, study PRJNA562643) | freshwater metagenome | isolation source: river surface water | place: USA:Blue River Watershed | collected 2017-08-19 | reverse complement strand
CGTAACTTAAAAATACTTTGCAGGGTATTCAGACCATTCCAGTGCAAGGCATAGTGTGCTGCACACTGCTGTAAAGCTGCATGATAGGTCTGATTAATTTGCATTAATGCCACCACATAATGCTGGCAATCTGGCTGTGCCTGAATCAGCCGTGACAGCATCATTTCTGCACCACCCACCGCCGCAAAATTGGTAATCACATGCAAGACTTTTTTCACGGCGCAATCTCGTTATGGCACAGCAGGAGCGCAACATTATAAAGCAAAATTCCCTGCCCTATCAGACGACAGGATAATTAATCCAGCAGTTGCTCATAGGCTTGAAAAGCACGTTGCTGCTGGAATTGCTCGAATAGCGGCTGAGCATTCACCTGATACTGCTCAGGGTGTTGTAGAACGGCAGTCATCGCTTGCGCCAACGCCTGCAGATCATTGACTGGCACCAAGGTGCCATAGGCACCATCATGCAAAATTTCCCGGGGTCCGTGTGGACAGTCGGTACTGATCACCGGCACACCACAGGCCAGCGCTTCAATCAGCACCGTCGGTAAACCTTCACTATGCGAACTCAGCACAAAGACATCGGCCTGAGTCATCCACTGGTAGGGGTTGTCACTAAAGCCCAGCAGGGCAATATCTTCGGCATAATCACTGGCCTGTATGAGCTGTTCCAGTTCGGCACGTTTTTCGCCTTCACCGAGAATCACCAAACGGCAAGGCCGGATTCTCCTGACTTCCAGAAAGGCCTGAATCAGTAAAGGAAAATTTTTTACATCGACTAAACGCCCGGCACCGAGCACCAGCGGAATATCCTGCCCCAACCAGGGATGCTGTAAAGGCTGGATTTTTAACTGCTCGATTCGTTCGAAATTGATCGGATTGTAAATGGTGGTGATCTTGTGTCGCGGCAGCGCAATTTGCTGCGCCAGATCATCTGCTACGCCATTGGATACTGCCACCACATGCTGGGCAAAAGGGTACAGCCATTGCATCAGTTTCGGCACCAAACGTGCGCGACCTTGCAGATCCTGACTGGTCGCCCCAAGTGTGCCATGCTCGGTAATAATCAGTTTCGGCTTATTTGATCCCATCAACAGGCTGGCCAGAAGGGCAAAAATATTGATGTAGTTCAGTGCAGAAATCACGGTTGCAGGCTGATGATGGCGTAAGTAGCGATAGAAATGCCAGAAACCAAAAGCAGCTCGCTTGGCCTTTAAATCCACAATCTGAATACGCGGATCCAAGTCTTGAATAAACTTGCCTTGGGCATTTACAAAGACAAAATCCACGGCATAGCCAGCTTGCGCGAACTGATTGGCCAGTGCAATCATCACACGTTCTGCACCCCCGCCTTGCGCCCAGCGCATAAAAAATGCCAGTTTCTGTCCTTTCATTTATTGCCCCAATTTCAGCAAGGTTTTCATTTTTGTGCGGAATGCTGCAATAAAGCAGAGCGCACACAGCAGCACCAGCCCGCCAAAAACGATTAACTGCACCACTTGCAGGAAGGCATTGCCCAGCCAAGGCTGCAACCAGACTATCCCTTCATGCAGCACATAAGAAAAGGCAAAACTGCCCAGCAGAATTTGCAGCACTGACCAGGTCCAACTCAAAGGATGTTCCAGGAATTTACGGTTGATCCACAGGGTCCAACTAAAAAACCACAGCACATGCAGGCTCATCCAGGCATACCCGGCACCGATGCCACCATAATGCTGCGCGGCATAGTACATCAACGGCAGCATCAGACTGACAAACAGCAGGTTACCCCAGAAATGGTACTTGACCTGACCAAAAGCATATTGAATGTAGTAGGTAAAGGCATTCAGCGCCAGAAAGGTATTGCCGAGCATATACAGACGTAAAATATCCGCAACATGCGTACTGAGTTCAGAATTACCTGACCATAAACGGATAATGGTTTCCGCATTCCAAAACACGGTAATCGCGATGGTTCCCACCAGCACCGTGACAAATTGCGCGACCTGCCGGTAAGTTTGATTTAAGCGCTCGATCTGCTGTTCAGCATGTAAGGCGGTCAGACGCGGGAGAATCACATTACTCACCGGTGTCGACACCATATAAATCACGCTGGCCAGCAAAATCGCTATCGAGAAATAGCCATATTCGGTTAAAGGCAGAATTCCGGATAACAACATTTTATCCGACTGCGAGACAAACACCCAGAGCATGCTGCTCGCGCCGGAAAACAACGCAAACTTAATAATTCTGGATAAATAACCCGGTTCATCGACAGCTTGCTGGGTTTTCGTCGCTTGCATCAATTTCAAAATACGCTGATGGGCCAGCAGCAGCACACTAAACTCCAGTATGGCCACCGCTAACTGGTACTTAAAAAACACCAGAATGCTGTATTCAGTGAAATACATCACCGGCAATACCACAATAAAACGCAAGGTATTGAGGATGATATTAAAACTGCTGATCCAGACGATCTTCTCAAAACCCTGCAGCACGCCGCGATAAATGCCACCCAGACAACGCAGTCCGATACTGACAAACATGATTTGCAAACAGGTCATCACTTCATCGAGGGGCAAACTGGCAATCTTTAGCCAGGAATGCGCAATCTGTTGTGACATCAACAGCAGCACGCTCACACCCGTAATCGACAGAGCCAGAAAAATCAGGTGAATACTACGGTAGAGCTTCTGATAGGTCGCTGCCTGCAACTGGCCGCTTTTATAGCGCACGGTTTCGCGGATCAGGGTTTGGCTCAGGCCAATATCCAGCAAATAAAACCAGGACTGTAACAGGGTAAAAAAGGCGATCAGGCCATAAGCCTCACCGCCCAGATAAGCCAAATACAGCGGCATTACGACGATGCCGATCAGGCCATTATACAGCTGACTGAGATAATTGACCGCGAGGTTGAGCTTGAGCGCCACAAAGCGTTTATCCTAAATGCTTATGTGCGACATACCACGGCATGGCTTGAGCAATTCCCTCAGCAATCCGGAATTGTGCAGCATATCCCAATAAATGACTGATTTTGCTAACATCTGCCTGAGAATGACGCACATCCCCCGCACGGAAATCTCGGTAAATCGGTGATTTATCGTAGCTCACACCATTTTCATTTAATGCCGCTTTAATGGCATTAAACAGGTCATTCAGTGTGGTGCGATCACCGACTGCCACATTATAAACCTGGTTTTTGGCTTCATCATTTTGCGTGGTGGCTGCCAGAATATTTGCCTGTACCGTATTTTCAATAAAACAGAAGTCACGGCTGGTTTCACCATCACCGTTAATAAATACCTCTTCACCCTGGATCATCGCAGCGGTCCATTTTGGAATCACCGCAGCATAAGCACCGTTCGGATCCTGGCGTTTACCAAACACGTTGAAATAGCGCAGGCCAATCGTTTTAAAACCATAGGTTTTAGCAAACACATCGGCATACAGCTCGTTGACGTATTTGGTCACGGCATACGGCGAAAGCGGCTTACCGATACGGTCTTCCACTTTCGGCAAGCCGGGATGGTCACCATAGGTCGAACTGCTTGCGGCATAGGTAAAACTTTTGACTTCAGCATCCCGTGCGGCCACCAGCATGTTTAAAAAACCGCTGATGTTGGCACTGTTGGTGGTGATGGGATCGGCAATCGAACGCGGTACGGAACCGAGAGCGGCTTCATGCAACACATAGTCCACACCAGCACACACCTGCTGACAGGTGGTCAAATCACGGATATCACCCTCTATAAAGCGGAAGTTCTGCCATTGCTCCGCTGCAACCAAACCCTGCACTTCATCCAAATTATATTGATGGCCGGTGGAAAAGTTATCCAGCCCCACCACGTTCTGGTTCAGCTTGAGCAGGGTTTCCAGCAAATTAGAGCCAATAAAACCTGCCACACCCGTGATCAGCCAGGTTTTAGGACTTTGTTGCAATTGTTCGCAGATCGTTTGATATGGGCTCATGGCACTCTGACTCTAAATATGGATGGAAGGGCTTGGCAATTATAAACGCAGGTCGGATTCAGACGCGGCCAACACATACTTCAAGTCATACAGCACATGATTCTGTTTACCCAAGGCACGAATCTGTGCAGCGCCCATCTGCTTGAACTGTTCATGTGCCACGGCCAATACTACTGCATCATACACGCCTGCATTCAGGTTCTGTACCGGGGTAATGCCATATTCATGCTGTGCCTCAGCCACATCCACCCATGGATCATAGACATCCACATCAATATGGTACTCTTGCAGTTCTTTCACAATATCAATGATTTTGGTATTACGAATATCTGGGCAGTTTTCTTTAAAGCTCAAGCCTAAAACCAGCACTTTCGCGCCTTCTACCTGAATGCGTTTCTTGATCATGCCCTTGACCAGTTGGGTCACCACATAGGCACCCATCGTATCATTGAGACGGCGACCCGCCAAAATGATTTCCGGATGGTAGCCAATCGCTTGTGCCTTATGAGTCAGGTAATACGGATCAACTCCAATACAGTGACCACCGACCAGGCCTGGACGGAACGGCAGGAAGTTCCACTTGGTGCCGGCAGCCTTGAGGACATCTTCGGTATCAATACCCATTTTATTAAAGATCAAAGCCAGTTCATTGATCAGGGCGATATTGACGTCACGCTGGGTGTTTTCAATGACTTTTGCAGCTTCAGCGACTTTGATGCTTGGCGCTTTATGTGTACCAGCTTCAATAATCAGCTTATAGACTTGGTCAACAAATTCCGCGACTTCCGGGGTAGAGCCTGAGGTGATTTTCAGAATATTGGTGACGCGGTGCAGTTTATCGCCTGGGTTGATACGTTCCGGGCTATAACCAGCAAAAAAGTCTTGATTAAATTTCAGGCCGGAAGTTCTTTCCAGTACCGGAATACAGGCTTCTTCGGTTGCACCTGGATACACCGTGGATTCATACACCACAATATCGCCTTGTTTCAGTACCTGGCCAATACTGGTGGAGGCCTTGATCAGTGGTGTCAGATCTGGCTGTTTATAGTCATCAATCGGGGTGGGAACCGTAACAATAAAAAAATTGCAGTCTTTCAGGTCTTCGAGTTGAGCGGTGTAACTTAAATAAGTGGATTGTTGTAATTCTTCTGGACTAACTTCAAGGGTATGGTCTTGGCCGTTTTTTAGTTCATCAATCCGCTTTTGGTAAATATCGAAGCCCACAACCGGTACTTTTTTCCCAAACTCAACCGCTAAAGGCAGCCCTACATAACCTAAGCCAATAATTGCTATTTTTAAGTCGTCAAGCTGTAACATGGAATGAACCTTTATACCGTGGGTTATCTAAAATGATAACGTTGATCAAGAGTGAACTAAAAAATTAGGCCGTTTAACCCAGCTAAATATAACAGAAAAAGCATATCTAATTAGCAAGCGCTATAAACAACTTATACAATCCGTTATAATTTTTCAGCATTAATCACGTACACTAACCGCTGAATTTTAAAACCATCAATTTTTTCAATTATAAAATATAGGGTTTAGAGTGAACTACCGACAATTTTTCTGTATTTTGACCTTAAGCATCTCAATAGGCGGGTGTGCGGTCACTTCGGGCTTACAAACCTATGATTTGCCGGAAGAAGGCGTTTATCAAACAGATACAGGCGGTCAGGTGAATGTTGTTAAACTGACTCGGGAAACCCTACCAGTCGTTCAGCCCGCTGAAATTCACTACCAAAAAGATTATGCTTTTTTATTCCAGAACAAAGTCAATCAATATCGCTTAAGCCCAGGCGATATTTTGTCGATCCAGCTTTGGGCCTATCCAGAAATCACGCCACCCGTTAATAATATCTCAAATCAACAATCGGCACAGGCAAATGGTTACCAAATTGATCAGGCGGGTTATATTCAATTTCCATTGATCGGCCGTTATAAAGCGGCAGGTAAGAGTTTAGCGCAAATCAACCAGGAACTCCGCCAGCAGCTTTCCCGCTATTTAAAAACACCGGATGTATTGGTTCGAGTTCTTGCCTATCAGGGTCAACGTTATTCTGTACAGGGAAGCGTAAAACAAGGCGGACAGTTCTATCTGAGTGATCAACCGATCAGCGTCTATGCTGCATTGGGCCTCGCAGGTGGTATTGTTGAACAGGGAGATACCACATCGATTCAGCTCGTACGCAACGGCACAACCTATGATCTGAATACCCTTGCTTTGGAAAAAGCAGGTTTTTCTCTACATAATTTACTGATCCAGCCTAATGATACGTTATATATCAACTCACGCGAAAATCAGAAAGTCTATGTCATGGGTGAGGCCGGTAAAAATCAGGCGCTGCCTATGCGGAATCAGGGCATGACCTTAAGTGACGTCTTAGGAGAAAGCCAAGGCATTAACCCACTGTCCGCCCATGCTGGTCGTATTTATGTGTTGCGTAGTAATCCAAATGATCAGAGTACCGAGCTTTATCATTTAAGTTTAAGTAATATTGGGAATTTTGGTCTTGCCAATCAGTTCAAAATGCGTAGTAACGATATCGTTTATGTCGACGCCACTGGTCTGACTCGCTGGCAACGTGTTGTCAACCAGATTATTCCGTTTTCCAATGCCCTATACAATCTGGATCGTTTGGGACAGTAATGCAAATTCAAAATATTCTGGTGGTTTGCATTGGCAATATCTGCCGCAGTCCAATGGCCGAATACTGGTTAAAACACCACTATCCTGATCGACACATCGAGTCTGCCGGAATTGCAGGCCTGGTGGGGCAACCTGCGGATGAAAAAGCACAGCACTGTATGCAACGCTATGGCATTGACCTGCAACCGCATACTGCACGTAAACTGGATGCAAACCATCTTAAGAAAGCGGATCTGGTTTTGGTGATGAGTAAAAATCAGCAAAAACATCTTGAACAAACCTGGCCTTTTGCCAAAGGCAAAGTTTTTCGTCTTGGACACTGGCAAGACCAGAATATTCCCGATCCTTATCAACAAGACCAACAGGTCTTTGATGAAACCTGTGACCTGATTCAACGCTGCATCGCAGATTGGAAAAACTATATTTAACTTTTGATGTCAACGTTATGAGCAAAAATACCAATACTGAAGATACGATAGATTTAAAAGAGTTATTTTTCTCCCTGATCGCACAATGGAAATTGATTGTGCTCTGTGTTTTAGTGAGTTTGATCGCAGCATTATTCTATTTGCGCATCACCCCAGATACCTATTCTGTAGATGCTTTAGTGCAGGTCGAAGACAGCAAGGGGGCAGGAACCGCTGCGCTATTAGGTGATCTCTCGAAGATGGTCGACCAGAAATCACCGGCTCAGGCTGAAATCGAGATTTTAAAATCCCGGCTTATTTTAGGCTCAGTCATTGATCGCTTAAATCTCGATTTGCGTATTTCTAGTCTTGAAGATAATCTGCGCAACCGCTTGTCACAAAAGACCGAATATCAAACTGAATATCAGCCGCAGTATGTCCGCTTTAAAGAAAACGATAAATCCTTTGAAATCCGTCAGTTTGAAATTCCTGCAGCCCTACTCGATAAAAATCTGATTTTAAAATTTCAGGGACAAAGCTTCTCCCTGACAGATCCTGAAAATCAGATTATCCTCTTTCGTGGCGCTTTAAACCAAGCTTTAATTGGCCAATCTGCACAGGGATTATGGAAAATTGAAATTTCCACGCGTGATCAATTCAATGGAAATTACCAGATTAAAAAATTGTCGTTACCAGCGGCCATTAACCTGATCACAGCGAATTATTCTGTCGCAGAAAAAGGCAAACTGACCGGTATTCTAGGACTGAATTATCAGGGACAAGATAAAGCACATATCACGCAGGTTCTGAATGCAATTTTAGCTGCTTATAGTCAGCAGAATATTGAACGGCGCTCTGCTGAAACGGCACAAACGCTTAAGTTTCTTGATGAACAGCTTCCTGAGCTGAAACAACAGCTTGATCAGGCTGAGCGTGCTTTCAACACTTTCCGCCAACAGTACAATACAGTAGATGTCACGAAGGAATCTGAACTTTTTCTGACACAGAGTATTCAGTTAGAAACCCAAAAAGTTCAGCTCGAACAAAAACAAGCGGAAATGGCAGCCAAATATACAGCCGAGCATCCGGCCATGCAGGAAATTAATGCTCAACTCGGTGCCATCAATAATAAAATTGCCGAACTGAATGGCACACTAAAACGCTTACCTGAATTGCAACGTCAACATTTACAGCTGTATCGCGAAGTTGAAGTTAAACAGCAACTTTACACCAACCTGTTAAATTCCTACCAGCAATTGCGTGTTGCCAAAGCCGGCGAAATTGGCAATGTTCGAGTGATTGATACCGCAGTTGAACCGATTCAACCGATTAAGCCGAAGAAATTACAAATTTTAGTGCTTGCGCTCTTCCTTGGCGGATTCTTGGGAACCCTGTTGGCATTACTCCGCAATATGCTACGTTCAGGTGTGAAAGACAGTAGCGAAATCGAAAATGAACTTGATTTACCTGTCTACGCGGCTGTACCCCACTCTCCAATTCAGGAACGTGGACTTAAGTTGCTGAAAAAGAAAAAGACCTTGCCTTTGCTGGCAATTAAGCACAGTGATGATATTGCCATTGAAAGCTTACGCAGCATGCGGACTGCAGTGCATTTTGCCCTCACTCAAGCCAAAAACAATATTATTATGATTTCAGGCCCTGCTCCTGAGGTAGGCAAGTCTTTTATTACAAGTAACTTGGCTGCAATTCTGGCTCAAGCCAATAAACGTGTACTGGTGATTGATGCCGACCTGCGTCGTGGCTATTTGCATAAATATTTTCATCGAGACAACCAACCAGGTCTATCTGAATATTTAAATGGTCAAAACTCACTTGAACAGATTATTCAGGCGACAGAGGTTGCCAATTTAGATGTGATGACACGTGGTAAAAGTCCAAGTAATCCTTCTGAATTATTGAGTTCAGAACAGTTTTCTGATCTGTTAAAGCAATTAAGCGGTCAGTACGATCATATTCTGCTGGATACACCACCAGTCTTGGCTGTGACAGATGGGATCATCGTATCTCAATACGCAGGCGTCAATTTAGTCGTTGCACGTTATAGCAAGACCCAGATGAAAGAACTTGAACTCACCCTGAAGCGTTTTGAACAAGCTGGCGTGAAAGTGAATGGCTTTATCTTAAATGACATTCAACGGGCTGCGGGCGGATATGGTTACGGCTATGGCTACAACTACGCCTATAGCTATAAAGCCAAAGAAAACGATTAAAACTCATCTCAAATTTAAGCCAGCAATTTTGCTGGCTTTTTTTGTTGGAACATCAAACATGCAACACAAATTCTGCACAGAAAAATCCTGCGTTTTCTGTTATAGAAGGATATGCTTGAGAGCAGTTTCTGCTAAGATCAAAAGCAAATTTTTACCATAATACGAATTTGGGAAAACCTATGAGTAAAGCTTTACCCGTTGCAGTTGCAGTGATTTTGGGCGGTGTGGCCCTAATCCCAGTGTATTACGCAACGCAACACCCTGCTACCCCAACCAGCAGCAAAATGAGCAAAGATGCTGCTCCAGTGTCGAAAATCAGTTATGCACTCGGCTATGAAGTGGCACAGCAAACCCCACCAGAACTGGATATCAACAGCTTTGTGACAGGTGTCCGTGAAGGCCATGCCAAACAAAAACCGGCCTATACTGAAGAAGAACTCCAAGCAGCGTACGCCCAGTTCCAGAAAGACATGCAGCAAAAACAAGTACAGCAAGCACAGCAGGCCAAATCAAGCAGCGCAACCTTCCTGACTGAAAATGCCAAACAACCCGGCGTTAAAACGACCGCTTCTGGCTTACAGTACAAAATCATTCGAGAAGGGACGGGTAAACAGCCAAGCGCGACCTCTACAGTCAAAGTGCATTACAAAGGTCAGCTCACTGACGGTAAGGTTTTCGACAGCTCGTATGATCGTGGCCAGCCAATCGAATTCCCGTTAAATCAGGTGATTCCGGGTTGGACTGAAGGTTTGCAGTTAATGAAAGAAGGCAGTAAGGCGACACTTTATATTCCAGCCAAACTCGGTTATGGTGAACAAGGGGTTCCGGGAATGATCCCGCCAAACAGTACCTTGATCTTTGATGTCGAATTGATTCAAGTCAAATAACAACGAAATTCAAGGAGAGCGCAAGCTCTCCTTTTTTGAGAATGCTTATGAAAAAAAGCCTGATTTTTCTTGCTGTTCTGGGGACTATGCCAAGTGCTTTTGCAGCAAGTGTAAACAATAAAAGTACTCAAGCCGAGCAAGCTGGCTACAGCTATGGCTATGTGATGGGGCGCAATAATGCCGACACCTTAAAAAACCTGAATCTGGATGCCTTTTTAGAAGGCTTAAAAGATGGGGTACAAGGCAAAGCTTCGCGTTTAACCGATGAGGAAATGGGCAAGGCGCTGAGTGAATACAAACGCCAGACTGAAGCCAAACAACTGGTCGAATTCCAGCAGCGTGCCGATGAAAATGCCAAACAAGGCACTGCTTTTTTGGCAGAAAATGCGAAAAAATCAGGTGTCATCACCACAAAATCTGGTCTGCAGTATCAGGTGTTACAGGCAGGACAAGGTAAGTCACCACGTGCCAAATCCACCGTCAAAGTTCATTATGAAGGCCGTTTGCTTAATGGTACCGTATTTGACAGCTCGATTGCGCGCCAACAACCGGTGGAATTCCAGTTGAGTCAAGTCATTGAGGGCTGGACTGAAGGTCTGCAAACCATGAAAGAAGGTGGCAAATCCCGCTTCTTTATCCCGGCCCGTCTCGCCTACGGCGAAATCGGATCAGGGGATGCCATTGAACCGAATAGCACGCTGATTTTTGATGTGGAACTGATTAAAGTCGTACAACAGTAAAACTGGATCAGAACACCTAAAGCAAAAACACCGCAATGCGGTGTTTTTTTACATCTTGAATTGCTTAGTGTTTTAAATGGCGAGGTCTGAACCCTGTGGCCAACAAACCAAGCAGATAAGCCACAACACCTAAGACACAAAGCCCGGTCACTTCAGCCACACGCAGCCATTGCGATACTTCACCATTATACCAGCTCAAGCCATACCACAAGGCAACGATCATCGTCACATTGGCTACACCATATTGCAGCATCAGCTTTTTCCAGTGGCCGCCAAAACGGAAAATGTGCCGTTTATGCAGATAATAATAGAGTAATCCGGCATTCACTAAGGCTGAACCAGAAGAAGCCAACGCCAATGCCATATGCTCGGCATGCCAGTCAATCAGTTTAAAGAAACCGAGAAACACCACGTTTAAAATCGCATTCGCCGCAACCGACATCAAACCGACACGTACCGGTGTTTTGGTATCCTGCTGGGCATAGAAACCTGGAGCAAACACCTTGATCAACATGAAAGAAATCACCCCGGCACTCATACATTGCAGTGCCAGTGCAGTCATTTCAGTATCCTGAAGGGTAAACTGGCCACGCTGGAACAGGGCCTGGATAATCGGGGTCGATAGCATAAACAGGGCGATACTGGCTGGGATGCCAACTAAAATAATCACCCGTGCGGCCCAGTCCAGCATCGCTCTGAACTTGGCCTGATCGTGCTCGGCATGACGTGCAGACAGCGACGGTAAAATCACGGTACCAATCGCCACACCAATCAACCCGAGTGGCAACTCGGTCATCCGCTCGGCACTGTATAACCAGGATACGGAACCATCCTGCATGAAAGATGCCCAAATGGTATTCAGCAACAGATTGATTTGGGTCACTGATACACCGAACAGAGCAGGCAGCATCAATTTTAAAATGCGCTCGACCCCTTCATGTTTAAAATCGACTTTCGGTGGAATCAGCAGATTTTTGCGCCATAACTCCGGAATCTGTAATGCTAATTGCAGTATACCCGCCGCGACCACTGACCAACCCAGCGCCATAATCGGCTCGGCCATATACGGCGTCAACCACCAGGCACCGGCAATCATCGCAATATTCAGCAACACCGGGGAAAATGCCGGTGTGGTAAAAGAACCATAACTATTCAGAATACTGCTGGCAAAGGCCGTCAGCGACATAAACATCAGATAAGGAATGGTCAGGCGGAACATCTCCACTGCCTGATCAAACTTCTCGGCATCGCCATGGAAACCGGGTGCATAAATATAGACAATCGCCGGTGCAATAATCATCGCCACCAACGTCAGCGTTGACATGACCATGAGCAGGCAACCAAATACCCGGCTAATCAGGATCTGGACTTCAGCATGGGCACGACTGGTCTTATATTCAGTCAGCACCGGAATAAAAGCCTGGGAAAAAGCCCCCTCAGCAAACAGGCGTCGGAAAAAGTTGGGAATGCGGAAAGCGACCACGAAAATATCGAACTCTTTGCCTGCACCAAATACATTCAGCAAGACCACATCGCGGACCAGCCCCATAATTCGGGACAGCATGGTCATTGCACTGACTACCATAGTCGATCGCCACAGCGCCATCGCACCCACCTAAGTTTAAAAATAAGCGCTTATTGTAAAGAAAACTCAGGCGGAATTTCGTTGCTAATTCATTTATGCGTGCTTTTTTTTTGCTGCAACAGCTCACGTAAATAATGCCAGTCGAAATACGGTCCTGGATCGGTTTTGCGTCCCGAGGCAATATCCGAATGACCGGCCAGATGCTGCTGGATTTTAGGATAAGCCTGTTGCAAACTCGCCACCACCTGAGCCAGAACCGCGTACTGCACCGATTCAAATGGCTGGTCGTCACTGCCCTCGAGTTCAATGCCAATCGAATAGTCATTACATTCTTTTTTGCCCAGATAACTGGAACGACCGGCATGCCAGGCCCGGTCATTGAAATTGACAAACTGCAGCACTTCACCACTGCGTAAAATCAACAGGTGAGCCGAAACCTGCATGCCTTCAATAGTCTGAAAATACGGATGCGCCTGCCAGTCCAGCTGATTCTGAAAAAATTGCTCAATATAGCCGCCGCCAAATTGCGACGGCGGCAAGCTGATATTATGAATGACCACCAGCTGGATCTCGGTGTGTGCAGGGCGGTCATTAAAATTGGGCGAAGGCACAAAGCGGGCACCCAGCAGTTGTCCATTCTTCACCTGAAAATGTGCTGCACTGTGTTGCATGCGTTCCCCTATTGCGCTGTAGCCTGACCGCTGAGATCGGTAAAAGCCGTGTTTGATATCCCGCCAAGTGTAGCGCGACAAAAAGCAAATTGAAAATCATCCCTTTTTGGCAGCACAGTGCTAATATATTGCACACTTTTTATAGGCCAGAAACAACACGGAAATCCTATGAGCATACCTCAATCTTTGCTTGAGCAATCCATTCAGATCAACATTCAACAAGCATTACAAGAAGATATCGGGGATGGGGATATTACCGCGTTGCTCACGCCTGAAGATGAACAGGCTACCGCCACTATCATTACCCGTGAAGACATGGTGTTAGCCGGTCAGCCTTGGGTCAATGCACTCATTCAAGCCTATGATCCAAACGTGAAAATCGAATGGTTAAAACAGGAAGGTGAACAGGTTCAGGCCAACGAAGCCTTTTTGAAACTGGCCGGTTCAGCACGCAGCCTATTAACCGTAGAACGTCCAGCACTGAATTTTGTGCAAACCTTATCTGCCGTGGCGACCAAAGTCGCACACTATGTGAAAGAGCTAGAAGGCTTACAGACCAAACTGCTCGATACCCGAAAAACCATTCCAGGTCTGCGCATTGCACAAAAATATGCAGTGGCTATCGGCGGTGGACAAAATCACCGTTTGGGTCTGTTTGATGCCTTCCTGATCAAAGAAAACCATATCATGGCAGCAGGCGGTATCCCACAAGCGATCGCCAAAGCCCATGAAATTGCACCGGGCAAGCCTGTCGAAGTTGAGGTGGAAACCTGGGATGAACTCAATCAGGCGCTTGAAGCGGGTGCCGACATTGTCATGCTAGACAACTTCAGCCAGCAGCAAATGATTGATGCGGTGAAGCATGTAGCAGGCCGTTGCAAACTGGAAGCTTCGGGTAACATCACCCTAGCCAATCTACGCGAAGTGGCTTCGACCGGTGTGGATTATATTTCCATGGGTGCATTGACCAAAGATGTCAAAGCGGTGGATTTATCCATGCGTTTTAATGCATAAAATACCCAAAATAAAAAAACCCGCGATTGCGGGTTTTTTTATGGGTGATTAAATGCTCGTGATTACCAACCCAAAGCTTCTTGCTGTTTTTGCACCAGGGTTTGAATGCCCTGTTCAGCCAAAGCTAGCATCTGGTCGGCCTGTTGACGCGTGAATGGCTTGTCTTCTGCAGTACCCTGAATTTCAATAAACTCGCCGGACTGGGTCATCACCACATTCAAATCGGTTTCACAGTTAGAATCTTCTTCATAACAGAGGTCAAGCAAGACATCGCCCTGATACATCCCTACCGATACTGCAGCAACCAAGCCGGTTAATGGGTCATGCTTGATTTTTTTCTGGCTCAGTAACACATTCATGGCATCAACCAAAGCCACGGCTCCACCGGTAATTG
>JACCEE010091253.1_pt1 | contig 14527 bp, 14 predicted proteins | sample 7449931 | NCBI WGS metagenome assembly JACCEE01 (sample SAMN15323457, study PRJNA562643) | freshwater metagenome | isolation source: river surface water | place: USA:Blue River Watershed | collected 2017-08-19 | reverse complement strand
TCAAACTAATTGCTTTTGAAACAGGGGAGAATGCATTCGTTAATTGAATGGATTTCAAATACTTATAGCTATCTCTTAGTGCAACATTTGGCGCATATGCCTTTAACATCGCTTTGTTATACATGAGTTCTTTTAAACTCATTGTCCACTCATAAGGAATGGTATAGGAACGAGATACAACAGAACCTGAGTTAAGAGTATAAGTAAATCGAAGGGTTAACATACTTCCTTCATATGGACTAATTGAATACGGATAATCTTCGAAGGATTGAGTATATCCTTCTTTTGATTGGATTTCTTCGATGAACCTTGAATCATACATGTAGATATTACGATTTGAGTAATCGATCCATTTATACTCACTTAGAATAATCTTATGCATATTCTGGACAATCTGAATGCCTTTTTCATCATCAATGAGATAGGACATTGAGTCATTCTCATAGTAATTGTCTATTCTAGGAATGATGATGTTATTGTAGTCTTCAAGTCTAAACTCAATGGATTTAATTGTATCGACTTCAGGTAAACGAGTGATATAACCGAATCCTTTAGAGAATAAACCGAGCAAGAGCAATCCAAATCCAATTGTTGCGATAACCAAATACCTTAACAGGCCCCTATATAAATTCTTAAAGCTACGTTGGGAAATGGTATCCATCACGAGGTAAATCACACCAGTAAAGAAGAATGGGAAGATGAAGTTAATTGGATTAAAGAAATTCTGATCAATCGATTCATTGATACTATAGAATCCTGCATACATCAAGAATACGAGTACAACCGATACAAATGCACTGATGGCTGTAAAGAAGTATGGGTTTGTGAATGGGGATTCTGCTTTATCATGTCTACGTATCTTATAGAAATAACGACTTGCGAGAAGGAGAATCACAGAAATAATGAGCCAGTATAATCCATTAAGAATGGAACTATCCCACAAACGTGTTTCTACTTCGAATAGATTTTCAAATAATGACCAAATTGGGAAAATTAATCCAATATAGCGTGCAATGTAATCTCCATTAAACCCGAGTAATACGATTGCACTAAATGCAGTATAAGCCGCATAGGTTAAAATCGGTAAGAAATTAAGCACCATTCCATAGAGTAAACCATCAATACTGGTTCCTGTATGCATGAGAGTAAACACGATAATGGAGAAGATGGATGATACAATCATTAAGCTTGTGATCCAAGTTTTAAGAATATCTAGAATGGTAAAATCAGAAGATAATACAACCAATCCACCCGCAAACCATGCGACAGTGTATGGAATTACCATGATGATAAATGCTGCCACAACATTCACAACAAGTAAATCACTGCGTTTGATCGGTAAAGCGTGATAGGTATCCAAGTGTTTCTTACTATTCATATAACCTAAAGTAAGGAATGGAATAGAGATTGCGGACACAATCAATAGGATGGATGCGAAGACTTGTCCAAGTCCTCGAATTTCATCTAAGTTTACGCTTGGATTGATTAGTTTAATGGTTAAGAGAAGGATAGGGTATAGAACAATCATCCCAGAACCCATTAAAATCATGAATCGTCTATTACGTTTAACGAGGAATCTTAGATAATCGAGGTTATTGCTTAATCTAAATTGATGTGCCATAGCCATTTGCCTCCATTTCATATACAAAGACTTCTTCCATTGTTATCGGAATTTCTTCGCATAAGACCGGTTGAGTTTCTTTTATTTGTTTCATCTTATCCTCTAAATCCCCTTTGAGAACAATCATATAAACGTTTCCACGCTTATCGAAGTACATTGGATCTAAATCATGTAAGACGTTATCATCGATTGGATTGGTATACGCTAATTGAATCTTATGATATTGATTACGAATACTTTCGATTTCATCTTGAATCGTAATCGTGTGATTATTTAAGAGCGCGATACGATCACAGATATCTTCAAGTTCTCTCAAGTTATGCGATGAAATAATAACCGTCATCTCACGATTCATGAGTTCATTCGCAATAATTCGTTTGAGGTTTAAACGCATGACTGGATCAAGTCCATCAAATGCTTCATCCAACAATAAGATGTCAGGACTACAAGAAAGAGCTAAGATAATACTTGCTTGTCGTTTCATCCCTTTAGAGAAGTCGCTGATTTTATCGGTATCACTTAACCCAAACTTTTTGAGGAGAGAATGATACATACTATCGTTGAAACTAGGGTAGAACAATTCATAGAATTGTCTCATTTCTTTAATGGTGGATTGAGGTAAGAAGAAAGGATCATCCGATACAAATAGGATGTGTTTCTTTATACTTGGATTGTCATACACATCGACACCATTTACTAGGACAGTTCCTTCATCCGCTTTTAGGACACCAGAGATAATACGCAACAAGGTACTTTTACCTGCACCATTGGGTCCTACAAGTCCATAAATGGAGGCTTTTGGGACTTCCCAGTTTATGTTCTCTAGGACTGCTTTTTCATCGAATTGTTTGTTTATATTCTTTAGATTAATCATAATTTGACTCCTTTAAGGATAGTTTGGTTAATCATACGGTCATATTCTCTTTCTTTAATTGTGGGAAACTTAAGATAAACTGTGATCCTTGATTCATTTCACTTCTAACTTGGATCTCTCCTTGATGCATCGATACGATGGATTGAACTAAGGCTAATCCTAATCCTATTCCATCTTGATTCTTTGAACATTGATAATAGGGTTTAAAGATAAGATCTAACTCATCACTTGGAATACCAATCCCATTATCTAAGATACGTATACAATATTTCTTCTGACAGGATTCACATTGTATTTCTACTTTACCACCACATTGGTTGTATTTAATCGCATTCTCAGCGAGATTGTAGAGACAACGATACATTAAGATTGAATTACCATAGGTTTGTGGACTATTCTTAATCGAATAACTAAGTTGGATGTTCTTTTGTGCTGCTAGTACACCTAAATCCTCTATCACATCTTGGATAATCTCTTCCATATTTAATAATTCATCTAAACGGTTCTTACTTGGATCGATTTCGAGTAAGGTATCGAGTAGATTACTCATCTTAAGTACGGTTCGTTCAATAACCTTTAATGTGGATTGATAATCTTCTATCCCTGCATTTTCTTGTGTATTTAGGACATCAATCTGAGCCTTGATAATGGTTAGAGGCGTTCTGAGTTCATGTGCAATACTTTTATTGTTATTCATGAGCTTTATCCTCATCAAAAACTCGATTCAGTATTTCTAAGAGTCGTTCTTTATGAATCCCTAACTGATATAAGATATTCAAATCCTTCTCAACTTCCTCTAATTTAATTGAAACTAGGTTTGAATCCCCATCCCGTTTCTTCACAAAAGATCCTTTTCCTTGAAGTGAGTAAATATATCCATTCATCTCAAGTTCAGTATAGGCCTTCACAACGGTATTTGGATTAATGCCTAAATCATTCGCTAAATTGCGAACACCAGGAAGTTGTTGGTCAGGAACTAATGCACCACAAGCGATTTGTGCAAGGATTTGTTCGATGATTTGTTGATAAATCGGTGTGCGACTGAGTGAGCTTAGACTTATCATAGTGTCTCCTTAATGTACTACTGTACTATTATAGTAGTACATTAAAGGTTGTGATGCAAGTATTTCACATAACAACTATAAAATAGAGCTTGTTAAGTTGAGGTTAAGATAATAGATTAAGGAGTATGATTACGAGAAACTGTAGAATTCTACGTAATTTCGTAAAAGTAAATTGGAGATACAAAAAAAGCACCGAAGTGCTTATACATCGATGCCTAATACTTGTTTAACGATAACTCCTATAACGAATGCGATAGCCGCAACGGAAATGGAGATTGTGGCCATTTCAAGGAAACGTTTCTTGAATGGTAGATCTTGCGCAACCGATACATAGAAGGTAAAGACTAAGATAATTAATATAACGATGATTAACATTGTTCCCAATGCCCATAGATAGTGTTGTGAATCAAAGAGTAAATACGGTAATACAAGCATAATAACCGCTGCAATATACATGATACCTGTATAGGATGCGGCTTTGAATGGATGTTCTGCACCTTCACTACGAGAAGATAAGTATTCACTACTCATCATGGAGAGAGTTGCGGAGATACCCGTCACTAAGCCAGATAATGCGATGAGTTTTGTGTTTTGTAGAGCTAAGCTAAGACCTGCTAGAGTACCTGTAAGTTCAACTAACGCATCATTTAAACCAAGAACCATCGAACCAACATATTGAAGACGTTCTTCATCCAACATCGCAATGAGTTCTTTTTCATGGGCTTCTTCTTCCTCAGAGATATGTTTAGCTTCAGGAAGATCGACACTGTATTTCTCATAGAGAGCATTCGCTTTATCTTCTAACTTTTCCATAATCTTAAGTGTGAAAGTAAAGCCAAATACGAAATTAGAGATGGAATAGATCATAAGTTGAAGACGATCCGGTTGGATATCCATCTTAGTGTAGGACTTCCATATTTGATAGTGCTTCATTTCTTCCCCAGCCATTTTTAGGATAAGTGATTTATTGTGGGAATCTTTGACTTTCTTCGCAATCATTTGATACGAGTGATAGCCTGTAATTTCTGCTTTTTGCATCGCTTTTACGACGTTTAGTAATTGTTCATTCATAATTTTAACCTCAATGATAAGTTTACCACTTTTAACTAAATTATGTCATATCACGTGCCTATTGACGTCTATGGTATTATAATAAGGCAAAAAGGTGAACATATGCATATTGTTGTAATAGGAGCAGGACACGCAGGCGTTGAAGCCGCATTATCAAGTGCTAGAATGGGCGTTAAGACCAGTCTTTTAACCATGGACGCGTCTAAGATTGCGGTTATGCCATGTAATCCATCGGTTGGTGGACCTGCAAAAGGAATTGTTGTTCGTGAGATTGATGCCCTAGGGGGTCAAATGGGAATAACAGCGGATAAGACCGCACTACAATTTAAGTTATTAAATAGTACAAAAGGACCGGGTGTACAGTGTTTACGCGTACAATCCGATAAAATAGAATACTCCAAAATGATGCATGATATCGTACACAATACGAAGAATTTAGAGGTTGTGGAAGATATGGTAGAAAGCATTGTGGTCGAAGATGGGGTTGTGAAGGGAATTCAATGTGAGAAACGTGGATTCATGGCAGCAGATGCGGTGATTGTAACGAGTGGAACCTACATGAGTTCTAAGATCTTGGTTGGTAGTACTGCCACAAGTTCTGGACCGGATAATCAACGAACAACCAATAAACTTTCGGAGTCTTTACGTCAATTAGGGTTAAAGACCTTTAGGTTAAAGACTGGAACACCGCCTCGAATTAAAACCAATTCGATTGATTTTAGTCATGGTTTGATTCAACCAGGGGATGAACATTTTATTCATTTCTCTTTAGATACAAAACCAGAAGATTACCCTCAGGAACAGGTTCCGTGTTACCTCATTTATACACAACCAGAAACACATGAAGTGATTAAGTTAAACTTAAATCGTTCTGCGATGTATTCTGGCTTAGTTGAAGGAGTTGGACCTCGTTACTGTCCATCCATTGAAGATAAACTCGTACGTTTTAGCGATAAAGAACGTCACCAAATCTTCTTAGAACCCGAATCAAGACATTTAGATACAACCTACATTCAAGGATTTTCAACATCAATGCCACATGATGTTCAGGATAAGATGATTCGTTCATTACCTGGCTTTGAAAATTGTGTCATTGATAAATATGCATATGCGATTGAATATGATGCGATTGATCCAACACAACTCTATCCTAGCTTAGAAGTTAAAACAGTATCAGGATTATTTAGTGCAGGTCAGATTAATGGAACCAGTGGTTATGAAGAAGCAGCTGGACAAGGCTTAATGGCTGGAATTAATGCAGTTCTAAAACTACAAGGTAAAGAACCACTCATCTTACATCGTGATGAAGCGTATATTGGGGTTATGATTGATGATTTAGTAACCAAGGGTGTTGTGGAACCGTATCGATTATTAACCTCACGTGCGGAACATCGTCTCTTATTACGTCATGATAATGCGGAAATGCGTTTGAGTGAACATGGACATCGTGTTGGACTACTAACAGAAGAACGTTACGCTAAAGTTGTACAAATGAAGAATGATTTAGCGGAATTGATTGAATTGTTAAAGGCTAAACGTTTTACCATGAAAGATGGTATTTATCCATTCTTAGTCGAAAAAGAATATCCACACTTTAATGAAGGTATTACAGCTTATGAAATATTAAAACGACCAAGAATTAGTATTGTTGAGTTGAAACCATACATCGATCTAGAGAAGTATTCTGTGGATGTTTTAAATATGGCAGAAATAGAAACAAAGTATGAAGGATATATACAAAAAGCAATTCGTGAAGTAGAACGTTTACATACATTAGATAATGTGAAGATCCCTCAAGATTTGGATTATAATGCAATTCCACATCTTTCAATAGAGGGTAAACAACGTATGTCTAAAATAAAACCACTTACATTAGGGCAAGCTTCTCGTATCTCTGGGGTGAATCCAGCAGATATGGTGGTATTGAAGACCTATTTGAATAAAGGTAAAAAGACGGACGCTTAGTCTTCTTAATGGGGATGTAATTTGTTATAATACATCCATGGAAAATGGATTAAGCCAAGAGAATTTTTATCAGTTTTTACTGTCTTCGTATGGAGATAAAGCAAAACATCTATCAGAACAATTCGAAACGTACTTAAAATTACTCGTTGAAGTTAATAAAGTAATGAATTTAACTGCGATTGATCAAGATGAAGCGGTTCGTGAGAAACATTTTATGGACTGTTTACTCATTGAACCTCTTATTCCTGAAGGTTCAAAGGTTGCGGATATTGGGAGTGGAGCAGGATTTCCTGGCTTATGTCTGGCGATTGTAAGAGATGATTGTCAATTTGATTTAATTGAACCGACAGGGAAACGTTGTCAGTTTTTAAAACAAGTTATTCAAGAATTGAAGCTTAAGAATGTGAATGTACTCAATCGAAGAGCAGAAGAATGTAGTGATTTAAGAGAATCGTATGATGTGTGTACGTCTCGTGCGGTTGCGAAGTTAAGTATGTTAATGGAGTTATCGGTTCCTTTGCTTAAAGTAAATGGGAAGATGATTGCGATGAAGGGCTTAAATGCACAAGAAGAGATCAGTGACGCAAAAAATGCGATTAAAGTATTGAAACTTAGTGATACAATGGTTCATGCACAGAGTTTACCGAATGCGGGTCAACGATTTAATTTAGAATGGACTAAGTTGGATAAAACCCCGAATCAGTATCCTAGAGCGTATGCACAAATAAAAAAGAAAGTTCTATAATATGAAACAAACTCGAGATATTCCTTTACATAAAATTGTATCCAATCGATACCAACCACGTTTAACTTTTAATGAAGACGCAATTAAAGAATTAGCCGAATCCATTAAAGAAAATGGGTTAATTCAACCCATATCTGTACGTCAAAATGGTGATACCTATGAGATTATTGCAGGAGAACGTCGTTATCGTGCGTTATGTTACTTACAGGCTGATTCGATTCCTTGTTTTGTCTTAGATGTGGATGATAGTCAAATGGCTGAAATGGCGTTGGTTGAGAACATTCAACGTGAAGATTTATCGGCGATTGAAGAAGCTAAAGCATTTGTGGTGATGTTAGAAACACATGCTTTAACACAAGAGAAGATTGCGACTAAGATTGGTAAGTCTCAGTCCAGTGTTGCGAATAAGATTCGTTTACTTCAATTACCAGAAGAGATTCAAGCTGCGGTCAGTGATCATAAGATTACGGAACGTCATGCGCGTGCTCTTCTTGGAATGGATGAGAAGAAACAACTGGATGTATATAAGAAAATCACGGAACAAAACCTTAATGTAAAACAAACGGAAGCGTTGGTGGAACATCATAAGGAAGATAAGAAAGTGAAGAAGAATGTGACTCGTGGAATTACTCGTAATTTACGTGTTGCGCTCAATACCGTTCATGCGGCGGTACAGATGATTAAGAAGACTGGAATCGTGGTCGAAATGGCTGAGAAAGACTCAGAGGACCATGTTGAAATAGTATTGAGGTTTCCGAAGTAGAAAGAGGTTAATATGGGTAAAATTATTGCGATTGCGAATCAAAAAGGTGGGGTTGGTAAAACAACCACAAGTATTAATCTTGCGTCAGGACTCGCTTATTTAGGCAAGAAAGTTTTACTGGTTGACTTTGATCCGCAAGCAAACAGTACCCAAGGGGTTGGGGCAGCGCGTGAATCCATTCATCACAGTGTGTATGATGTGGTGATGTCTGATAAAACCGTTGACCAAGCGAAGTTGAATTTAAAACAACCTCCATTACATCTCATCCCTGCCACAATTGATTTAGCTGGGGCAGATTTAGAGATGGTGGAATATAAAGTAGGTCGTGAGAAGTTACTTAAGAATAAGTTGGATGCGGTTCGTGATCAATATGATTATATTGTGATCGACTGTCCTCCTTCTTTAGGTTTACTCAATACCAATGCATTAACAGCAGCTGATTCAGTGATTATTCCTGTTCAATGTGAATATTATGCGTTAGAAGGATTAACACAACTCTTATCAACCATTCGTTTAGTACAGAAATTGTTTAATACGAAGTTGATGATTGAGGGGATCTTATTAACCATGTTTGATGCTCGTACGAAGTTAAGTGTTGAAGTCCAACAAGAAGTTCGTAAGTACTTTAAAGAAAGAGTTTATAAATCATTTATTCCTAGAAATATTAAATTATCCGAAGCCCCTTCGCGTGGACAAAGTATCTTTGAATACGATGTTCGTTCTGAAGGAGCACGTGCGTATGCCGCATTGGCGAAAGAAGTCATCCAACAGAATGAAGGGGTGAAATAATGGCCGAGAAGAAAAAAGGTTTAGGGAAGGGATTAGAGGCAATCTTTGGGGAAGATGTGACGACGGTACTTGAAGAGATTCAACACAGTGGACATAATTCAGAAGAGATTGAAGTTAAATTAATTCATCCAAATCCTTATCAACCAAGACAACATTTTGATCAAGAACGTATTGATGAACTTGCGATGTCCATTAAAGAACACGGTGTATTTACACCGGTTTTAGTGCGTAAGGCGGTTAGTGGTTACCAACTCATTGCGGGTGAAAGACGTTTACGTGCGACTAAACAAGTTGGGTTAGAACGTATTCCAGCGATAGTCCTTGATTTCGATGACCAACAAATGATGGAAATCTCACTGATTGAGAATATTCAACGTGAAGATTTAAATGTGGTGGAAGAAGCGAGAGCGTATAAAACCTTGATTGATCGTTTAGGTTTGACACAAGAAGAATTGGGTAAGAAAGTGGGTAAGAGCCGTGTGCATATTACCAACACTTTACGTTTATTCCAACTCCCTGAATCGGTTATTCAAATGTTATACAATCAAGAACTCAGTATGGGTCAAGTGAAGCCTTTAATTAGTTGTGAAGATAAGGCTTTAGTTGAAAGTATTGCGAAACGTATTGTGAAAGAAAAATTAAGTGCTCGTGAAGTTGAAGCGCTGATGAAGAAGAAGCCTAAACATGAGAAGGTTGTAAGTCATCGTTTTGATTATGCCGAACAACTTCTTCGTAATAAATTGCAGACAAAAGTAAAAATAGAAGGATCAAAAATACAGATTCATTTCGATTCAGAAGATGATTTGAATCGTTTGCTTGATCTTATGGACGCATTGGAAGATTAATATGATACAAGATACGATCGTTTCACTTTCTACCGCATTAACGACTCAAGCGGTGTCGATTATTCGCTTAAGTGGGGATCGTGCGGTTGAAATAACAGAGAAGTTAATTCATAAAGATTTATCAAAACAGGACCATAGGATTACCTATGGTTTTGTGCATGAGCCCATTACGAATAATGTGGTGGATGAAGTCATTATCTTAGTGATGAAGGGCCCTCGTAGTTATACGCGTGAAGATATTGTGGAAATACAATGTCATGGTGGGGTCTATGTGACTCAGAAAATCTTGGGTTTAGTTTTAGGATTAGGTGCTAGACTCGCCTATAATGGTGAGTTTACCCAAAGAGCCGTTATGAATGGACGCATTGACTTAAGTCAAGCTGAATCCATTAATGAGTTGGTGTATGCGGATAGTGAACAAAGTGCACAACTCGCAATTGCAGGATTAAAAGGATCGTTGAAGTCTCTGATTGATCCACTTAAAGAAGAGTTATTGGGTATTATTGCGCATATTGAAGTCAATATTGATTATCCAGAATACGATATTGAAGAGATGACACGAAAAACACTTCTTCCTCTCTGTACCGATTTTAAACATAAATTAGAAGTCATTGTACAAGAATCGAAGTCTGGAGTTGAGATGAAGAATGGGATTAAGACGGCGATTATCGGTAAACCAAATGTAGGGAAATCATCCCTTTTAAATGCTTTGCTTAACGAAGATAAAGCCATCGTAACCGATATACCAGGTACGACACGTGATGTGGTAGAAGGAACAGTCCGTCTTAAGAATGTCAGTCTACATCTTCTCGATACGGCAGGAATACGTCAAAGTGATGATGTGGTTGAGAAGTTGGGGATTGATAAGACGTATAAGATGATTGAAGAAGCGGAACTCGTTCTCTTCTTAGTGGATGCACAAAACGAAATGGATGAGGAAGAAAAAGAGATCTATCACAAGATTGATCCCAATAAAGTATTACTCGTCTATAACAAATCTGACCTTGTGTCTAAATCCAATCGCTTAGAGATTAGTGCGATGAATAAGAATATTAAGGCACTCATTGATGTGATTAATGAGCGTTATGAACCTCACCAATTCGTGTTTAAACGTCCTGTACTCAGTACACAACGTACAATTGGTTTAGCCATTCAAGCATTATTCGCAATGAATCAAGCGATCGAATCAATTGAGATGGAGAATGAAATTGATTTAATTAACATTGATTTAAGAGAAGCGTACCAAGCTCTTCATGCGATTGGTTCAACTTCTTCGGATACAAATATTAACGATGAGATATTCAGTCGTTTCTGCTTAGGTAAATAACTATGGAACTTACACTTAAACGAATTATTGCTTATTGTATCGATGGATTAATTGTGGGACTCCCAAGTCTACTTATTTCACTTGTATTAGGTTTTGTACGGCTTGTGTTAAGTTTACTTCCATTTATGGGTTTCTTACGTCATCCATTTTGGGCATTCTCAGTTACTTCAGTTGTGGTTTATATCGCATATGAATCAATTGGACTCATGGTGTTTAAGACAACGATTGGGAAGTATTTTATGAACTTAAGAGTTCGTTCAATTGATGGGGATGTCTCAAATTTTAGATTTATTTTACGTACGATTGTGAAAGCATTCTTTGCCCAATCATATTTGTTTATCTTAACAATTATTTCATTACTCATTATGATCTTTAGAGATTCACATTCATCACTCCATGATATGCTCGCAAGGACAGAAGTTTATGAGATGGATTGATACGCATGCACATCTAGCAGAGGATGAGTTTAAAGACGATATAAATGAAGTCATACAAAGAGCTAAAGACAATCAAGTTGAGAAGATTGTTTTAATTGGTTGTGAGCTTGATGGGGCTGAAAAGGCACTCAAGTTAGCACATGAAAATGATATGTTTGATGTGGCGATTGGATTTCATCCTGGGGATGTATTAAGTCCTAAGGATTATGATCGTATGTTTGAACTCATGCAAGATGAGAAAGTTAAAATAATTGGAGAAATTGGATTAGACTTCTATTGGGATAAGGATCCTGAAACACATCGACTCCAAGAAGATCTTTTTATCAAACAAATTGAATGGGCGAATCAACTCAATAAACCGATTAGTATTCATACACGTGATGCGTCTAAACGTACTTATGAAATTCTAAAGGCACATCCTGTCAATCGCAAAGGCATCATGCATTGTTTCTCAGGTAGTTTAGAGATGGCTCGTGAGTTTATTAAGTTAGGGTACTATATCTCTCTTGCAGGTCCTGTCACATTTAAAAATGCACATACGCCAAAAGAGGTCGCAAAGTATATTGATATTAATTACTTATTGATTGAGACCGATAGTCCATATTTGACCCCTCATCCTTATCGAGGGAAACGAAATGAAAGTTTCTATGTGGTAGAGGTCGCTAAGACGATTGCGGAACTTAGAAATATGTCTTTGGATGATTTGAGTGTTATCTTAGAAGATAACTATAGACGATTAGTCGATTAAAAAGGGAGAATTCTCCTTTTTATTTTTCATCCTTGATGTAAGGGGCTCCAAAGATAACCGATATTCCGTGGAACATGGATACAAAGATCGATACAATCGATCGTAAGACTTTATTTTCAATCATCGATTGATTTTGATAAGCAATTTTGTAATAGCGAATGGTATGAAAGAGTACAATTAAAAAAGTAATTAGGATAATCACGTCAATTATTTGTGTAATTGTTTGAATCATATGTCCCCCATAGATTGTTAGTTTATATATAACATAGATTCTCCATAAAGTAAAAAAGACGGAAACGTCTTTTTATAATGCATCAACGGATGATTGAGATTTAAGAGAAATAATTTGAATTAATAAGCCAACAGTAATCGAAATAAGGGGGATAAATATAACAAAGGGTAATCCGAACTGTGTAATGATGAATGCGGCAAGGCTTGTACCAAGTGCTGAGGATAGTTGAATACTTGAACCGGTTAAACTAACAATGAAGTTCGCATCATGACTGGTTTCTTGAATCATGCCTAAGTTCATTTGTAGACCGGTTAACCAAGCACTCATGACCCATAGAATAGTAAGAATAATATTTAATATGAGAATGGATCGAGTTACTAACATGAACACTAAGAATAGTAATTGAAGAAGTGCCCCATAGAGGATGGATTTTTGATAACCAAAATGATCTGAGAAGAAACCACCAATCGCATTACCTGTAAACGCTGCGATGCCAACTCCTATTAACAAGATACTCATAAAGGATTCGACGGATGGGTAAAGTTCAATGATATATGGGGTGATATAGGTATATAAAGCAGAGTATCCAATAAACATACTGATTGTAAATAGTAGAATAAAATGTACCTTGGGATTCTTTAAATGAACTAACTCATGCTTAATATGTGAACCCTCTGATCTTTTCTTAGAAATAGGAAGATTAAATCGGAAGTAAAGGATAACACTTAGAATAAGAATATTAAGAATCCAGAAAATACTACGCCAATCAAGAACTGTATATAGAACACGCGTAAGTGGAATACCAATTACTAGCGCTAAAGCATTACCGGTTAATAGAAATGCAAGGGATCTTCCTTGTTTACCACTTTCTGACATGGATATAACCGTTGACATCGCCAATACACCATAACTATTAGCCACTACACCCATGAGAGTTCTAAAGACGAGAAGTATTGCGAAGTTAGGGGCATAGATGAGTCCAATTGTACTGATAAAAGTTAAGGATAGAAGGGTGATAATTAAGTGTTTACGATTCGCATTAAAGAATACAATTAATACAATGGGTACACCGATGGCAGCCCCAAGTGCATACGCAGAGTTTAGAAGTCCTGTTAAAGCGACACTTACATTTAAATCAATCGCAACTTTATCCAATATCCCATTGAATAGAGATGCGGTCATTGTACTCACAAAGTTCATAAGAGTAAAAACATATAGCGTTAATTTATTTTTCATTTGATACCTCGTTGATATTCTAATCTCTGGAGTTGACTCCATGTCAAGACTTTATTTAACAATAAAAGGGCAGTGCCCTTTAGTTGATTTCATTCGATATCTGTATAACAATCTTTCCTTTCGCATGACCTTTAGAAAATTCTGTTAAGGCTTCAGCGGATTTATGGAAAGGATAGACTTTCTCGATAATTGGTTTTATGTCTTTTTTAGATACAAGTTCTAGGATCTCTTTTAAGTTATTCATATTGGTTTTAGATGCGAGTAGTTTATACTTTTTATTACCCAGGGAATAAATAGGAAACATTAACATATTTATAACTAACTGTTTAATCGATCCACCAATCATCACAAGAATACCATTCTCTTTAAGATGCTTGTTATAGAAGGAATGGGAGTAAGTTCCATTAACCGATAGAATACGATCATAACGAAGTTTTAATTGGTTGATATCATCGCGTTTATAGTTAATCACCACATCAGCACCTAAATCACGTGCTTGTTCGACATTGTTTGTACTAACGATCGCTGTCACATGTGTTTTATAATACTTAGCTAATTGAATGAGGAAAGTCCCAACTCCACCACTTGCGCCAAGAATGAGTAGTTTCTCATCTTCTTTGATCGGTCTTATTAATCGCAAGGCATCGAGTGCAGTTGTGGACGCAACAGGACAAGCAGAGGCTTCTAATAGAGATACGTTAAGCGGTACTTGAATGCACAAAGATTCATCCACTGCGATATATTCCACAAGTCCTCCAAATCCAACATCAGAAGTATCACATACAATACGATCTCCAACATGAAGTGTTT
>JACCEE010764475.1_pt1 | contig 14536 bp, 7 predicted proteins | sample 7449931 | NCBI WGS metagenome assembly JACCEE01 (sample SAMN15323457, study PRJNA562643) | freshwater metagenome | isolation source: river surface water | place: USA:Blue River Watershed | collected 2017-08-19 | reverse complement strand
AGAAATAAGAAGTAAGATCCTGCTGTTAAGAATCTTGTAATTGTTTCAGGAGTATCAGTACAAACTAAGTTTGTTGTATCGGAACATACCAAATCAGTTGTTCCCATACATTCGTTTCTCATATATAAAACTATATCCATAGAACCTGTTTCGGTTACTTTTACAAAAGAATCTTCTGCAACAACCAATTCATACACAACTTCTTTTCCTGTACTTGAAGAAGCACAAGCATTTCCGTGTGTTGAATTTGTATTTTCAGCAGTTATTGTTCCGTTATAAACACCGGGACCTGTTATTTGAACAGCCGGTTCGTTACAACTGTCAGCACCTTGATAATTTGCAATACATTCTGTTCCAACCATTGCATAACCTGACTCACAAGCACAAGCTGCAATAGTTGCAGAAGTTGCTTTACAATATTGATGTTCAGCACTGCAATCAGGAGCTGTTTCGCTTTCACACGGAGTTATACATTCTCCGTTTACTAAGAAATAACCTGTATCACAAGCACAAACTGCTGTTGATGCTGATGTTGGGTTACAATATTGATGAAGTCCCGAACAATCAGGAGCTGTTTCAGCTTCACAAGGATTACCCATTTCAACTTTTAATGAATAATTTCCTAAGGTTGAATAAGATGAGTATGTATCAAGAAATAAGAAGTAAGATCCTGCTGTTAAGAATCTTGTAATTGTTTCAGGAGTATCAGTACAAACTAAGTTTGTTGTATCGGAACATTGATTTCTTAAATATAAAACCAAATCCATTGAACCTGTTTCGGTTACTGTTACATAAGTATCTTCCTGAACAACTAATTCAAATACAACTTCTTTTCCTGTTGCAGCTCCGCAAGAACCACTTGTTGAATTTGTATTTGTAGTGGTAATTGCACCGATGTAAACACCCGGTTCGGAAATTTGAACAACAGGATCGGTACATGTATCAGCACCTTGTAAAGGTGTTTCAACAACACAAGTATTTCCTACCATTACAAAGCCTGTTTCACAAGCACAAGAAGCAACTGTTGCAGATGTTGCTTTACAATATTGATGTTCTGCACTGCAATCAGGTGCATTTGCTTCAAAACATGGATTAATACAAGCACCTTCTGTATTTGCAAAATATCCCGCATCACAAGAACATGTTGTTGTTTGACCGTTTTGAGTACAAACAGTTTTGTTTAAATCCGTACATGGATTGGGTATACATAAATCAGTTGAAGGAGTAATTCCTACTGATAAACTAAATGTTCCGTGATTTGATGTTCCGTAACCATCAACAACTACAAAGTAAGTTCCGGCAGGTAAAGTTCTTACTATTTTACTTAAACTGTCTTCTCCATCATCATCATCACATTCCAAAGTAGTTCCACATGGTTGTTGTAAGAATAATAAAGAATCTGTAAAAGAAGCTGTAGTTATTTCTAAAGTAACTTCACTTCTTTCTGCAACTTCAAGTTGGAATATCATATCTTTACTTGAATTTGTTGTTGTTCCACAAGTTGAACTGAATGTATTTGTATAACCGTTAGCATTTGTATTACCTGTATAAACTCCTGCTTCTGTTATAATTTCCATTGTATCTGTACAAGAATTTCCCAAAAGTTGTGTACAAACGGGTGTTCCGTTTACAATTTCAAAATAATATCCCGAATCACAACCGCAGGTATAAGCAGTTGCACTTGTTGATGTACATGTTTCGTTACCGTTTTCGGAAGGACATGAAACACTATCACATGGATTTACACAAGTTTCACCGCTTGCAAAATAACCTGTATCACAACCACAGGTGTAACCTGTTGCATTTTGTGTACAAACTGTTTTATGTAAAGCTGTACAAGGATTTGTTGGGCTGCATAAATCTTGAACACATGCATTGCTTAAACAAATTAAACCATTTGAACAATCATCGTTTGTTGTACATGCATCACTTAATAAAACTGTCATAGAATAAATATTTCTTCCAAAAGTAACTTGGATATAATATGTATTTTCAACAGCTGCAATATGAGAAACTATTTCTGAATTGTCACTGCTGCTGGCAGAAGAACTTGTTGTTGTTGTTTCTGTTCCTTTATACAATTTCAAGTCCAAATCACCGTTTGCATCAATAAAATCGATTTTTGCCGTAATTTTTTTACCGGCTGGAACATCAATTTTATACCAATCTTCAACTTTTGCACAATTTGCATCCTGTGTTGTTAAATTATTGAAAGTTTGTGTTTCAAGAGCTTGAAGTTGATAAGCATTTGTTCTTGAACTGTTTAAAGCTTCAATTGCTATAAAAGAAGCTTCGCTTAATTCATCAACCAAACAGTTTCCTGTTAAAACACAAATTCCGTTTATATCTCTTGCATAACCTGTTTCACAAGCACAAGAAGCAACTGTTGCCGATGTTGCTTTACAATATTCGTTTTCTCCGTCACAAACAGGTGCATTTGCACTTTCACAAGGATTTACACAAGCACCGTTTGATAAGAAATAACCACTGTCACAAGCACAAGTATAACCTGTTGCGTTTTGAGTACAAACTGTTTTATGGGATTCAGTACATGGATTTGCAGGATTACATAAATCAGTAACACATTCATTTGCCAAACAAACAAAACCGTTTGAACAGTCTGTTGATGTTGTACATGAAGGTGTTAATTTAACATTTAAAGAATAAATATTTCTTCCGAAACTAACTTGGATATAATAAGTTGCATCAGCTGTTACTACATGAGAAACTGTTTCATAATTATTTGAAGATGAAGCAGATGTACTGACAGCTGCTGTTTCTGCATTTTTGTATAATTTTAAATCCAAATCACCATCAAGATCAATAAAATCAATTCTTGCTGTTATTTTTTGACCTGCAAACGCATCAATTTTATACCAATCTTCAACTTTTGTACAATTTGCATCTTGTGTTGTTAATTGATTGATTGTTTGATTTTCCAAAGATTCCAATTGAGTTGCTGTTGCTCTTGTGTTGTTTGCTGTTTGTGATAAAGCATCAATAAAACATTCACCCACAACAACACATGTTCCAACCAAATCTTTAACAAAACCTTCGGAACAAGCACATGAAGTTGTTATTGCATTTATTGCAGTACAAGTTCCGTTTTCTCCGCAACTTACTGCATTACATGGATTAACACAAACAAAACCGTTATCAAAATATCCGTTTACAGTATCACAAACACATGAGAAAGCATTGTTTGAATAAGAGCAAACTTCATTTTCTCCGCATGTTGAATTACAAGGATTTTCAAGGAATTGGATTGTTAAAGAATAATCCCCTTCTTCCGGATAATAATTATAATCTTCATAATCATAATATTCACCGCCGTCAACATAAACATGATAAGTTCCAGCAGCCAATTCACCGTTAAAGTTAGGACTTGAAGCTGCACAATAAACTTGTGTTTCTGCTGCACAATCACCTTTTCTTATAACAAGAGTTACACCTGAAAAACCTGTTACTTTTGCATTAACAAATGTAGGTTCTGTCAATGTAAATGTGTAAACTGTATCTTTGGCTCCAGATTCTCCGCAAACACCGTGTGTTGAATCTGTTAAAGAAGCTAAATCGGTAGTTCCTGTATAAATTCCAGAGTCTGTAATTTCAACTGCTGTTGCACAAGTATCTCCGCCTTGAAGTTCTGTTGTTACAGGAGCAGTGAAATCTTCTACGGTAATTGTCATTTTATAAACTTTTTGTCCGAAATAAACTTGAATATACATAGGAATTGTTGTTCCTTCCGGAGCATCGGCTAAAGAAACGGTGTAAGATACTGTTTCGTTATAAGATGCAGTTGCTGCACTTGAAACAGATGTTGTTTCTTCGTTTTTGTAAAGTTTTAAATCCAAATCACCTGTTGCATCAATATTAACCGTAATTTTTTTGTTTGCAGGCAATTCAATTTTATACCAGTCTTCAACTTTTGCACAAGCTGCATTTTGTGTTGATAAATTTTCAAACACAACATTTGTTATTGTATTTTCTAATACATAAGCATTTGCTCTTGTGCTGTTTAAATTGGTTGTTAAGTTAAAATGTTCTTCTGTTAATTCATCAATTGTACATTGACCGGAAAGAACACAAATTCCTGTTATGTCTTTTACATAACCTGAATCACAAACGCAAGCTGTTCCTGCTGCATTAACTGTTGCATTTTCATCAGCACATTCACAAGCAGTTCCTGTTGCATTATCAACAAAACCATCAGCTTCATCGCAATAACAAAGAGCCATTCCTGTTGAATCGTTACAAACTTGGTCTGTACCGCAAACCGGAGCTCCTGTTCTTGAACAAGGTTTATCACATTTGTTTGTTGCAGAATTTAAAAAGAAACCTGTTTTACAAACGCATGCATTATTTGTTTCATTTACCTGACTGTTTGTATCACCGGAGCAATTAAACAAACATCTTCCGTTTGTTGCAACATACCCTTCTGCACATGTTGTACAAGTTGCACCTGTATAACCCGGATAACAATGACATTCTCCGTCTTCACCGAAATATTGATTTGCAGGACATGTTGTGTCTATTTGACAAATTCCGTTTGCATTTTCAATATAACCTTCAATACAAGAGCATTCAGCTGTTCCGTCATGATTTTCATCACGACAAATTGTTTTAAATGATTCTGTACATGTATTTTGAGGGAAACAAGGGTCAACATAAATCGGAACACAATTGATTCCTTCTAAAACATAACCTTCATCACATGAACAAACAGCTTCATTATTTTCTACAGTACAAACAGTTTTATGTTCTTCATCACATGGATTGGGTTCACACGGATTTGTTATATCTTCAATACATTTTCCGTTTTCATCTTCTGTATAACCTTCATCACATGAACATTTTGCTGTTCCGTTATCATTTGTACAAACTGTTTTGAATTCTTCATCACAAGGATTCGGATTACAAGGATTATTTACATCTTCAATACAATTTCCGTTCGCATCTTCTGTATATCCTTCATCACATGAACAAGCAGCTGTTCCGTTGTTATCGGTACAAACTGTTTTATGAGCTTGAATACAGGGATTAGGATCGCACACATTTGTTGATTCGTCGGTAATTGTTATTTTAAAAGTTGCTTCCGCACTTCTGTAATTGTAAAAAGCTTCCGAATCTGCTTTACCGTTTATTGCAACAACGGTAAATTCAAAATCTGTTACAACTTCACTCGGTGTTCCGGAAATAGTTCCGTTTTCGGAGAATACCAATCCGGTTGGAACTCTTGAATCTCCTTTTAATGAAAAATAATAAGGAGCTGCACTTCCCACAACATTAAGTTTGTCTGAATAAACAACACCTTTTTTCCCGTTTGCAAGATTTTTGGATTCAATTCCGAATACTTGGTCTGTATATCCGCAATAAGATTCATCACCTTTTGCATTACATTCTCTTGAATCTTTACAATCTTCATTGGTTGTACATTTTGTTAATTTAACACAAGTACCTTTTTCAACTTCCAAATCACCGAATTTACATTCATAACCTGATTTACATTCAGTTGGAACAGTACATTTTGTTGCTCCGCTTCCTCCTCCGTCATCTCCACACCCTGAAAGCATGAATAATGCGAAAAGAGAAACAATTAAAACTTTAAATTTTAACATAAATTCCTCCAAAAAATAAAAAACCCACAGTATTTTAACATTTTATTCAAAATAATTCAATTGTTTTATGTTATTAAAAAAGATTTTTCGAAAAATAAATCTTAATTGCATTTTGTTTTTTATTGTTAGACAATTTTAAAAAAATAATTTGAAAAACTCTTCTTTTTGTTTGTCAAATGCTGTTTTTTCTTTAAATAAAAATTTTATTTCATTTAACGGATGAGTATTTAATAAATGATTTATCAATTCTTCCTTTGTCATTTCGGATTGAATTAATTTATTTGCTGTTTCAAGATGAAGTGTTGCAAATTCATTCAATGCGAAAAAAGGTTTTTTTTCAAGAGAACCTTTTGCCGTTTCATTTTTAATAAAATTTATTTTATCCGCATATTCTTTGTTGTAAATTATTTTATCAATATTGGCTTTGTTAACAATAAAATTTATTATTTTGTTGAGATAAAACAATTGGGTTAAATGGTCAACTTTATTTTTATGAATTGATTTATCGGAATTAATTGAATCCAATCGATTGTTTGTATCTTCTTCAATTGTGTTTATAATAAGGGCCGGCGGGATTTTATCGGTAAAATAATAAATTAAAAAAGATGTAAATAAATTCCTTTCGTTTTCCTCCGCCAATGTTTTAAGAACTAACATAAAATTATCATAATCACCCATAACAAAATATAAATACATTTGTTTTTTTAATGATTCAGAATCTTTCAGTTCTTTTAAAAATTTTATTTTGTTTAAAAATTCAATTTTATTTTTTTCAACATTTCTGTTGTAAAATAATTGAAGCGAATACAAATGAGATAAATGAGTTATAAAAAAATAAGAATCCGTTTTTTTCAAAAATAAAGAAATATCATCAACAAAAAATGCCATTTTTATTGTTATAATTGCTTCTTCCGTTGTGTTTTCATGAATATTGTAAATTGCAAGTTTATCTTCTTCCGAATAAGGCAAAGGCGAATTTAAAACATCCAAATTAACTTTTAAATCATTAATTTTTTCTTTGTTTTTTTTAAACCAATTTACTGTTTCTTCGTAATTTTTATTTTCATTATTTTTGTAAAGTTCGATCAAATTATCAAACTTAAAAAAAGCAATATAGTTTTTATATTTTTTTTCGATTAAAATCTTTTCAAGCTCCGAATATTTGGAAAAATTTTTATTATTTTCCAAAAATTTTTCAATTACATCAATATCTTGTTTTTTATAATGTTCCAAAAGCAAATTATCAAGAATACCTTTATTTTCTTCCGTAAAATAATCTTTGTTATTTTTCAAAAAATTTTGTAATTTACCTAAATCATTTGTTTTTAATACTTCATTAAACTCAATATCCGTTAATTTTTTTTGTAAAACAGGAGTTAACGGTGATGAAGGATAATCATTTATAAAAACTTTGATTTTTTCAATATCATTTTCCGAAGCAATATATTTTTCTCTTATAAGATAAACCGATTTTTCTATTTTTTGCAAATAATTTTTTTCAAAAAACATATATTTTAACGAATTTAACTGAGTTAAATCATTTGCATCATTAAATTTTTTAAATTGTATTTCAAACAGTTTGTCTTTTATTTCAACTACATCTTTACCTGCTTTGTATCTTGTTATAAAATATTTTAACATTGAAATATCAGAACTTTGTTTAATAAATTCATATTCAAATATTCGTAAACGATAAATCACCTGTTCAATATTTTTATCTTCGGGATATTTACGAACATAATCATTTAATTCCGAAATTTTTTCCGATTTCATAACATAATCATATTCAATTTGTTGTTGTGATTTGCAAGCTGATAACATAATCAGCAAAATTAAAGGAATAATAAGCTTCATCAAATGTCCTTTTGTTTTATATAAATAATTAAAAATAATATCTGATTCCTATTCCGCCGTCAAGGTCGAAATCCGTTCCAGGAAATAAATTAAGTGCAGGAACTATTTCAAGAAATATTTCAATAGGAAAATTTGCAAAATAATAATCAATTCCGACAGGAACTCTTATTCCGAAATAAACATCATCATTATCATTTTTATCGTTATCATTATCATCATCATGAATTGTAACTCTTCCTCCTATTCCGAAATAAATTCCGAAATTTCCTTTTCTTACCGGAACAATATCAAAATCATGAAATAAATAATCGGAATGCAAATGAATTACATCATGTTGAAAAGACCAAGCTGCTGCAAAATCCAAAGCATTAACTTGATTTAAATGATATTTTGCACTTAATCCGCTTGGTTCTCCACCGATTACCCCCAATCCAAATCCATTTGGACCGGTTGCAAAAAGATTGATTGAAAAAAATATAAATACTGCCAAAAAATAATTTTTCATAACTGCTCCTTATTTTTTTATTGTTTCTTGTTTTAGTTTTGCATCTTTAATCCAACCTTCAACTTTTTCGGAAACAATATATTGTTGAAAATCCTTATCCTGCATTAATTCTCTTGTTAATTTATCATTTAATAAACTTTGAGAAACACCTTTTTGTCCGATTCTGTTTAATTGTTCTTTATATTGAGGTTTGTTTAAAATTGCTCCAAAAGCAGGGTCATTTGATAATTTATTTTGAACTTCGGGCAACATGGAAATATCAGCAAGTCTTGAAGTATAATCAACCCAAAATAATTTTTTCACCAAATTGTTTTCTTCAACAAAACCAACCAAAATTGATTTATCCAAATTTGCAGCCATTTCCGGAAATTTCTTTTCGGTTACAAGTTTGTAAGAACTTATAACTCCTATTGACAAATATAAAAATACAATTGTTTTTAAAGCTGCCAACATTAATCCACCAAAACGGTCAACACCTCTTAATGTATCTCCTCCCGATTTGTGAATTAATTTAATTACAACAGAAACAATAATACTTAAAATCAAAGCAATTACAAACCAAGCAATTGCACTTGTTACAACATAAGCAATTTGTTCGGGAACTTTATATTTTTCCGCAACAGACATATAAAAAGCATTTGCAGCAAATTTTGCCAAAAAATAAGCAGCAACAATTGCAACAATTTTAAAAATTTGCTTTAATGCTCCCGAAAAATATCCGAGAACTCCAAAAAATAATACCGTTCCGGCAATACTCAAATCAATTATCATATTAACTCCTATTCCTTAAATAAAACATTTATTTTGGTTTCTGCTTTTGTTATTTCCGCAGGAGAAAATCCCACAAATTCATTATCAATACTTATATAAGATTTTCCTTCTATTTCAATTTTATCCGTTTGTTTTATAATTAATTCTTCATGTTTTGCATTTTTTAATTTTTTAATTTTGTCTATGTAAAAAGCATAAATAAGCTTAATATTTCCGAATATTGTGATTTCAAATGATTTATTTTCATTTTCAATATGATTTTTGTTTAAAATTGATAAATTAAGTAAATATCCAATCCAATTAAATTCATCAGAAATACAGTAAATTCTTGGTTTTTTATAAAAAACAATTGATTCTGCTATTGAAGTTATAAGATTTAATTTGGTTCCGAAATATTTTAAATTTTTATCTGTCTTTTTTGCAATATAACCCAATAAACCTATATTAACATTTGTTAAAAAATATTTTTTTAATTTTATCTCTTCATCAGTTGTAAACGAACAAATTCCTATCTCGGTCTTTTTTACAACTCCGTATTTCAAAGTCATTATAAAAGTGTCAATATCATCGGTTATTCCGAAGTTTTCGGCAAAGTTGCTTGAAATGTTTAAAGGCAAAACACATAAAATTATATCCGAATTATTTAATGCAATTCCGTTTACTATTTCATTAAGCAAAAAATCGCCGCCGACACTGACAATATGAGTATATTTTTTATTAATGATTTCTTTTGTTAAATAAAGTCCGTGACCTGTGTAATTTTTTTCAAAAAAATCAAACTCGGTTATTGAATTTTTAAGCAATCTTGTGTTTAACTTCTTGTAATATTGGGTTATTTGTTTTATGTTTGTGTCAAAAATAAAAGCAATTTCCATAAAAAAAATTCTTAAAAATTGAAATTATATTACCAAAATCGCAATTTGTCAAATGAATAAGATATTTTGAAATTTACAGGGTTAAAAAGTTATAAAATTGTAACGAATTCCTATAATTGACGAACTGAAATAACCTTTTAATGAATCTTTAATCAATTCGGTTCTGTCGGTTGATGAAGTAATAAATTTTGAATATAAAATTCCTATAAAAATATCAATTGTATTTTGCAATCCCCAATAAAAATTAATTCCGCCTTCCAAATATCCTGTTAAACCCATTGAACTTATTTGAATAATTCCATCATCTTCCTCTTTTGCTTCAATTTTTCCCAATCCTGCACCGAATTTTAAATAATACATTAAATTTCGTCCTCCGTCATTATTAAAGTTAAATTGACCACCTAAAAGAGTATTTGCTTCAAAAACGGAAACAGTTCTTTTGCGAATAAGAGTATAATCGCCTTTAGAGAAAATTCCGTTAATATCCATAAAAAGATAAAATGAATTGTTAATTATATAAGACAATTGAAAATCCAAACATAATCCGAAACTGTCTATTGTTGCATTATCACTTTCAATTGTATTGTTTACACTTGATTTAAAATCAAGCGAATATCTTGTGTTTCCTCCTGATAAACCTATTCCGAAAGTCCAAGATTGTTCTTTAAAATTACCTCTGCTTTCACGAACAACTTCATTTTTATATTCATCTTCTTCCTGTTTTGTTTCTTCAACATTTTTTGTATCTGTTTCTTTTTGTATCTCGGTTTCATTATTTTCTTCAATTTTTTCTTCAACTTTTTTTTCAATAACTTTTTCTTCGATTTTATCACTTTTTTCAAATAATTCAACAATTAACTTTTTACCGAAAGAATTCAATTTCTTAAAGTCTTTTATATCACCTTCAAAATATAATGATTTTGCTCTTGTTGTTGAGCCTGTTTCAAAATCTACATATCTTGCTTTAAATTTATAATTCGAATCATCTTTTTTGGAAACCTCAACAATAATCAAAGCTTTTGCCGCAAGCATTTTTCCCGTATCAACCAAACAACTTTCATCAAAACATTCTGATTTTCTTTGATTTGCCTGTTCTTTTAATGCTTCTTTTTGAGTTTGTTCATCAATCAAACTGTATTTCAATTGAGTTAATCCTTCTTCTATACCATCTCTTAAATCTTCGGATATTTCTGTTTTTGATTGGATTTGAAGCATAATAGGATATTCACTCCCGAATAATAAAACGGATGTGAAAAGAAATATTAAAATCAATAAATTTTTCATAAAAACTCCTAAAAAACAACAATATTTATTATAGTTGTTTGTTATTTGTAAGTCAAAAGAAAATTTGTTTATCATATTACTAAAAATAATTGATTTATGAAAACTGATAAAATATTGAAATAATAAAAAACAGTGATAAAATTAACAATTTTCTTGATTGATGATTAATTTTTAATATACAATTGCTATTTAGGTGGTAAAGGGGTTTTGACATTATTTTTAAATTCAAAATACCAACAACAAATTTAATAACCAACATTTGAGGGAAAATATGACAATCAGTTTAATTGGAAAATCAATTGCTGCTTCGGCAACACTAAAATTAAATGAAACTGCTGCAATTTTAAAAGCAAAAGGCGAACCGATTATTCATCTCGGAGGCGGAGAACCAAAAGCAAAAGCTCCGATTGATGCAATTTTGGCAGCAGCAGCTGTTTTAAACAGCGGTGAAGTTTGGTATACTCCTGCTGATGGATTATTGGAATTAAAACAAGCAATAATTCGTTATACCGAAGAATTTTACGGAAGAAAAGTTACTCCTCAAAATATTATTGCTTCAAGCGGTGCAAAACAATCAATTATGGTTGCATTACAGGCAATTTTAGACCCAAATGATGAAGTTGTATTTCCTGCACCTTATTGGGTAAGTTATCCCGAAATGGTGAAAATGTGCGGTGGAGTTCCTGTTGCGGTTCATCCCGAAGACGGAAGTTTTCAACCCACAATAAATGATATTGACAGAGTTGTTACATCTTACACAAAAGCTGTTATTATTAACAGTCCAAACAATCCAAGCGGTGCTGTTTACAGTGAAAAATTTATTTCCGATATAGTTCAATATTGTGAAGAAAAAAATATATATTTGATAGTTGATGATATTTATCACAGATTGGTTTTTGATGGTAAAAAACCGGTAAGTTGTTATGATTATTGCAAAAATGATATTGAAAATTCAAAATTGATTTTAATCAACGGTGTTTCAAAAATGTATGCAATGACAGGTTTCAGAATCGGTTGGGCAGTTGCAAATAAAAAACTTATGGCTGTTATGACAAACATTCAGGGGCATCAAACTTCAGGTCCTTCCGTTGTTGTTCAAAAAGCTGCTGCTGCTGCTTTAAACGGCGTTCAATCATGTGTTGAATCATTAAGATTAAGTTTGGAAAATAACAGAAATGTTTTGGTTGAACAATTTAAAACATTTGAAGGAATTAAACTTACAAAGCCGGAAGGAACATTTTATTCATTTGTTGATTTCAGAGCATACAATAAAGATTCCACCAAACTTGCAAACTTTTTGCTTGATAAAGTAAAAGTTGCAACAGTTCCGGGAATTGAATTCGGACTTGAAGGATTTTTAAGAATTTCAACATGCGGAACAATTAAAGAAATTACCGAAGGAATTGCAAGAATAAAATGGGCACTTGACCCGAATTCCCCAAATGAATTATTTATCGGTAACAGAAAATTAGTGAGGGATTGGTTATGAGTAAATATTTAAAATTTGAAACACCGGCATCAAAAAACGCAGGTGATTTAGCCGGCGATTATAAATTGGCGAATCACGGACTTGTTTACCTTGAAAGAGTTTTTTGGAATTTGCCTGTTGATGCTTTATACGAAGAAGCAATTTTCAGAGGGGAAGGACGTTTGGTAAAAGGCGGAGCACTTGTTGTAAATACAGGAAAATGGACTGCAAGAGCAGCAAATGATAAATATGTTGTATCAGAACCTACAACAAAAGATAAAATTTGGTGGGGTGTTTACAATCGACCTCTTGAAGCCGAAAAATTCAGCGGAATTTTAATGAGATTACAAGCTTTTTTACAAGGTGAAGAATTATTTGTACAAGATTGTTATGCCGGAGCTGATTTAAGTTATACAATGCCTGTAAGAATAATTACAACTTCCGCATGGCAAAGTCTTTTTGCAAAAAATATGTTTATTTCTCTTAAAACAAAAGAAGAATACAGAAAACATATACCTGAATTTACTGTTATTGTTGCACCTTCTTTTAAACTTGACCCAAGAATAGACGGAACAAAAACAGAAACAGGCGTTATTATAAATTTTCAACAAAGAATTGCAGTAATTGCAGGAACAAGTTATGCAGGTGAAATTAAAAAAACTGTTTTTACAGTTATGAATTATTTAAAACCTCTTGAAAATGTTATGGCAATGCATTGTTCCGCAAATGTAGGAACCGAAGGTGATGTTGCTTTATTTTTCGGTTTAAGCGGAACAGGAAAAACAACTCTTTCCGCAGACCCGAAAAGAAAATTAATCGGTGATGACGAACATGGTTGGAGTGATAACGGAGTTTTTAATTTTGAAAACGGATGTTATGCAAAAGTAATTCATTTATCTCAAAGCAGTGAACCTGAAATTTATGAATGCACAAGAAAATACGGAACAATTTTGGAAAATGTTGTTTTTGATATGACAACAAGAAAAATTGATTTGGATGACGAACAATTTACGGAAAATACAAGAGCTTCTTATCCTCTTGATTTTATTCCGAATTCCGTTCCCGAAAAAATGACAACAACACATCCTAAAAATGTTATATTTTTAACTTGTGATGCAACAGGTGTTTTACCTCCTATTGCAAAATTAAATATGGACCAAGCAATGTATCATTTTATCAGCGGTTATACTTCAAAAATTGCAGGAACGGAAATTGGTTTGGGAATCGAACCCGAAATAACATTCAGTGCTTGTTTCGGTGCTCCTTTTATGGTTCATCATCCTTTTTATTATGCTAATTTGTTAAAAGAAAAAATGGAAACATTCGGAGCAAATTGTTGGCTTGTTAATACAGGTTGGGTAGGCGGAAAATTCGGAGCGGGAAAAAGAATAAGCATCAAGCATACAAGAAATATGCTTAATGCCGTTTTAGACGGAAAACTTGATAATGTTGAATTTAAAATTGATAAAATATTCGGTTTTGAAATTCCTTCATCTTGTCCCGATGTTCCCGAATCAGTTCTTGACCCTTCGGCTGCTTGGCATAATAAAGATGAATATTGGTCAAAATATGATTCTTTGGCTGCAAGATATATTGAAAACTTTAAATTATTTTCAGATGGTTGTTCTCAAAATATTATTGATGCAGGTCCAAAAAGATTAAGATAAAAGTAGTTACAAGTCATTCAATACATCACAAAAATAATATTATAATTAAATAAAAATTAATGATTATTAAACAGTAAAGGACTTATTTTAAGTTTTGTTATTAAATGATTTCTATTTATTTTGACAAAATCTTTTCATTTTGTTAGAATTGCTTTCGGGATTTGGCGGTTTATCGGAGGACAATATGAAAATATTTTATTTTTTGATTATTTCGATTTTATTTATCGGTTGTAAAAAAGAAGGATTAACAAACGAACAATATTGCGATAATGCAATCACAAATGTTTATTCCGTTATGGAAAAATCACTTGATAAAAAATAATCTCAAATGCTTGTATTTTCTTGATTTTAATATGAAAATAATATAAATTATATTTACATTATTGTTGCTTTTTGAAAGGATTAATAATGCAACTTGTTGAAAGACACATCATTAAAGAAAACCATAAATTGTTTAAAGAATGTGACAAGTTGTCATTTTTATCAAAAAATTT
>JACCEE010088530.1_pt1 | contig 14536 bp, 8 predicted proteins | sample 7449931 | NCBI WGS metagenome assembly JACCEE01 (sample SAMN15323457, study PRJNA562643) | freshwater metagenome | isolation source: river surface water | place: USA:Blue River Watershed | collected 2017-08-19 | reverse complement strand
ATAGGGTCTACTGAAAAACACGTCAACCCTTGCTATAAAAGGTAATAATGCTAATCTTTGCAGTATTAAGTGCAAAGAAATATGGCAAACCATTCAAAAAGGCTTGCACCCAAGCCATCGTATACTAGTCCCAAACAACTCACGTTAGCCGGATTTGAAACACCATTCGAGCAACAATTAGATGAATCGAACCGCTGGGTTCAGCTGGCAAACCAAATCCCTTGGGACGAACTTTGCAATGAATACCTCCGGCACGTTGGAACGGGTGATACCGGTCGTAAACCAATAAATCCACGCATCATCATAGGAGCTGTCATCATCAAACACATTTGTAATCTTGATGATGAAGAGACTGTTCAGCAAATCTCTGAAAACCTGTATATGCAGTATTTCTTGGGTTATCCGAGTTTTACAACAACCCCACCGTTCGACCCCTCGTTATTTGTAACGATTCGCAAGCGGATGGGGATGGATACTGTCAATGCTTTGAATGAACGGATTATTGCCTTGAAAACAAAAATGGGTGAACTTCCATCAGAAGAAAAAAACGATGAAAGTCAAACCGACAAAAAGGATCATAACGGCAACTCTACCAATTTGTCGCAAGAGCCCGTGGCTAATAAAGGTCGAGTGTTGATGGATGCAAGTGCCTGCCCGCAAGACATTGCATATCCGACAGATTTGGATCTACTGTCGAGTGCACGTGAAAAATCGGAGCAATTGATAGATATTCTTTACCCGGAAAGTGGATTGGAACAAAAGCCACGCACGTATCGCGAAAATGCACGGAAAGATTACCTGCACACGGCTCAAAACAGGAATAAATCGAGAAAGACGATACGCAAAGCAGTTCGCAAACAATTGGGATACCTGAGCAGAAACCTCAAATCGATACACCGACTTTTGGATTGCTACCCAAGCATTCCACTCTCAAAATCTGAGTACAAGTATTTACTGGTTATCACCACCGTTTTTGAGCAGCAACAAGAAATGTTCGAGCAGCAGAAACACAGCATCGAACACCGTATTGTAAGCATCCATCAGCCACACGTACGCCCCATCGTGCGTGGAAAAAGCAAAGCTAAAGTTGAGTTTGGCTCTAAAATCCACATATCGCTTGTGGATGGAATAACATTCTTGGACGAACTGAGCTGGGATGCATTCAACGAAGGTAATCATCTGACGAAGTACGTTGAATTGTATCGCCAGCGTTTCGGGTGCTATCCACGAGAACTTTTGGTCGACCAGATATATTGTACGCGAGCAAATCGGGCGGCACTCAAATTATTAAACATCAAGCTTATTGCCAAACCACTCGGCAGACCATCGGCAGTGAAAGAACACATAAGACCTGGCGAACGAAATCCTGTTGAAGGAAAGTTTGGACAAGCAAAAACGGCTTACGGACTTGACAGAATCGGGGCACGACTTAAAAACACTAGTGAGTCATGGATTGCAAGTATAATTCTGGTGCTAAACCTAGTCAAATTGGCTGGGCTGGCACTTTATTGTCGAATTACTAATACCGTTTTAGTTTGGATTGATAAACAGGCAATCGGTTTAGCTTTTATTATTCGTAAAAAAATCGGAATTGAGTCTGCTGTCTTGTTCTCTGTTTAGTTGAGTTATTCAGTGAACCCTAAATAGGAGAGTAATTTTTATAAAATAGAACAAAAAATAAAAGGCTGTACTAAACATATATACAGCCTTTTTATTAATATTTGTATCGATCATTGATTACAACCAACGAACATAAGCGAAATCCTGACGATGAGGTAATTTGCTATTTTTAGGGAACATTCTTAACCCAAAGTTGAAAATACCTGCTTTTGATGGTTTAATATCAATATTGTAAACAACCGTATTGCCAGTAACTTTCGATACTGTCATTTCGTTTTTCTCTACAACATATTCTATTCCTTTATCAGTTTTATCGGTAACGACAACTTCAATTCCGATTTCCTCTGGAGATAATCCTTTTGTATCAACAATAACTTCACCATGATACTCAGTTCCAAGCATAATGGTATTTTGAGAATTTTGTGGGAAATTCATCGAAACAATAGTAATATCATCCCAAATATCAGAAATTTTACGTTTCCATGCTGCAATGTCTTTTGCCATAGCACAGTCATTTTTACGCATTGCTTCGGTTCTTGTCGAAAGTTTGCTGTAATAACTATTTTTATAATCGTCAATCATTCGTTTTGTTGTAAACTCGGGAGCAATTTCAGCGATTGATTTTTTAATGTAATGAATCCAATCGTGTGGAACTCCTTGCATATCACGATTATAGAATGCTGGTACTATTTCGTATTCAAGAATGCTATATATTGTTTCTGCATCCAAACGGTTTTGGAATTCATCGCTATCATACGTTTTTTCTTCAGGCAATGCCCAACCTGCTTTTTCTTTATAACCTTCGCACCACCATCCATCAAGTACGCTGAAGTTTAATGTTCCGTTCATTTGAGCTTTCATACCACTAGTACCTGATGCTTCTAACGGACGAGTTGGAGTATTCATCCATACGTCTACGCCTTGTACAAGACGTTTGGCCAAAGCCATGTCGTAATCTTCAAGGAATATTACTTTACCTACAAATTCAGGTAATTTCGAAATACGAATGATCTCTTTGATTACATCTTGTCCTGGTTTATCGTTCGGGTGAGCTTTACCTGCGAAGATAAATTGTACCGGACGATCAGGATTATTAACAATTTTTGCTAATTTTTCTAGGTTAGAGAATAATAAGTAAGCTCTCTTATATGTAGCAAATCGACGAGCAAATCCAATTGTTAATGTATCTTTATTTATTGATTTGAATATTGATAACAATTTTTTAGGATCTTCATAACGTTGTGTCCATGATTCATGTAATTGTTGTTTTACATAAGTAATCAATTGTTCACGGTGTTTGTTGCATATATCCCAAATAATTTCGTCTTTAACATCATGAATTTTATTCCAATAAGCATGGTTCGACATATCTTTCAAATATGCATCGCCAAACGTTTTTTCATGAAGTTGTTGCCATTCTTTCGATGCCCATGTACCATAGTGAACTCCATTGGTAACATATCCAACATGCGATTCACTGGTATAGTAGCCTTCCCATAGTCCATTGAACATTTCTTTCGATACATCACCATGTAATCGGCTTACACCATTTACTTCCTGAGATGTTGCAATTGCTAAATTACTCATCGAGAAGTTTTCTCCGTGATTATCAGGCGTGTGTCGTCCAAGATTCATAAATTCATTCCATGATAATTGTAGTCTTTCTGGGAATTGACCAAGATAAGTCATCATTAAATCTTCAGGGAATGAGTCATGTCCTGCAGGAACGGGTGTGTGTGTGGTATATAAACATGAAGCTCTTACAACTTCCAATGCTTCTTGGAATGTAAATTTTGAATGTTTGATTAGCTTACGTAGACGTTCGATATTGATAAATGCAGCATGACCTTCATTACAATGGAAAATGTCTGGTTTTTCACCAACTGCTTCGAGGGTACGAATACCACCAATACCAAGCATCATTTCTTGTTTTAAGCGATGTTCGTTATTTCCTCCATAAAGTGCCGATGTTAAATGACGATCTTCTTCATTATTTTCATTAACATCAGTATCGAGTAAGTAGAGTTTAATACGTCCAACCATTACCAACCAAATACGAGATGTTATTTGGCGACCTGGATATCCGACTTTTACTGTGATAAGGTTTCCTTCAGCATCCTTAACGGGTGTTACAGGTAATTCTGATGGATTTTGTGGATTGTATATTGCTAATTGATCACCATCCAACGACATTTTTTGTTTGAAGTAGCCATATTTGTAAAGGAAACCAACTGCTACAAGATTTGTATTTGTATCGCTAGCTTCTTTTAAATAGTCACCAGCTAAAATACCTAGACCTCCTGAGAAGATTTTCAAGTAATCATCAAGTCCATACTCCATGCTGAAATATGCAATTCTTGCTGATTTTGGATCGGGTTTTTCATCCAAATAAGCTCTGAATTTTTTTACAACCCAATTGTATTTAAACATGAACTCGTCGTTTTTTTCAAGTTCTTGTAAACGGTTGTATGAAATTTCTTTGAGAACTTTAATTGGGTTTCTATATTTATTCCATAAATGGCTGTCTATTTCTTCAAATAACTCCTTCGCCTCATAATTCCACGTCCACCATATATTGGAAGCTAGATCATTTAATTCTTTCAGGCTTTCAGGAAAGTTTGATTGAACAATCATGCCCATCCACTGTGGTTTGTTGTGCCTGTTTCTGTTTAAATTCGTTGCCATGTTTTGATTTTTTTGATTTCTGATGATTTTTTTGTCTTTATTTTTAGCTTTTAATAATGCAAAATTATATGCTTCTTCGTATTTTTTGTGTTGATTTTCCCATAAGCATAATTCGTTGATTGCTTTGGTACTTTTGATAATTTTACTGACATTTTCCTGAGACCAAGATAGTTTACTAATAATAGTTTTTACCAATGTTTCTACAAATGAATGATAGTTAAAATCGTCGCGTTGAAGAACATCTACGGCATCTTTGGGGATTGATTTTAAGCCATTAATCCATTTTCCAAAACCTGCTAAATTTGTCGTTATGGTTGGCACTCCCAGTGCTACACTTTCAACGGGTGTATAACCCCAAGCTTCATAATAAGCCGGAAATACCGTTAAGTCGCAACCCATTAGTAAATTATAGTATGTTTCATTAAATATACCATCATCTCCGTTTAAAAATGAGGGAACATAAATGATTTTTACTTTGTCGGTCTTTTTATTTTCGAAACCACATTCTTTTAATTTTTTTATAATTAAACTATCTTCACAATTATGGATGTCGTGAGTGATTAATTTGCAAAGGCCTTCATTTGAATAGGTTCCTGTGCCTAAGAGGTCTTTTCGTGGTCCGTATATGTGGTCGGGTACAAAGATGTATGCTAATATTGGTTTTGAAATATTTTCTTTTTGTATGTCGGCTAATGCTTCAATGTAAGCATCATAGCCTTTATTGTGAAATTCATTTCGTCCGCCAGTTGCAATGTAAAACATATCGTTTGGAAGGCTATATCCAAGCATTTTCTCTGCTATCGATTTGAGCTTTTCTTTTGATTTGTTTTTTGCTGCGATGTAATCATTTCCTTCTGGAATGATCAATCCTTTAAAACCATTGGGTGTTATGATATTAGGATTTTTCTTCAGAATTTGTTGACATTCTTTTCCTGTAACTTCGCTAACTGCTGTGAAACAATCGGCCGCAAATGCTGCACTTTTTTCGAGTGAATGCTTTGATGAAACACCCATTTGCTTGGCTTCGGGTTCGCCAACATAGCTTTCCAGTCCCTTATAAAAACTTTGACCAGTCCCTGCTAATGCACGTCCCGTAACTGTAGAGTGGGTGGTAAATACCGTTGCAACTTCTGGCGCATGTTCTTTCAAATAAAGAATACCACAAGCCGACATCCATTCATGATAATGTGCTACAATTTTCGAGTCTTCTTTACATTTGTATTTGCAGAAACTGTGAATAACAGCTCCGGTTGCATATCCAAACAAACATGGTTCTATGTAATCCCAATTTCCTGATAGTGAGTCGAGAAAGTAACGTTCCCAAAGATGCGCGAAGATTGAATCTTTTTGTCCGATGAATTTTGAGTGATCAATTAAAATAGCAATTGGGTTTGGATTGATTTTCCATCGTCCGATTCTTATTTTTATACCATCGGTTTCTTCTAAGATGCGAATCCAATCGCTGTATAGCCCTTGTTCTTCAATAAATTCTTTATTTTCTTCTCCTTCGAATTTAAAATCAGGGCCAATAACAAAATAATGAGGATACTTCGATGAAGCTTTTTCTGCTTTCGAAGATATGACAGTATGAATACCGCCTATTTTATGGCAAACTTCCCAACTGACTTCAAAAAGATAGTCGGGTGAGAGTAATTCTTTTTCCATTAATTACCTGAATATTTGGATACAAAGGTAATCATTTGACTTTTGTATCCAAAATTATTGCTGATTATTTGTAAATAATAATGATTGAATTTCAAGTTTTTACTTTTTAAATCTTAAAATAGAATCTTCTATTATTGCTCCAAAAACGTCTTTGTGTTCAAGTTTTTGTGCTTTAATTTGCTGAGGTATTATGCTTGCAGGACTCATTCCTGGTGTTGTATTTACCTCGAGCATGTTAATGCGGTTGCCGTTTATGATGTAATCGATTCGCACAATCCCTTTGCATCCAAGTATTTTGTATATTTTTTCGGTGAGTTCTTTGGTGGCTTTTTCAATATCTTTAGGTAAACGAGCTGGAGTTATTTCGTGCGATTTTCCTGTATATTTAGCTTCGTAATCGAAAAATTCATTATCAGTAACGATTTCTGTTATTGGTAGTACTACGATTTTGTTTCCTACTTTGAAGATGCCGTTGGTGACTTCTGTGCCCGATAAAAATTGTTCAATAATAACTTCGTCATCTTCTTTAAATGCATTTTCTAATGCGGGTATGATATCTTTTGCTGTTTTTACTTTGCTAACGCCAAAGCTAGATCCTGCATTATTGGGTTTTACAAAACAAGGACTTCCTAAGCGTAATAATATTGATTCAGGATTTACAATGTCACCTTTTCTTACGAGAATAGCATCGGCAGAAGCGATTCCAAAGTCTTTTAAAAATGATTTACACGCATATTTGTTGAATGTCAATGCACTTACAAATACATCGCAACTGGTATATGGCATTTTCATAAGTTCAAAATATGATTGTAGGATGCCATTTTCGCCGGGGGTTCCATGTATTGTTATATACGCACAATCGAATTTAATTTGTGTTCCATTAAGTTCAAAACTAAAATCGGCTTTGTTTATTTTAATATCATTTTGACCTTCTATTTGAACTGCCCAATAATCTCCTTTGATAAAAACGATGTAGGTATTATAGTTCTCATCGCCAATCATGGTTTTTAGGTTTTTACCGCTTTTTAAAGATACTTCGGCTTCAGAAGAATCGCCGCCACAAACAATTGCAATGTTTTTTTTCATTTGGAAGTTGTTTTTATTGTGCTATATATTTTTCTATTTCGTTATTGAATGACTCAATAATATTTTTTAACCAATAGTTTTGTGTGTTAAGTGTATAATTGTCAATGTTTTTTATGGGCAATACTTTGGGTGATGTGCCCGAAATGAATGCCGCATCGAAGGTTTTGAGCTCTTCTTTTGAAACTTTCCGTTCTACGACGGTCATTCCAATTTGTTTTGAAATGTTGATAATATATTTTCTTGTTATTCCAAGCAATACATCTTCGGGCAAAGCTGTTATCAATTCATTATTTTTGATAAAAAAGATGTTTGATTTGCTGCCTTCTGTAATATTATTTTCAAAATCGACTAAAATAGCTTCAAATAGTTGATGCTCTTTAATAAATTTTTGAGCTGTTATATGAAATGGTTGTATGTTTTTGGCATTGGGATTTGAACGTTCTATTTGTAACAACGACGTTTTTACACCATCAATGTACATTTGAGGAATTGGGTAGCTGTGTTTTATTTGATAGAGCAAAAAACGTTGATAATCAAAATTGTAACTGCATTCTATCTTTACGTTTCCTTCAATAATATTTTCGTTTCTGATGAATTGATTTATTTTTTGAGCAATATTATCAATACTAAACGGTAATTGAAGTTTCAGCAAATCGGCCGATTTTTGCAAACGGGTTAAATGATCTTCAACAAAAAGGGCTTTTTGTTTTATTATTCTGATAACTTCATAAATAGTGGTATGCGATTCAAAATCAGCGTTTAAAACGTTTTCTGAACTTGTAATTTCATTATTGAGATATACATTTTTTGAAATGCAGTCTATCATTATTCTGTCATTATATTTTAATGGTAAAAATACATTCAAATCAAATATAAATTATCGTATTCGTCTAGTTTTTTTAGAAAGAAAATCAATAGTTATTGACAAGCGGCAAGTATTTCTTACTTTTGGAAACTGAAAGTGTATTATATCGAAGTTCATGCTAGAATCAAAGGATATTGTTCGTTGTTTATTTCAGAATAATCGGAAAGAGCAAATATTATCGGTCGAGATGATTGCGCAAGCAGGTTCGGCTCGTGAGTATTTTCGTATTTTTTATGATGGCGGAACTGCTATTGGTGTTGTTGGTAATAATGTTGCCGAAAACCTCACGTTTCTTTATTTTACCAGACAATTATTGTTGAATAATATTTCTGTTCCACAAATTATTGCTGTTGCCGATGATTCATTGTCATATATTTTGAGTGATGTAGGAACGGTTTCTTTGCTCGACTTTATAGAACAAAGCAGAGCAAAACATGAAAATGATTCTGTTATTATAGATGTTTATAAAAAAGTATTGTCGAAACTCATTGAAATACAGATTGTAGCGGGAAAAAATATTGACTATTCAAAGTGTTTGGTTCGCCAATCGTTCGACAAACAGCAATTGTATTTTGACTTGAATTATTTTAAGTACTACTTTTTAAAATTAACCGAATTACCGTTTGATGAGCAAAAGCTGGAAAACGATTTTCAAACGTTTATTCGGTTTATAGGAACAACTGTTGAGCCCTTTTTTATGTATCGTGATTTTCAGGCACGAAACATTTTTATAAAAGATGGTGAACCGTATTTTATTGATTATCAAGGAGGAATGAAAGGACCGTTACAATATGATGTTGCATCGCTTTTATTTCAATCGAGAGCTGGCCTAAATGATTCAATGCGAGGTCAATTGCTTTCTTTTTATATCGAGGAACTCCAAAAATATATTGAATTCGACAAAAAAGAATTTGAAGATCGATATTATGCCATCGTTCTGATTCGGACATTACAAACGCTTGGTGCTTATGGTTTTAGAGGTTTGATTCAGAAAAAAACGTTATTCATTAAAAGTATTCCTCAAGCCATAGAAATTCTTGAAAAAGTTGTTGGAAAAATAGACTCAAAAATTGAAATTCCGTATTTTGTGTCAATTCTGAAACAATTGATGCAGAAAGAAATAATAGATAAAATTATGCAGAAAAAAAGATTAAAGGTGACAGTATCCAGTTTTTCTTTTAAACGTGGGATACCCGTTGATATTACCGGTAATGGAGGCGGATTTGTATTTGATTGTAGAGCAATTACGAATCCCGGAAAATATGATGAATATAAAGCATTGACTGGTAAAGATGAATCGGTTATACAGTTTTTGGAAGAAAATGGCGAAATAATAGGTTTTTTAGACGACGCACGTGCAATGGTATCGAGAAGTGTTGAACGATATATTAGTCGTGAGTTTGATAATTTGATGGTTAATTTTGGTTGTACGGGTGGTCGTCATCGTTCGGTTTACTGTGCAGAAAAAATGACCAATTATTTAAAACAGAAGTATGATATCGAAGTTGAACTTATACATCAGGAAAAAGCAACATGGTAATTTGTAATACAACAATTAGTATCGATAATTCGGTAAAAGAAGAGTGGGTGGTTTGGATAAAAAAAGTGTATATCCCTTTGTTGATGGAAACTGGAAAATTTATTGATGTTCGATTATTCAAAGTCTTGAATAATCAGGATAAGGGCGGAACTTCTTACGCTTTAATGTTTATGAGTCGTGATATGGCAACGTATCGTGAATTTGAAGAAAAGCATGCTCAAAAACTCGATCAATTGCATAATGTAAAATTTGGTGGTAAGTTTATGCCTTTCAGAACATTATTGGAAGAACCAAATATTTGATTTATTTCTTTAAATCATAATCGAGATTATCTTCAAGAATCCGTTTTCGATTTGCATTATATTCATTATTGAAAAGACTTCGGCTTTTTTCGAAAACCGAACATTTAATGTCAAACATATCAATCAAATTGTGAAATAAATCATCAGAAACAAATGGTTTATTCCTATTTTTTTTGATAATATCGACTTTGTTTGTTTCAGTTTTTATAAATTGAGTTGATAGCCATAAGATATAGGGAACTTCTACATTGGCTTTGGGAATTGTTCCTGAATAATCGTGTCCGACATTACCATTTTCATCATAAACGTTTTCTCCATGATCGGAAAGGTAAAGTGCCGAACATTTAATGTTTTGATGCTTTGATTCATAGTTTTGAATGATATTTAAAATACTGTCGACAATAAAATCATTATAACGAATCGAATTGTCATATTCATTTCGTATTTGATTTTCGTATGATGTTGATTGTGAAAAAAAAGAAAAAGTATGCGGATATCGTTTTGCATATGCAGTGTGATTTCCCATGAGATGAACAACAATAAACTTGTTTGCCGATTGATTCTGTAATGCTTTTATTATTGGATTGAATAGTACTTCATCGTAAGAGCTGACATACGTACTTTCAAATGATGTATTGGCGTTTTTGTTCAGAAAAACAGGAATATCTGTTGTTTGAGCCAAATTATAAACAGCATTATCCCATACGCCGAGTGGCGATTGATTTGAAATCCAAAAGGTTTTGAATCCACAAGAGTGAAAAATGTCAATAATACTAACACTTTTATCGAAACTGTATTTGTTTTCCAAGTTTGCTTGAGTGAGCATCGACAATACAGATGGTAATGTGTTGGAATAGGCACTCACTACGTTGTTAAAAACGATTATATCGTGTCTTTGTGATAATCGGGGTGTTGTTATTTTTTTGTATCCATAAAGCGACATGTGGTTTCTATTGCATGATTCGCCAATGATTAAAACACAAATATGTTGTTCGAAATTATCGCGAGGAATTTGTGCTGAAACGGTTGCTATTTTTCTTGATTTGAGCGATTTGTATGTTGAAAATTCTTCACCAAACGACCAAAAAGCTTTGACAGATTGCGGTACTCCTTTCCTAATTAATCGATTATGAATGGCATTTTCTCCAATAAAAAGCAATGCGAAAACACAGATTCCAAGTAGAATATATTTTTCGTTTTTTGATTCAATTTTCGATGGCTTAAATTTTAGAGCCAAGTAAAAAAATATAAAATAAGGTATGATGAATAATATTTTATAATTCAATTTAATATCGAGAAAATCAGTGGCTTCAGAAAGATTGGTGTTCAGTAAAACAAATAGGCTTGAAGCAGAGAGGGGGCCTTTTAGTATAATCCAATGCAGTAGATTAATTAATCCATCGATAAAATATATGAAAACAATGATGGTGTATGCTTTTTTGCTCTGAGACAAAAATATCGGTAGCATTACAATTGGTGTCCAACACGATAAAATTAAGAGTTCTCTGGGTTCATATACCGCATAACTCATGAGCATTGCAACGATTTGTACATAGACAATCATCACAAGAAAATAAAGAGGATAGTTTTTTTGTATCGATTTCATGTTAAGTGAAAGAGGTCTATGATGGTTTTAATCATCATCTTCATTCATTTCTTCTTTCTCTTGATTTTTTGATGAATCGTTTTTTTCAGATATTGAACGAGAATTGACTTTCGATTCATATTTTTTTAACATCGTATTTACATTGAAATCAACGATTGAGCGTTTCAATTCTGCATTATATTCAATAATGTTGACACTGGTATTACAAAATCCATTTCCTTTGCCGGTTGATTGTAAGTTGAACGAGGTTTGAATACCTTTATATTCTTTTGAAATTCCACATTCAAAAATATTTTTACCGTAAAGAGCAGCCATATTTCCAAAATGCAACATAATATCGTAACCAAGGAAACTCAATTTACTGGGTTCGTTGGCATAAGCATCACGGAAATTCAAAACAAAATGTTTTACCGCACTATTTTCATAATCGCGAAACGTGCTACTTGCTATTTTTAGGTTTAGGTCAAACAGAATATCAAGTTCTAAATTTTTATAGGTATCCCAAATCGACATACCGTGTAATTCCATTCTATAACGGCGTTTATAATTGTACAATTTCGTAACCATATCATTGACAAATACCTGATCTTCCGATGGTATGATAACAATATTTTTACTTGTATCCATTGCATTTTCGATACTTCTCATTGAATAGCCGTTATATTTGATTGTTTTAACATGCTTATTCATTTCGGCTGAATCTTTATATAAAAGCTTTAAATAATCTTTAATGCGTTCTATTGTTTCTATTTCTTTTACATGACCGGCGTGGATTATAACATAGCGATTTGCTTTTTCACTCATTGCGTAAACAGCTTCTGCTTGAATGCGATATTTTGTTGCTGTATTGGCCATAATAACCATTGGGTTTTTCTTGGTTAAAATGGTGTTTGTCGATAGAGGACTAATGATTGGAATATGTTTCGACAATGCAAATGATGCAAATTTACTAAAATCATCTTGTTCAACAGGCCCAATGATTAAATCGATGTTTTTTGATTGCAACGAACTTATTATCGATTGTATATTTAAACTATCGGTACTTGAATCGAAACTAAAAAGGTGCATTGAATATCCTTTTCGTTTTAAGGAATCGACAGCCAGTAGAACTCCTTCATAAAACTCAATGTAAGGTAATGATTTACCATATAATCGACTGTTTTTACCGATGATTTCGTCAGCAGAGTTAAGTGAATCATTGGCCTTAATATAGAACGGTAAAATAATCGCGATATTGGTTGTTTTGTTTTTTGCTCTTTCCGTTAATGAGTCGCAGAGAGATTTTGCTCTGGCTTGGGCAACAGATTTTAATGAGTCGGCCTTTTTGCCCTGAGGAGGGAATAATGCATCTTGTTTAACAACTTTTTTATCAGTTGATTCTGTCTTAATACTTTTAACAGTTTCTTCGGGAGCGGGGATTGTAAGTTCCTCACCAACTTTGAGTCCGTCGGTAAGCGATGGGTTAGCTGCAAGGATTTCGCTGATAGAGATGTTATATTGTTTGCTGATTCCGTAAATGGTTTCTCCTTTTTTTACGGTATGCATTGTTGGTTGTCCTTTAAAGTTTTTGGGTGCCGATGGTGGTTCGGAATAGGGGAAAAGTACTTTTTGTCCGATAGCCAAACCTTCAATTAGAGCTCCGGGATTGAGTTGTCGTACTTCTTTTTCGCTTGTATTGTAGAGTTTGCACAGCGAATATGTTGTTTCGCCTGCCTTTACGGTATGTACATAAACTTTGGTGCCCTTTACAACATCAGTTTCTGTTGATCGTTCACTCGTTGGTGTTGTTTGTGCATGTAATATTAAAGGGCTGATGCACAATAAAACACAGAATATTTTAATTATTATTTTCACAATGTTTATCAATTATTCGATTGCAAAATTACACATTTGCTTTGTTTATTTAAGAAGAATTTCTATTTCTTTTTCAACGATGCTGCTTCTGCCATTTTCATCTTTTGAGTATATAATTCAATTTTATCTTTCTGACCTAAAAACTGATACGTTACAATCAAATTTTTAAGCAATTCTAAATCTTGAGGTGCATATTTTAATCCAGCTTGAAATGTTTCAACGGCTTTTTCGTATTGCTTTGTCATGGCATAAGCAATTCCCAAATTATTATATGATTCAATTTGTGTTGGATCAAGATGCATGGCATTGTTCAGGTAGTAAATTGATTTTTGTAAATCGTTTTTATAACGGCCATATATCGTTCCCAGAATAAAATTTGTTGTATGTTGATTTTTGCAGATTCCAAAAGCTTTGTTTTCATATTCTAATACTTCATCGTAAAGCTGAGCTTTGGTTGCAGCATCGGTTGATTTTTGTGCTTGGAAATAAAGTATTTTGCCATATTCGGCATTGCTTTTTACACTATTTTTCGAGACTTTGGCATCGGTTGAGATGATGGTTTCTCCATCTTTCCATGCTTTATTTCTATCGATAGTTTTCCATGAAAAAAGAAAAATGACCGGAAGTAAAATTAGTGCAGGCGTGAGCTTTATTTTAGGTAGATATGTAACGCAAAACCATGCAATACCGATTACAAATCCAATAGATGAAACATACACAAAACGTTCACTCATAAAAGCTCCAACGGGGAAAATAATGTTTGAAACGAGGGTTAATGGTATTAAAAACAATATAATACTAAACGATAAAAGCGTTTTTGTTTTTAATCCCTTTATCATTAAAAAAAACATAAAAGCATACGTAAACATTGCCAAAGAAACCATGGGGTTTGACCATTCCATAATTGGAATATGGTATGGGTAATAATCCCATGTAAGAGGATGGGGAATGAATAACAGTTTTACATATAAGCCTAAACAATAAACGATTGTAGCCCACTTTTGTGAACTGTTCATTTCGGCAAATGAATAATTCATGACGTCTTTTACCGTATTTGTCGGAAGTTCGGTTTGCGATATGATATTGTGTCTGATTATTAAGAAAACAACAGTCATAATTGTGGCCGGTATCAATGAAATAGCTATTTTTTTTATTGAATGTTGACTGAAAAAGTAAAATGCTGCGGGATAAATTATCATGAATGTAATTGCTATTTCTTTTGACAATAATGCCATAAAATATGTAATTGGACTAATAAGCAGATATGTAATTTTTCGAGTATCGAGATATTGTAATAGCAACCAAAGTGTTAT
>JACCEE012374648.1_pt1 | contig 14547 bp, 9 predicted proteins | sample 7449931 | NCBI WGS metagenome assembly JACCEE01 (sample SAMN15323457, study PRJNA562643) | freshwater metagenome | isolation source: river surface water | place: USA:Blue River Watershed | collected 2017-08-19 | reverse complement strand
GTGCTGAATGCTGCCATTTTGGCTGCTGCACCACAACTCAGACTGATTTGTATTGCCGCCACCGGCACCAATAATGTTGACCTCGCTGCTGCAACCGCACAGGGTATTCAGGTCTGCAATGTGCAGGATTATGCGCTCGGTGCGGTGCCACAACATGCCATGGCGCTGTTATTGGCGCTGAACAATCAGATCTGGCAGCAACAGCAGGCGGTCTTGAGCGGAAAATGGAGTCAGAGCCCGGTGTTTTGCCTGCATCAGCAACCGGTGCAAAGTCTGCAGGGGAAAATTTTTACGGTGGCCGGCTACGGTGGTTTAGGTCAGGCGACCGCGCAACTGGCAAAAGCTTTTGGCATGCAGATTTGTCTGGCAGAACGCCCCGATGCCAGCACTATCCGTCCGGGCCGCGTGGCCTTTCGCGAGGCATTGGCAAAAGCAGATGTCGTCAGCCTGCATTGTCCGGCACAGGCCAACATGCTACCGTTATTGGGTAGTGAACAACTGAGCTGGCTAAAACCCAGCGCACTACTGATCAACACGGCCCGTGGCGCGCTGATTGATGAAGCCGCACTGCTGCTGGCTTTACAACAAGGCCGGCTGGCCGGTGCAGCACTTGATGTGTTGACGCAGGAGCCGCCGCCCGCCGATCATCCATTTCTGACCGGCGCACTACCGAATCTGTTGCTCAGTCCACATATTGCCTGGGCTACCACCGAGTCGATGCAATTGCTGCTACAGCAGCTAGCCGAGAATATTCTGGCTTATATTGCTGGCTCCCCGGTACGCACTTGCAATATGATCGGGTCTTCTCGCTGACTATCGCCTTTTGCGGAGCTGCTATGCGTCTGTTGTGCTTTTTCATCGCCTTTTGCTGGTTCAATACCGCGGCAGCCGCTGATTTTCAGGCCGAGCGAAAAAAAGTTGAAGCCGATCCGGACAAAGCCATCAACCAGCTCAGTACTCTGGCCGCTCCCAGCGCAGAACAGTGGCTGTTGCTCAGCCACGGTTATATGAAACTGCACAACAAAGATGGGGCTTTATCCGCCGTAGATAAAGCGCTTGATCTGGGGTTAACGCCGTCTTTGCAAATAGAAGCTTTGCAACATAAAGCGCTGGTTTACGGCATCATGTTTCGCGACAGTAAAACTGCTATCAAAGTGCTGAAGCAAGCGGAAAAAGCGCTGCAGAGCTATCACGAAAACAATAAACCCGCATTACAAACCAGCATCTATGAAAGTTTTGCTCAAGGTTACAACCAGCGTGGCGACATCACTTCGGCACTGAAATATGCTGAACTCAGTGTCGCGATTGCCACTGAGCACAAGTTACCTAAGGCTGAACTACAAAGCCGGTTGATCGCTGGCCGGCTGGCGCTGCAACAAAACAACTTCAGTATGGCGCAGCAGCATTTGAGCCGTGCCCTGGAATTAGCGCAGCAATCTGATGATCAGGCCTCACTCGGCTCGATCCATCTTCGTCTTGGCATGGCGTACGACAAATTGGAATTATATCAGCTGGCAGCTGATCACCTGCATCAGGCTGAGCAGTTCCTACAGATGCCGGATCGACGCACGCAGCTGGTTACTGTATTGCTGACGCAAATCGATGTCTGGTTGTCAGCGGGCGATTTGGCTCGCGCCGAAGCTGTCCTACAAAAAGCTCGTGCTCTGCTACAACAGCTGAAAGATCCCTATCTCACGGCACAACTGTCATTTTCTGAAGCACAGTTATCGCTCGCCCGGCATCAACCAGAGGCTGCAGAACAGCAACTGCTCAAAGCCGCTCAGTTGTTTCAGCAACTGGGCAATCGCAGTATGCAGCATGAAACCAGCATTACCCTGACTGAAGTGGCGCTGCAACAACAGCAGCTGGAAAAGGCCCGCGCTTATCTACCGGCAGATCTGCAGGTCGATACATTGCCAGTATTTTTACAACATAAGTACTGGGATGTGTTGTCACGGATCCATGCCAACTCAGGTCAATGGCAAGCGGCCTATCAGACGGCATTGTCGGCGAATAAGGCCCGTTTTGAATTACAGGCTGATCAGCAGCAGCAACGACTGGACCAACTGGCCAAAGGGTTAAAACTGCAGCAACAAATGGCCTCACTGTCGGCACAAAATACTGTGCAGCAATATTGGCTGTGGAGTCTGCTGGCAACTGTGATTGTCAGCTGGCTGGGCGTGCTGTTTTATGCCATTCGCCGGAGTCTTAAACCAAAGACGGCTAATACCGGGCAAGTCTGGGTCAAAAGCTGGACAGCATTCAGCCGGCAACTGCGCAAGGATCAACTTCGTGACCCGTCAATATGCCTCATCGCAGTGCAATTACAGCAAATCAGTGAATTTAAACTGGTGGCCGGTGAACATCTGCTGCGGCAATCCATGCGGACTTTGCTGGAACAACTGGCCTGTGAACAACTGATCGACAGCACTGTGCATACCGATGTGTTGTGGTTATCTGTCAGCCAACCTGATGCGGCCTGGCAACAGCGGCTCTGGCAGGGATTATCTAGCATCCAACAACAACTTCCCGGCCAGCCCGCGTTCCGTATCTGGCAAGGCCAACTGACTTCTTTGTTGGGTCAAGACTGGCAGGAACAGGATATCAATGGCTTACGTGAACTGGTGTGGTATAGCTGGCAGCAACAACAAGCCAATGCCGGCGAGTTGTTGCATTTTGAACTCAGTGCGAGCCAACAAGTGCCGTGTAGCTGGCAAGCGGAGAATTTGCGCCAGGACATCAACAATGCACTGGCGCTGGGTCTGCTGCAACTACGCTGCCAACCTCTGGCGCACCAACCGGTTTAAACAGTAAACAGCGCAGCAGTCGGAAAACCGAAGTCGTGTACGTATTTTCCCGGTGCTCTACCGCCGTAACTCCGGCGGTAGTTCATATTGCCGCAAGCCTTTTCCTGGCAATTCAAAAGCAAGCCGCGTCGCCTGCAACGCCATACCTGCCGGATCCTGATTACCATTGCCGTACTGAGGATCGCCCATTACCGGATGACCAATTGCCGCAAAATGGCGACGGATTTGATGCTTGCGACCACTAATCAGGTCGATTTCCAACACTGCGCGACTTGGCTGTTGCAGAACTTGTATCATGCGAAAACGGGTACAACACGCCTTACCATCTAGTGGCAACGTGATTTCGCCTTGCGCTTGCAATGCGGCGTCAGGTACACCAGAAACGGTGATGCGGTAGGTTTTTTCGATCTTATGCTGCTGGATCAGCTGACTTAACGTCGCAGCCATCGCTTTATGGTGGGCAATCAGCACCAGACCACTGGCTTCCCGGTCGAGCCGGTGCAACAAAAATACCGGCCGCAGTGGGGTAAAATGTTGTTCGGCCTGCCGCAGTAAGGCCAGATGATCACCCCATTCGTTGCCTTGTGATAACAGGCCCGCCGGTTTGAACCAGACGCTGTAACCGCGTTCATCCGCCAGCAGAACCGGCGCATTGGCCTGGCGTTGCAGGATATCGTCATCGTAATGCAATTCCAGCACATTACCGGCCACGACTTCAGCCTGCGCCCGGCGTAGCCGCTTGTGCTGCTTGCCCTGTACCAGTTGCACGGCACCTTTATTCATAGCGTCTTTCAGCCGGCCTTTGGACAATTCAGGGCAGCTTCTGACCAGCAAGTCGATGGCCTGCCCTGGTTCGGTCACGGTGATACGTCGGATCAATTTCATAAATTATTCAGCTTTTTAACTCAAATAAAACAAGTGCTGAGGGATTCAGCCAAGATTCAGAGCATAGAGACGAGGATCATACCAAAGCCACCGGAGAATCGCCTATGAAAACCCAACTGACCGCCTGTTTACTTTTATTAGCCAGCTACGGTCTGCACGCCGACCCTACAGAACAGACTTTGCCAACCCGTGAGATCCACGTTGACGCCAGTGTAGCGGCCGCCAACACTGATGCGAGTACCGCCCCGTCGGCTATCTTGCTGAATCAGGATTTCAGTAGCAGCAGCTGGTTTGATTCTGTTGATTTAACGCTGCGACGCGATCGCGATGGCGACCGTTTTTACACACAGATCTACATTCGTTTTGACGCACATACGCAGTATACCGAACAACCGGTTTATGCCGTTTACAGCCTGATTGGCCCGGGTCTGAACCGGGTCTTCCACACCAGCAGTATCTTTACTTTGTATGGCAGCAGCCGTACTGACTGGTTTGCCATCGAAGTCGATATGCGTGATTTACCACGCGATTATTACAAACTGAAAATTGAACTGCGTGACGCGCGCAGTGGCGCAAAACTTGCCGAAATCTCTGGTTATGAAGCCGCAGCACTGAATAATCTGGCGTTGGAAGATGGTCCGGCGGATACACCTGTCAGTGTGATAGTGCATGAATCTTCTGGTGGCAGTCTTGGCTTTTTCTGGCCGGTAGCATTAAGCTGGTTGTACCTGAAGCGGCGGAAGCTAATGTCTTGAAGCGAGTTCTATGTACGTTATTGCTGCTAAGCTGCAGCACAGCGTCAGCACAAATGCTGTTACAACGCGCAGCTGCAGGGCAGCAAACCGAGTTTAGCTACCAGTTGCCGCCAGAACCGGCGTTGGTATTTCGTCTCGACAACAAACTGCTTAACCAATACCGTGGTATGAAACGTTATACCCCTCACATGGCTGAGCAGGCGGTCCGGCATGCGTTAATGCGCAAAGCCGCGTCTTTGCAGCAACAAGGCGTGCGGATCCAGTTCTCACCGCCAAACCTGCCGCTGCAATTCACCGTTCAGGCCGATGACAGCACCAAAGCCAAGACAGTTGCAGCAACCCTGCGTTCGTTACAAAAATCAGCGTTAGATCAGTATCTGGCACAAGGTTATTATTTTTTGCTGGACGATCCGGTTAAAGGAAAAGGCGTGATCCCCGACCATCTGCGGTTTATGCAGGATGCGCTGGGGCAGCTGCAACCAGTGGCTGATGCATTTATCAGTAACTATGGCAAAAAAAATATCCGCCAAATCGCCGCTCGGCTGACTTTGTGGATCCAGCAAATCCCTTACCGTGATCTGGATAACCGCATCGAATCCAATGGCAAAGGCTATGCACCACCGGTGCAGTTAATTTTCGACCACAACGGAGACTGTGACAGTAAAGCAGTGTTGTGGGCGACCGTAATGCGGCTGATTTTTCCAACACTGATGATCAAAATCATCTACCTGCCTAACCATGCCATCATCGCCGCGCAAGTTCCGGCAACGGATACAGAGCAAGTTATTGATTTTGCAGATGCATCTTTATTACTGATCGATCCGACAGGACCTGCCCCATTAAAATTGGGGCAGATCAGCCCGGAATTTCAGGCCGCTTTACGCAGCAAGCAGTTCAGTCAACGAACTTTTCCGCCCCTCGATCTCTGAGCTGTTCGGTCTGTTTAAACACGGACTCCCACTCCAGCGGGACATGACGAACACCTTGTACATCGCCGCGCTCTAACCGTGCTACGTGGATCAACAGACGGGAAAACGGTCGTAACACTTTGCGTTTAAAGCGTGACAGCATATAAAAATACAACACAAGCAGTGGAATGCTATACAGCAACAATTCAGTCGCAAAGCGGATCAATTCGGCCCTGGTATCACGCACTGCATCTGGCTGAATGTGCAGTGCAAATGGTAACAACTCTAGTTGTTGCAAACTGTCATTCTGGTCCGAACCATTGTAAGTTGTCGAGTCGGCTAGCTGCCCATCCTGCACCGCCAGCAACACTTTGCCGACTTTATCCATCAGCATCAGCGTGGCACCATGCTGCGGTACCTTCACCTGCTGCAACATAGCTAACAGATCGATTTCCAACAACAAGTGCCCGACCACGTTTTTATCCAGCTTGACCGCAATATGCAGCGCATACCGTTGCTTCAGTTCATCCAACACCAGCATATTGGCCGAACTGCTATTGAGCTGCATGTGGGCTAACGCGGCGATTTGTTGCACCGCCACATTGGCCAGCTCGATGGAGCTGGCATCCGCGTCGGTCAGGTGAAACCATTGCAAACCCTCAGAAATGTAGGACACGTTGAGCAAATACCGAGTAGAGCGTAACTGCTGAAGAAACCAGGGCTCCATCTGCTGTAACATAGCAGTCTCGGCAGCAGTCAGCGGCCGTACCTGTTGTGATTGTTCTGCCGGGCGCAATGCGGTTAATTGCCCTGTTGGCAGTGAAGCATCGGGCTTCGGTTGCTGCAGCGCCTGGCTGGCTTCGGTTTGCATCACTTTCGCCAGATGTAACAGCGGTATTAGCTGATGATCAAAATCACTAGTCGCCGCATTTAATTGCAACTGCCGCAAATCCAGCCGATCAGATAACGCCATCAGATAATCCAGCAGCGCCATACAAACGGCCAGCAGCAGAATCAGGATCAAACCATTGCGGCGGTTTCTTTTTTGTTCGTTTAACAGCGGGTTACTAATTTTCATCCGTAATCAATCTTTCCGAAAGTTGAAATAAACGCTGACTCAGCATGGTCAGCCCCTGAGATTGGGTCCACACCAGCTGGGACTCTTTCAGCGAATCAATCGCGACTGGCTGTGCTGTGTACCAAAGCAATGGCTGCTGTGTCAGCTGGCCTTGCCACTTCATCGAATTCTCTAGCGGTAGCATCAACAGTTCATTATACGGCAATGTCTGTTCTGGCTGCAGCGTCATCGGCTGATAACCCAACTGGCTTAATACTTGTTGCAACACCCAGCCATCGACAGCATTAGCCGGTGCCAGCCAGACACGTCGTAGCAGAGGACCAAATTCCGCCTCTTCGGTTGCCACCAAAGCTTGTTGCAACGAACCACAAAGAACAGGCTTACTAATCAAACGCAGCTGAAAGCTCTGCTGTAATGCCTGCCACTGGTCAGGCTGTCTCACCAGAACCAGTAACGCCAGCTGCGGGAAATAACGCCGGACCACCTGAAAGACTTGTGTCGCAATTTGCTGATCGGCATTGATAAATGCTTCATCCAGGATAAGGTAATCGAGCCGCGCGTCATTTTGCTCGCTGCACCATTGCATGAATTGGGCTGCATCATCGAGCGGCATCAGGGCCAACCCGGTTTGTTTCAGCATGCGGCGGTACAGCTGTTGCGCATCACCGGCCGGACATAATAATAATGCTGCGCCATCAATCAGTTGCAATTCACTGCCAGGACGTGCTTCTGCCAATACCTGTAACGGTAAAGTTAGCAATAACTTGTTTCCGCTGAATTGTTGCTGCGCCGCGCTCAAATGGCCGCCGGCATGTTGCAGTCGTTGCAGCGCGGCCGGCCAAAGCGTCTGATCCTGCCCCGGATGCAACAAAGTCAGCCATTGCCCGGGCGCAATGGTATCGCCATCATCGCTGATCTCCAGCATCAACCACTGCGGTTCCGTCAGCACAACTTTAACCATCAGGGTACTGACATCATGCTGAGCAAGTCGAAAACGTATCACCCAATCGAGTGCGTCGCGCAGCGCACCGGCATCCAGGCTGACCCAGGCCGGCAGATCCGGAGCCAGCTCCAGCAACAATGCTTTGACTACCTGCTGCTGTAATTGAGTTAGTTGCAGGCTCAGCAATAATCCTGGCTGGCAGTAAATCGGGCCCTGCGTCTCCGTATCGCATTGCTGCAGCCAAAGCTCTGAAACCTCCCGCAAGCTATGTGCTGACGCAGGCTGAGTCAACCAAGCCTGTAATAAGGTTTGGGCTATTTTTAACTGGTTTTGTTGTTGTGATGATTCCACGGCGACGGGTTTAATCACCGTTACGGGCTCAGCCGTGGGCGCCAGTTCCGGCAATGCCGTGTCAGGTACCGTTACCAGCGGCTCTGGCGAGGGCAACAAATCAGACTCGCCGAAGACCGTGACTTGCTCCTGCTGTCGAACGCCACGTTGGATCAGCCAAAACAACAACAGCAAAATCAGGCTCAACGCCGACAACCCCATCAGCAAATACTGGCGCAAGGTTTTGCGCTGCTGTTGCAAGCTATGCAGATCGCGCTCTGCCACCAGATATGCCTGCCAACTGTCTGACCACCGCCAGCTGGCGACACTGGGACGTCCAAGATAATTCGGCACAAATAAAGGCGTCTGTCCTTGCTTACTCGCGGTCATCAGTTGCGCCAGTGGCGTTGCTGGCCAGGCCATACTACCGTCATAGCGTTGACTGCTGCGGGTTAAGTCTTCTGGTGGCCGTTTCAGCAGGAATTTCAGACTCTGATCATCTCGCAGATCTGTCTGTCCAAAGCGCGCTAATAAAGTTTGTTGATAGCGGCTTGGCGATACCAATTGCGCCGCGGCAGACACCAACAATACTTCACCAGCGCCGCCTTGTTGGGCCTTTTGCAGATTTTGCTTCAGTGCCGATAAGTCGAACCAGAAAAGCAAGTGCTGATTATTCAGTTCGAGGTGTACAGGGGCGACCCACTGTGCGGGTAAGACCATTGGCGTCAGGAACTGATGATTGCTGCTGAAATCTGTCGCGGTAATAGTAAACAACTGACCGGCAACACTATTGCTGAGGCGGACAGCTCGACCCGCTTCATCCAGCAACGCATAGCCCAGCAATGCATCCGGCCACGGCGCGTGCTGAATTTTGTCGTCCAGTTCCTGCCAGGGATCATAAATGACGTTATCAGTGGTAGCCGGTGTCATACCGACTAAATCCGCCCGCAAATAATCCAGATGTAAACGGTAGTTCCGTTGCCAGTCTTCCAATAAGACTTCGCTGCGTTCCAGTTGCAGGCTCAGTTGGCTATACAGTTGCGTTTGCTGGCTTTGATTCGTCTGCAACCAGACCCAATAGCCGCACCCCCACAAGAAGCTGAGTGACAACAGAAAAAATAAACTGGACCAGGAAAACAGTTTCACGGTGGGACGGCATCCTTGGAAGCAGACAGCAAAATGCTGACGACAGAACAGATTGACTAGCCTAACGGATTACGCCGGCAAGTCAATCTGTTAACAACTGTAAAACCGCTACAGGTTGGCCTCTGCAAAGGAGGCCAGCCGGCTGCGAACCACCCCATTGAGGTTAATCGTGGTGCTGCCTTCGAAGTTTTTAAAACGCTCCACGATATAAGTCAGACCCGAAGTCACTGCGGTCAGATAGTTACTATCGATTTGCGATAGGTTACCGGAACAAATCAGTTTGGTACCTTCACCACAGCGAGTGATGATGGTTTTCAACTGCGCTGCGGACAGGTTCTGACATTCATCGAGCAATACAATAGCGTGCTGAATGCTGCGACCGCGCATAAAATTGACCGACTTAAACTGAATGTTGGCCTTATCCATAATGTAATTGACGCTGGAATGTGGATGCTCGTCGGTTTTATGCAGCACCTCCAGCGAGTCGGTGATTGCTGCCAGCCAAGGTGCCATTTTCTCTTCTTCAGTACCAGGTAAAAAGCCTATCGATTCAGCAATTTCCGGGGTATTTCGCGTCACGATGACTTTGTCGTACATGCCACGTTCAATCACCAGCTCCAGCGCTGCGGCCAATGCCAGCAGAGTTTTGCCGCAACCTGCCGGGCCAGTCAGGATTACCAGATCCATATCCGGGTCCAGCAACGCATTCAGTGCCATCGCCTGGTAAATGTTTTTCGGATGAATACCCCAGGCATGGCGGTGCATCATCCGCTCAAACCCCAGATCCAACACTTTAATTTGTTGATCGTTAATCGAGACCACACGGCCAGCAAAGGTTTCATGCTCATCGACCAAATATTCATTGAGGTAAGCATTAGGCAACAGAGTGCGTGGTAAATAGTGGTAGGTGTCGCGGCCTTCATTTTCACTGCGGCAATCTTTAACCTGACTCCAGAAATCGCCGGCAAATTTAAAATAACCTTTATATAAAAACCGTACGTCATCGATCAGCTGGTCGGTGCGATAGTCTTCGACCAGTTTTAAGCCGGCGCCTTTGGCTTTGAGGCGCATATTGATGTCTTTGGTTACCAGAATCACTTTGACCGGGGCTTTTTCACGCTGTAAAAACAGCGCCGTATTGATAATCAGGTGGTCGTTTTCTCCGCCCGGTAAGCCGGGGATTTGATCGCTGATGTGATGGTCATTGACGATAAATAAATGACCACTGGCTTTATCGTCGGTATGTTGCGGTAATTTCACGCCCTGCAGCATTTGCTCCGGGGTTGCATCCTTCAGCACGTCCTCCAGTGCGCGGATCGCCACACGAGCTTCGCGGCTGACATCTTTGTGTTTGTCTTTGATATGGTCTAATTCTTCTAACACAGTCATCGGGATGACCACGTCATGTTCCTGAAAGTTTAAGAAGGCGAAGGGTTCATGCAGCAGGATATTGGTATCGAGGACGTAGATTTTTATGTCTTTACTTCTTCTTCGCGCCATATGCAGCTCCTTAGCAGCGGATGAAAAAACCCGGCGGGTTCTTATGTAATTTAGAACAAGAATCCTTGTACCGGATGACAATCTCGTGACGATACAAAGCTTTTCATTTGTGACTCAGACGGTGTAGAAAAATTCCCGGCAAGGCGGATGCAGTTTGGCCGGATTTTCAGTACCATAGCGCCCCCTTTGCAGAGTGACCCGGATAATGATGAAATTTGCCCTTGGACAACGCTGGATCAGCGACGCGGAATCGGACTTAGGTTTAGGCACCGTAGTCGGTATTGATGGCCGGATGGTGACCATGTTGTTCCCCGCCAGTGGCGAAACCAGGCTGTATGCCATGAGCGAAGCGCCGCTGACGCGGGTGCAGTTTAATCCGGGTGATACGGTGAAAAGTGCGCAAGAATTCAGTCTTGTCATTGAACGGATTGAAGAAGTGAATCAGACGCTGGTTTACCATGGCGAGCGCACCGACACTGGTGAAGCGGTTAGTTTGCGCGAAACTTTTCTCGACCATTTCATCAGTTTCAGTTCGCCACAGGACCGCTTGTTTACTGGTCAGATCGACCGCTTTGACTGGTTCACGCTGCGTTACCACAGCTGGCAACATCTGCATCAGCAGCAACAAAATCCGCAGCGCGGTCTGGTTGGCGGCCGTTTAAGCCTGATCCCGCATCAACTGCATATCGCCAATGAAGTGTCACAGCGTCATGCACCACGGGTGTTATTGTCAGACGAAGTGGGCCTGGGGAAAACGATCGAAGCAGGTCTCATTATCCACCAGCAACTGCTGTCTGGACTTGCCAGCCGCGTGTTGATTGTCGTACCGGAATCGCTGCAACATCAGTGGCTGGTCGAAATGCTACGTCGCTTTAACCTGAAGTTTGCCATTTTTGATGACGAACGCCTGACCGAAGCCACCGCTGACGGTGGTAATCCATTTGAAACCGAACAGCTGGTGCTGTTGAGTCTCGACTTCCTGACGCGGAAAAAAGCCGCCTTTGAAGCGGCCGCAGAAACACACTGGGATTTGCTGGTGGTTGACGAAGCGCATCACCTGACCTGGAGTGAAGCAGCCGCGAGCACCGAATATCAGCGGATTGAAACGCTGGCACAAGACACACCTGGCGTCATTCTGCTGACGGCAACGCCGGATCAGCTGGGTCATCAGAGTCATTTTGCCCGGCTACGCCTGCTCGACCCAAACCGCTTTTATGATTACCCGGCTTTTGTCGCAGAAGAACAGCAATATAAAGCGATTGCGACACTGGCGCGTGCGCTGCAACAAGAAGTGCCATTATCGGGTGACACTGCGGCACAGCTGCAAAAGTTGTTACAGGAAACCGATATCAGTGCACACCTGTCGCTGCTGAAATCTACTGATACGGGCAGCGAGCGCGACGCCGCCATCGATGCGCTGTTGAGCCTGTTACTGGACCACCATGGCACCGGCCGCATTCTGTTTCGCAACACTCGTGCTGCTATTGCCGGGTTCCCGCAACGTCAGCCACAGTTCATCGGCTTGCCGCTGCCGGAACAGTATCAGAACGCCATCAAAGTGCAGCTCAGTTTTATGGCCAACCAAAGCGATGAATTCAAAGCGAAAACGCTGTTGTTCCCCGAGCGGATTTATCAGGAATTTGAAGGCAGTAAAACCAGTTGGTGGCAGTTTGACCCGCGTGTTGAAGCAGTGATTGCACTGATTAAACAACACAAATACAAGAAATTTCTCGTCATCTGCGCCCATGCCGACACCGCTATTGCGCTGGAAGAAGCGATGCGGGTGAAAGAAGGTATCCGCGCTGCGGTATTCCACGAAGGCATGTCGATTTTTGACCGCGACAAAGCAGCCGCGTATTTTGCGCAGGATGATCAAAGTGCGCAGGCGCTGATTTGCTCGGAAATCGGCTCTGAAGGCCGCAACTTCCAATTTGCGCATCACTTAGTGTTGTTTGATCTGCCGTTGAATCCGGACTTGCTGGAACAACGCATCGGCCGACTGGACCGGATCGGTCAGACGCAGGATATCCAAATCCATCTGCCGTATTTCATCGACCAACCACAGCAAGTGTTGCTGGACTGGTATCATCAGGGGTTACAGGCATTTGATGCAACCTGTCAGACCGGTGGCGCTGTCTATCAACAGATGCGCGAACGACTGTTACCGTTGCTGGCGCAGTCTGCGCCGGATCAGACTGTTGTCAGCGCAGTGCTCGCTGACAGCCGGGCGCTGAACAGCCAGCTGAAACAACAGCTGGAGCAAGGCCGGGATCAGCTGCTGGAACTGAATTCCAGTGGCCGTGGCCAGGCGCAACAGTTAGTGGAACAAGTCCGCTTACAGGACGACGCGACTATTCTGCCGCTGTATATGCTTAAAGCCTGGGATTTACTGGGTGTACAGCAGGATGACCGCAGTGACACCAGCATTGTGCTGACGCCATCAGAGCATCTGCAGGGGCATTACCCGATGCTGGACGAAGATGGTATTACCGTCACTTTTGATCGGGCCACAGCACTGGCGCAAGAAGATATTCAGTTCCTGAGCTGGGATCACCCGATGGTCCAGGGCACGCTGGATATCGTCACACAAGACACGATGGGCAACAGCGCGGCCGCATTACTGCATAACAAACAACTTCCGGCAGCGACATTTTTTGTCGAATGTATTTATCTGGTCGAAGCGTCTGCACCGGCGGAACTGCAACTGGGTCGTTATCTGCCACCCACACCAATTCGGTTGTTGCTGGAAAAAACCGGCAAGAATCTGGCGCCGAATGTGCCGTTTGACAACTTCAACCGTCAGCTCAAACCGGTCGGTCGCCAAACCGCCAGTAAACTGGTCGGCGCGCTGCAAAGCACGATTCACCCATTGTTGGCCAAAGCAGAAGCCTATGCCGATGTGCAGTTAAAACAACTACAGCAGGAAGCTTTGCGCAATATGCATAGCAAATTGCAGGCGCAACAAGACCGGTTGCAGGCGCTGGCAAAAATCAACCCGCTGGTGAGGCCGGAAGAAATTGCTCACCTGGCGGATAAGCAACAACAGCTGGATCAGTACATCGGTAAAGCTCGTCTGCGCTTTGATGCGATCCGTGTCATCGTCGTCAGCCACGATTAGGCCATACCGACATGTTACTGGAGTACCGGCCGCCGCAATCGCCGTATCTGGACATCCTGTATCAGGATGAAGCGCTGCTGGTACTGAATAAACCAAGCGGCTTGTTGTCTGTTCCAGGCAAAGCGTTGGAACATCAGGATAGCTTGCAATTGCGCGTGCAACGGGTATTCCCGACAGCGCGCACCGTGCATCGTCTGGATATGGCTACATCCGGCTTGTTAGTGATGGCGCTGACTCTGGATGCTCAACGCGAGCTGAACTGGCAGTTTGAGCGCCGGCAAACGCAGAAACATTACATTGCCAGACTGGAAGGCCGGTTGCAGACGCAGGCCGGTGCTATTGACCTGCCGTTGATTTGTGACTGGCCAAATCGGCCAAAACAAATGGTTTGTTTCAGCCGGGGCAAACCAGCCCAAACTTTATTTGAAAATATCGGCTATGAAGAGAACGCCACGCGCGTGCGGCTAACGCCGGTCACGGGCCGCTCGCATCAACTGCGGGTACATATGCAGTGGCTGGGGCATCCGATTTGTGGTGACAAATTTTATGGCTCGGCGCCGGACGAAAAAACTGAACGTTTACAGCTGCATGCAGCAATGTTGGGGCTGCGGCATCCGCAGACAGGCCAATGGCTGGAGTTTCGATCACCAGCCCCATTTTGAACCAGAAGCAGCAAAGTGTTAACCGCAGATTCATCTTCAGCGGTTAGCATGACCCCCGCTAACGCGTGTTGCGCTGACAACACAGAAATGTTTTTGTTCAGCAAAACAACAGTAAATTTGTTTAATCTAAACAAATCAAATAAAATTAGCGCGTTGGAAAAACCCCTAAGGAGATATGGATGAAACTGAAAACTAGCGCTATTGCCGTTCTGGCAGCTTTACCCCTGATGACAGCTGTAGCATCAGCCGCACCGACCGCTGCTGAATTACAAGATCGGGTTTACGGTTCTGTGTTCTGGGAGCACTATGCACCGGACAACGACAAAACTAAATCATTAGACTGGAAAGGTCAGAACAACGGCAACGGCACTGGCCTGAACATCGGTTACCGTATCAGCGAAAGCTGGGGCATCCG
>JACCEE010756923.1_pt1 | contig 14547 bp, 12 predicted proteins | sample 7449931 | NCBI WGS metagenome assembly JACCEE01 (sample SAMN15323457, study PRJNA562643) | freshwater metagenome | isolation source: river surface water | place: USA:Blue River Watershed | collected 2017-08-19 | reverse complement strand
GGAGTGCTAAATAACGGTAATGGCCTCTTGATTTCAATTCTGAAATAGTAGATTATACTTCCAATCACCCAATAAAGACCCATGGTTACAGGATACCAAAATACAATGTATTCAATAATCTTCAAATTATTGACAACAATATTAAAAATAAAATCCATTCAGTATCCCTCCTCAGATTAAATAACAGTAATTGTTACTATTATATGGATCTATCGTAACATACTGAACAAACTTCGTAAATACTAGTTAAATACAATAATTTTCCTGTTTTCTTAGATTTCTTTGTAGAATAAAGCATATTCATATGTTTTAATACAATTTTCAGCAATGTAGCTCTGTGTAACTTTACCATCCATCATAAATGCACTGATGGAAGATGCTCTTTTCTTATGTACATTCTCAATCATTGTTTGTGTCATTGCTAGACCAAGTCCTAGATGCTCCTTTTTCACACCTAGATAAAGCATTATATAATTGCTACTTCGGATTCTCTTACTGAGAATATAGATGATTTGCGCTAATCCAATCTTCCCATAAATGTGATTATGATAATCTGGAATTCCAATAAAAAACGCTACTGGTTCATCCTTGTAATATGCAAGTTTTACTACGGAGCAGTCTAAAATACTCTTATAATCCATAAAAAGCGATTTGAAATCTTCTTCCGTAATTCTAGAATAGACAGGAAAATCACTATACAATTCAATAATTAATGAATATACATCGCTGAGTGCCTCATCCCAATTCTGCGTACTTGGTGAGACAAATTTATATCCCTTATTCATAAATTGATGATATCTCTTTACATTTTTTTCCTTATACAAATCCTTTTTCTTGAACCGGGAAAATCGATTCGATGTATACAATTTCAATGTTTGATATCCGCAAATTTCCCATAACTTCTGATAATAGGGCATGTTATTGGGTTCGCTAAAGTACGGTCTTGTATCAAAGCAGTTGATTTTCATTCGATAACGAATCCAAAAACTTGCATCCACCGGCCCTACAATTCGCTTCTTTCCAAGTAAACGAATCTGTTCTTCCACAAAATCAAACAAGACCTTTGCAACCCCACTGTCATCTACACATTCAAAATATCCAATATAGACTTCTTCACGGTCATCATAAATTGTCAACATACATCTTGCAACAGGAATTTGGTCTTGATAGCAGACGAATCCAGTGACCTCAAAATATTTGCTCAAAGTATGTTCCTTACTTAGTATCTTACGTTCTTCTGATTCATTTTGTACGATTTGCCTTGCATCATATAGCTTTTTAGGTATATCAATAAAATCATTGATATTCTCTTGATTCACAATCTGAACTTCAATCATTTATTCATCTCCCTCTTCAAATCGAATGGTTCCTCGTTCTCCATCAATGGTAATTACATCCCCGGTCTTAATTAAGCTAATTGCATTCTGAACCCCAACAATGGCAGGTATTTTTAGTTCTCTTGAAATAATTGCCGTATGCGATAAAAGAGACCCTTTTTCACTTATAATTCCTTTTGCATTCGCTAGGAGAAATACCCATCCAGGGTCTGTCATTTTGGTCACTAAAATCTGATCCTTTGTACAAACAGGAATTCTAACATCTTCAATCACGACTGCTTTAGCTGTCACCCTCCCGTTTGAACAAGGTGTTCCATAGAGCGTATCCGTTTGTGTTCGCATAATCTGAAATGCCCCTACACTCTGGTGTACTTTATGGAATGCCTTTTTGTCAAATATTAACCTCGTAAAAGCTGGAAGCTTCTCATATAGTTCATATTCGCTCTTCCTTTTTTGAATTAATTCTCGATAATTTGATACTTGACTCTCACAAAAGATTTCTTCCTTTTTAAGCCAGAAGATATCTTCCACTTGATCTATTTTGCTCTCTTTAAATAGTAGGTGTCCAATGTGCAAAAACATCTGTCGAACCATACCATAGACTCTTGTTCTGTTAAGTCTTGAGATTTCCCGATTTTTAATTCCTTGGGATGCCTTTTTAGCAAAAATTGAAGTTAATCCATGTTTGTGCCAAGCTTGTTTTTTGAATACGGATTCTTCTTTGATGAACTCTTGGTCGTGACATAGATTTTGTATCATTTCACGAAGCCTTTCCTCATCCTTTCCATATTCTATGATTTGCTCTATTAATTTCAATGGGTGTGTTCGAAAAGTTCTCGTTTCAAGCTTTAATTCTTCTAATGTACGATCACCATATAGCTTAATATAATTTTCAAATTGTTCTTTATACTTTGGATTTTGATCAAGATATTCTCTACATTCTGAAACCGTACGAATGGCTCTTAATTCTTCCATCCTAGGAATGGATTGCTCACATAAACTTAGCAATTCACGAATCGGTTTCATGCTTTCGATATTGGATATTCCACTAATAAACTGGTTCGTTTGTCGCTCATAATCGTCACCCACTTTCTTTTTGAGTGATTTTTTAACGAGTCCAGTAAATAAAAATGCATACATATCATTTAACAAGGTAACATCCCAGTTTGCCAGCACTTGATCCGATATTTTAGAATATAAAACTTTGATATCCTCTATGCTTGCATGTTCCGAAAACTCCTGATCAAACACTTTTGTAATCTGTCTGAAATTCTCATTTAATTGCTTCATGTTTCGCTGAATATTCAAAGCTTCATACACTACATTTAGATAGGTCATCATCCGCCGATATAGCGATAACTTACTTTTTTCATAGGGTTGATCTTTACTAGAAACTCCCATCATATCCTGCCAGATTGGAATAATCTTGCGGTTCATTGGCAGGAATCGGATTATCTCATACCAATTACTGATTTGATAGTACACACGCCCATTGACACTACCAAGCATATTGTGAAACGTATTCTCTTCCGTTTTGATCAGTGCATCATTCTTTAACACCCTACTTGCGATCCCCTTAAAAACTCCATAGTATGCTTCTTGAATAAATGAAATGGTAAGTGGAAGCGTAATTCCAGGATAGCTTTCAACAATATTACTATTGTCGTAAATAAGAGGCATTTTTTCATTCAGTGAAGTAATTGGACGGCATTGAAGAACATAGGTTATATCTTCTGAAATGGCAAATTCCACATCTACTCTTTCCCCAAACAAAACTTCAAGCTGCTCACAAATTCCAACTAATTCTTTTACCTTTTCTTCACTAAGCTTCGGTGAATTTCCAAACGCCTCATAGTACTTGGTGTTGTCCGTTCGATTATAATAATATGACGTGGTCTCAACCTGATCACTGACTACCTGATCCCCTAGACCTGATCCAACAACAATCACTGTTTCATTCAAAAGCCCCTGTGGATTTGCCGAAAACATGATTCCAGATAGGTCTGCGTTTACCATTCGTTGAACAATAACACTCATTCTGATCTGCCTCGCATCAAACCCCGTTTGATTACAATATGCTTGAACAGATGCGTTTTGTTTTGAAGCAAAACACTGTTTTATCTTTGTTGCAAGGTCTTCTTTCGTCACATTCAAATAGGTGTCAAACTGCCCAGCAAACGAAAAATCACTTCCATCTTCGCAAAAAGAAGACGAACGCACTGCGTATAGCAGTTTTTCCTCTTCTCGTATAAATTGCTTTCGTTCTATTTCTAATTGTGTTTGCGTTTTCTCGGATGAAATGCATATAAAATCAGGAACATTAATTCCTGCTTCTTTCATCCGACTTAACCTCTCTGCCTTTTTTCCTACTTCACTCATAAGCGCCCCATAATCATATAGATTGGAATAATCAACAACATGATCCCCTCCGTTCGATAGGTATAACGTTCCACTCGCTGAACAAGAGAAAATCGTTCTGGATTATTCGAAAACTGCATAAACTCAATCGTCATCCATACAACATTTACGATCAACAACGCAAACCCAATCCAATTTATTTTATAAACTAACAATAGGTTCGTCGCAATATCTACAATCGTCAGAATCATAACAAATCTCGTTGCCTTCTTATATCCAAATAGCTTCGAGTAAGTCGTATACTCTGTTTCGTCTTTCGGCGCTCGTATTTTTCTAGATACTTCCCAAATGAGTGCTGGGAAATAGAGTGTCATTGCTACTAGAAACGCTTGAACTGTAAATGGCGAAAGCTCATATTTAGTACATGCAAATGTAATAATATAGATATTCATAACCATCTGTACTGGATTGTGTGTAATAAGTGCAAGTGGCAAGCTGTTTTGAATCTTATTCTTCTTGAAAAACCATTTCGACATTAGAAATCCATACACCATAAGAATCACATAAAACAAAAAATTATTCATAAATACAAAGTTCAAAATCGTCATTATTATAAGCACAACCGATAATGCGATTTTTAAATCTTTTTTTAAAACTTTTCCGCTTGGTAACGCACGGTGCGGAAACAATTTTTGATCCGTCTCATAATCTTTAAAATCATCTGCAATTCTTAGAAACATTAAAAATCCAAAAATCGTAAAACTTCCAACAAATTCTTGCATTCCAACCTGAAACTTTGTAACCCCGTAGTTTAGTAGCAAAATGAAGTATATTTCTCCAAAGATAATAATCCCCAATAAAAATCGAAGTGCAAGTGGATACATTTCTTTATAATAAATCTGCAGACGCTTAATCATGCTTTTTTCCCCTAACTCCTATTTTCTCTCCCAATATCACTTTTGTTTCGATCTCCATTTCGGAATGCTTCATGATATCCTGATCCATATAAACTGCATCTTTTTGAAATAATAAAACAATCGTAGATCCACCCATTTCAAACCAGCCTTTTTCCTGACCTCTTTGAAAATGAGTTTCCCCATGATTTACAATTTTACCAACCAACAGTGCACCTACTTCAACTTGCATCACTTCCCCGAAACACTTGGTTCTAAGCCTCGATACTTCTCTTGAATTCTCAGAATATACCTTATAACGCTTTGCAGAAATCGGTCCCACTGTATGTAGTTTGCCTGGAATCACTCGCTTTTGAACAATCTCGCCTTCATCAAAGTGAACATAATGATGATAATCATCCACTGTTAATCGAAACACTAAACAGGTACCACCCTGGTACTCTTTTAGTTGGTTATGAACTAATTGCTGATTAAATTCTCCATCCACTCCAATCAATTCCGCAATGGTATATATACTATTCTTGATCTTAATGGCTGCACGATCATCGATTGGATAACACCTAAGTTTGCTGTCCGCTATGGATATGAAGGCTTCTTCTTCAGGACATATTGGCCTCGCTTCCGATTTTAAACGTCTTCGAAAGAATTCATGAAAAGATCTAAAATCAGTTGTTTCAAATTCTTCTTCATTGATCTTATATTCCTCAATAAATGGCTTTATTTTTGAAACAGAAGAACGTTTCTCATTTTGCCTAGCATTATAATTAGAATATGTTTTGCCAAGAATAAACCATTTCAGAATGATTCGACCTAGCATGGTATCGTAGAGAAAATGAAGTGCTTTTGATTTATATTGTATCTCTTCATAATATTCCTTACTCTTTCGATCATAAACCTTTATTCCCATAACTATGCTCCCAACATAATCACACAAGTAGCCATTGCAATTGCCAACAACCCTAAAAATACATATGCAATTCCCCTAGGTTTTGCAATTCGAATATTAACTACAAAAAGAATCGCTGTGAATGCCATCGCAATCAAGAAAATAACTTCAAATAAATCTTTTGCCGTTGCCCTCTCAATAACTCTTGATAAGACCCACACAATTGTGAAAATAAGTGCTGCATAAGTGACTGGTAATCCCTTATAAAAACCTGGTTCTGCCGTCTTACTCACCGTCAACAGATTAAAAAAGCCAAGTCTGGTAATTGCTGCTAACACATATAAAATATAGATCATGATCATGAACCACTGATCAAATCCGGTTGCAATTCCAATCACAACTGGAAATGCTGCAAAATTAATCATATCCGCCAAGGAATCAATCTGTACCCCAAACTCCTTTTCATCGTCACTTCGTTTACATCTACGCGCCACCATTCCATCAAACAAATCGCACACCCCACATATAATCAGACATAGGATTGCCCATTGCGGCTTTTTCTGAACAGCAAAAAACATGCCCATAATTGCGAGTGCAACTCCAAAATAGGTCATAATTACGGATTTATTGTAGTATCCAAGGATGTATTTCAATTGTTTACCTCCTCATGAATTCGAATTTCGCCTGTTTCTCCATTGATTGTAATGGTTGCGCCGTCCGGTATTTTTTGTGTGGCATGTTCCGCACAAACGACGCAAGGAATTCCATACTCTCTTGATACAATTGCTGCATGACAAAGGATTCCACCATATTCTGTCACAATCCCTTTTAAAATCGCAAACTTACTTGTCCACCCAGTATCTGTAAACCTGGTAACTAGAATATCTCCAGGTTGAAGACGATCAATATGTTCTAAATCCTCAATAATTCTAGCGGTTCCAGTTACACTCATGCTGTTGCAACCAATCCCACAAAGTCCATCTTTTTGTGGCTCGCAACTAGAAGCATCAAAGGTATGCCCAATTTCATTTTCACTTGTATAATTTCGAAATGACTGGTAATACTCCTGATTCTTATGGATGATTGCTTGAATCTGCGAGGTGCTCAAATGTCCGTCCAAGAAATTTCTCACATCTTCAATCTTTGTAAACCAGATCTCATCTTCGGATTTTAGTACCTTCTCTTTCACCAATTGTTTTGCAAGTAATCGCGTATAACTACGAATAATATAGTAAAATCTAGTGGAAATATCCCGAAATTCTTCTCTCCACCATAGCATTTTTCGCATATTTTCAATCTTTTGATGCAATTTAGCATAGGTTCGTTTACTTGTCTTACTTGCAATTCTCTGAAGTTCTTGTTGAAACTCCAGATGCAATCTCGCCTTATCATGGGATGGATTATATTCATCTTCAAGTGCAATCGTCTCTTTGAGTGTATGAATGAGTGCAATTGTATCTTCATAATAACATGGATATGTCACATCTAATTCTTTCTGAGAATGATATCCAAAAGTTTCTATATGTGCTCGAAGTAGCTCAATTCGATAATTTACTTTATCCGATTTAAGCAGCAAATTAATTTCTTGTGGCCCACTTTCACTCCAAAATAAATATGCCCCTTCATCTGCTCTGATTTTTCTGCTAATCTCCCACAAATCATAGAATGGAAGTAAATGTGAAATGTTATCAAGTCCACCAATCAAATGAAAATATCCACTTTTATTGGTTACTTTGAGAATCTGATCTTTGAATAATGCCTGGTGAATCGTATTCATAAAAATTTGTCTAAAATAAGTGGATTCACTTTTTAGATAATCTTCAAAAATAAGCGTTTTCCAAATTTTTTTAAGTTGTTCACTTTCAAAACCATTCCTTTGATTACGTTCATAATCTGCATAGGTCAACAGCAATTCATCTTTTAGAATCTGTGCATTGGCAGTTCTATGCGCAACAATTTTCTTTTGTTTTAACGCAATTCTAAGAATTTCAATAATAGATTTTGGGGAGATTTTGGTTGTATACCCATCTCCTTCATAGGTAATTTTAACGCCTAACTCATGATCAAATTCTCGTTCTTTATACCCTGGAACTTTGGACATAGCGGCTTTCCCAACACTTAGATTCCAATATGGTCTCCCATAGAACATCTCACCTAATTTGCCAAGCTGCGATGCTTTTAAAATACTTGATTCCACAAGGAAATTGCGAAATTCATGTTCCCAAATATATTCGTATAAGCTCCACATAAATGGGGTACAAACAGTCGCCGACACGCCACCATCCTTGAAATCAGCTGTTGTCCATTGGTCCTTAATCTTTGTATACATTACTTTTGTAATTGCGCGAGCTTGCAGAATATATAGTTCTCCCTCATGAATCGCAAATTCAATATCGCAAGGATATCCAAATAGCTTTTGAATCGCAAGTGCTTGCTTTGCGATCTCTAAAACTTCTTCCCTTGATAATAACACTTCGTCAAAAAGAGTGATTTCTTCTTTGAACCAATTATAGTGATAACGATTAGCGCGCACTTTACCGCTTACCAGGTTCTCACCTTGGCCGCTTGTTGCCTCAATCACCATTTCCTTGTCGTCCCCGGTCATTGGGTTGATTGTAAATACAACACCACTCTTGTGGGAATCTACCATCTCTTCAATAATAACTGCCATTCCAAGCGCATCTACGGACAACTCATGCCCCACAAGATAGGATAACACTGTTTTTGAAAAGACACCTTGATAGCAGCCAATGATGGCTCTGATTAATTCTTCCCTTCCACATACATTAATATAAGTCTGATATTGTCCTGCAAAAGAATAGTTGCTTAAGTCCTCTTTAATCCCGCTACTACGAACCGCATATTGTTTGCTTAGGTCTATCTTCTTCACAAACTCTTCGATCAAGGCATCCGATAACATAAGTCTCTTTGTAAGTTCTCCGATTTTCTCAACCACTTCATCACAAGTATCTTCCTTTATTTGATTCATATACGCCTGAATTTGATCTGTTAACTGATTGTGCTCTAATGTATCATAAAACCCATTACAATCAACCACGATACCGGCTGGAACTTGAAATCCTTGTTCCTTTAAAACAGAAAGATAATACGCTTTATTTCCTACTAAACTTGCATCCCGTATGTCTCCAAGCCGAACTATTTTAGATTGCCTTGTCATCCCTTTTTCCATCCCTCAATACTGTATTTAAAACATATTTTGACGCAATTTACATGCATATAGAAGCATATTGATGATAATATGCGTTCCTGCACCTAACAAAACATAAGCAAAATAAAACCAGACAGGCATCTTATAGACAATACAGATTACCAAAACACATCCAAAGATTGAGTCTGCCTGATCCAAAAATATGAATAGCACTTTATAAATTCCAGACATTGTTTTGCCCGGTGTTATATCAAGACGCCTTTTGATAAAACTATTCGGTAACTCAAACAATGCATAGGCAAAACCAATGATTGCTCCCATGATCAGATTATATACAATTGTATTCTCATAATTAGCATATAGATAATTATGCTGACTTAGGAAGAGATTTCCACGATTTATTAGGCCCCAGGCAACGGTACATAACGTCCCAAACAAAATCATACCAAGAAAGCCTTTCCATGTTTTATTATCGCCAAGTATACGCTTCCCATCCCTTAAATTACGGTTTCCATCCATAGGTATGCTAATCGATTTTAAGATTGGAGCTTTGCACCATACCATATTAAAAATGCCTGCAAAAATAGCAGGCATTAGTGTAATATACATTTCAATTATTTGCACTTATTTATACCCCTTGACTTCATTCTTTTAGAATTTTATCACATTCTCTGGGGTGTTGCAATAAAAGGCATAATCATAGCCTAAATCATTGGTTCGAGTAATTTTTTCTAGTTCAAAATAGTATACTCCATTTTGAGGGAGCATAAATGAAAATTCAAGTTTGTTGTTTTTTGAAACCACTTGTCTTGTATCGATTTGTGGATTTGAAACCGTTTTCAAAAACTGCGTTTGCGCTGCCGTGAGGGACGTCGGCTGACCCATCTCATACCATACTTTGAGTGGGTTGCAACAAGTTTCATCGACTTTATGCATAACAAGGAAATACTCACCATCTTCTGCTTCTAATGTGTATTCCATAGCTTTATCCTCTGCTGGTTCAAAGCCTTCCTCTTTGGATGCTATATTCCATGCAACTCCTCGAAGGGATTGATCTTTGTAGCACATGACAACACTATCGTCATCTCGATGGATACAGACTCCTTCTTTCTCTTTTAACTTTTTAAAGAATGCAAAGCTATGAAATGTTGGTTTCGGAATGCTCCCATTGGTAACAAGGCCAAAACCCCCGTGAAATGGCGTGTAAGGAACTCCAAATTCTTCAAAAACATCTCCAAAGGTCCAATAAGAATAAGATTCATTATCTTCTCCAAGCCTTGATAGTTGATGGGCAAGATACGCAGCATTTAAATTTGTATCATGCAGTGGGCAGTTTGGAATATAGGAAGTATTAAATTCCGTAATGTGAATCTTGGTTCCTTTGAATTTTGGAAAGCGATCAATAATCTCTCTTGTTGTATGAAGATTCGCTAGTCCCGGCTCCGGCGGTGTCAGCTGCGCATATCCATAGTGACCATTTCTCTGTGGTATTTCTGTATTGTAATGATGCCTTGAGACGAAATCAGGCACCAGATTTTCTTGGTCACAAAAGGTCATAAACGCATCAATCCAGATTTCATCCGAGCCACCACATACAGCTGGTCCACCTACCATAAACTGTGGATGCACTTGTTTCACCGCCAAAAAGGTTTCTTTAAATAATCGAAAGTACTCCTGCATATCTGCATTTTCCCAAAATACTGGTAGATTTGGCTCGTTCCACACTTCAATCGGCCATGTAAGAACTTCCCCGGTCCCATAGCGTTCGATTAAGTGCTGTAATACTGTCTGAACTAATTTGGTCCATGCGCTGTAGTCCTTGGGCGCAGTCACATTCCCCTGCCAGTAAAAGACGGTCTGCGTTCCACTTGCCAGCTTTTTGGGCATGAATCCAAGTTCCAGAAATGGTTTGATTTTTAAGGACTGATACAGATCCATCACACGATCTAGATAGGTGAAATTGTACTCGACAATCGTTGTTCCTTCCTCTTCACGCTCTTGATAAATTGCCATATCATCGCAGAACAATCCATGTCCTCTGATATATTTAAATCCGATTACCTCTTGCACATATTTTAACTGCTCATAGTATTCCTTTTGAAGCGCAAGTCCCATTCTACCTGTTCCCACGCAATAATCTACCTGATTATAAAAAGGAACCCTCTTACTATTCTCACATTTAATTTGAACTGATTGCATATTTACCCCCACTAAAAAAATTGATTGATACTATTATATAGTATCAACCATTTTCCCTATTTCTCAATGATTTATGTTCAAATATAATTGATTTATCGTAACTTGGAATCCAAATTGTCTTGTATGAACAATCACAACTCATTTCTAGTAACACTTCGATGCGCCTGATTTGTTTTGACAACGGGCATATTGGATTGAACGCGGTAATGACTTGGTGCAACGAGCGTCTTTTTCTTAAACTGCCTGCAAAAATGTTCCACATTATGATATCCACAATCTTGCGCAATTTCGTAGATACTTTTCTGCGTATAAATCAGATACTCTTTTGCTCTGTGAATCCGACTTTCAATCACATCTTCCATACAAGAAATCCCAAACTGTTCTTTGTAGATTCTTTGTAGATACCCACCACTGATATGCAATTTTGAAGCCATCATTTGAATGCTCCAAGGATAATTGGGTGAATTGTAGATTTCTTTGCGCAGTAGATTGATTTCTTTTGTGTCAAGTCCCACTAGAATTTTCTTACTGTCTTCATGTAATTTCAGAAACAAAATACGAAATAAATTCGAGATTGCTTCCTCACTTGTCACCCCTGAAAATGCACTTTCCCAAGTAATCAACTGCATTAGCCGATGGTAATATTCGGGATCACTTACCAAAAATGGCTTCCCAAGAACTGGGAAGTCCGTAATATAGAGCTCTTTTGTTTCAAATCGAACCCAATCATTGCTATAGGTTTCTTCTGATGCTTTATAACATCTTCTCTGATTTGGTCCAAACAGAACCACACTACCCGCTGGATATTCTACAAACTCTTCGCCCATCATGAATAGCCCTTTGGTATGCAGTAACAGGAATAAATAACAATTATGTCCTTCTTGCACATGATAGGTAAAATCTTTTGAGTGTAGTGCGTTATAGCCCGCAAATAAAACATTAACCATCTTTTTGTCCTATCTCTTTCCATTCAAATAATTATCTTATCTTGATTACCTTATTTCTTCTCAAAAACCACCATACCACACTCATAGGGATGATCCATATACATACATTCAATGGATTTTGGACGATACATGAGTAACTTTGCGGCAATAATTGCGTCACCGCCACCACCAGCAACCATAATCATCGAAATAAAAAGTAACGTTGGATTATGATATAGGATTGCGAATACTGCTGGAAGAAATCCCACAAAAATCGTTGGCATGATTGCTCCTATGATGTATTGCCATTTTTTCAAAAGTTCATTGCAAGTACAATAAGGCGTAAGCATTGCCCAAATCACTCCAAAAGAGATACTTTTGAAATGCTCTTTGGCAAAAATCGCCCATGTTGCCCCATGAATTAACTCGTGAAGAACCGTTAACAAGATAAATATTAGTGGAGTAAATACCAGATTCAAACGTCCACCTAGCATCGACTGTGGTGGATTAACTGCTAAATAAATAACTACCATCAAAATAATTACTGGAATTGCTATAATTACTGCTAAGATATTAGCTTTTACTACACCAATTGTTAAGTCGGATTTTTCATACCCTTCTTTTGCCAATTCTTCTACCTTGATATCAAATTGTTCTTTTCTTTTTTGTTCTGCCTTACTAAGTGTTCTGCCTTGATCTTTCATTTTGAGCTCCTTTTACATTTCTCGAAAATAGTTAAGAATCATGTCATCTTGTTTTACAAACTTAGTTCCATATTTTTTAAGCAGGGTAACAAAGGCGACGGCAATTCCACCCATTGAAAATACATACCAAAACAAATAAAAACCAATATTGAAACCATGCATACTTACGCCCATAGGCGCTGATCCCGGAATGTAGATCCAACTAGTATCGCCCTCAAAGTAAATGATTTCAACCTGATCTCCCACATTTCTTTTTTTGTCTAAGCCCCATTTATTATTTCCGATTACCTCATTACCCTGTGCATCTTTATACAGATATGTACACGAATAATAAACTGCTCCTTTGTTTCCTGCGCGCTCTTCACAACTATGGACTGTGGCTGTTGTGCGAATTCCATTCTCCATCACATACTCTAATTCCTGCTTATCATCACTATATTCTTGTGAGTCAAACTGCAACATCTGGACGACCAACAAAAAGCCCGCCGTCGCAAGTAATAAAAGAATGATTATGTTATATATACGTTTTTCATATCTTCCCTTAACTCATCTTCTCTAAACTTGTCTTAAGCGTATTGCATAGAGAATAAATATATTCTTTTCTGGCAATACATTCAATCCACTCTCCTGGAATACTTTTATATCCATAAAAAACACCCGCTAGCCCACCTGCTACAGCTGCCACAGTATCCGTATCATCACCTAAGTTCACGGCTTTTAACACACATTCTTTATAGCTTTGTGTGTTCAAAAGACACCAGATTGCAGCTTCGAGTGTGTCCACAACATATCCACTACTACGGATTTTAGACTCTGGTGTTGCTTTGAAATCAGCATCTAGTAATCGGCTATAAAATTTCAGTTCTTCTTGAAATTGAGGTTGATTGCTATAGAACTCTTTTGCTTTTTGAATCCCCAATTGAACTGCTCTTAATAACTGTGTCTCTTGATCTAACATGGAGGCGATTTGAATATAAATACCGCAAGCGATCTGACTGCGTCTGTGCGCATGTGTGAGAGAAGAAACATTGTGAATCACTTCCCATGCTTCTTCCTTTGACGCAAAATCCTGACCATACTTGGTCTGAAGATAGAATAGAAGTGGCAATATTCGCATCAGTGAACCATTCCCATTATCTAAGTCGGTACTTCCACCACATTGAAGTGGTGTAACTCCCATTGTATATTTCTGAATTGCCTGTCTTGTCGCAATACCAGCATCAAATACTTCCCCATGTGGCGTGTACTTTGCTTTGGTAAGCCATAACCTGAATTTGTTCATTAACTCTTTATAATCTGGTCCATCAATCAAAACGTCCACAAGGCATAATGTCAGACTTGTATCATCCGACCATGTCCCTGCTTCTTGGTGATGAGTACCATATTCCCTCATTCCAACAACCGGATTCGCTTTTAATACGTCCCGACTCATAAACTCCACCGGAACACCTAATGCGTCCCCAACACACAAACCCATCACTGCATCTAAAATATTGTTCTTTTGCGCTGTGATCATAGCTTACCCCCCCTTGTATTCTACTAATCTTTTTATTTATGTTCTATATCTTTTACTAAGTCTATTCTATTTGTAAATTTCTGGATTTTTTCTTTGTAGTTTTTTCTAGGTCTTTGATAGTATCAAGATAAGCCTTTTCTACAGGAGTAACTTCAATTGCCTGATATTTTTTGTATTCTTCTTTGGCTTTTTTTAGTGCCTGTGAATGACTCACTTTTCCAGAACCAACTAATAGATTTTCACCCGTAGAAGATAATTCTTTGCAATTCCTATATCCTTTAACATTGGGTGGTCACCTGAAAAAGAAGTTAATCCCATGCAAGGCTTTTCAGCAGCAGCACGTTCATAAATCACCTCAGCAGCAGTATGACCATGTGCAGTATAGTGCAGTTTATTTTGTACAATCTTGAAGAATTGAACTGACTCATCACTATTAGGATTATAATCTACACTTGTTGCATATAAATCTAATACTTGACGATAAAACATCTTTTCAGACGAACGGATGTCTCTGATTCGGTCTAAAAGTTCCTTCCAG
>JACCEE010220616.1_pt1 | contig 14547 bp, 12 predicted proteins | sample 7449931 | NCBI WGS metagenome assembly JACCEE01 (sample SAMN15323457, study PRJNA562643) | freshwater metagenome | isolation source: river surface water | place: USA:Blue River Watershed | collected 2017-08-19 | reverse complement strand
GTATTTACGTTGTAAATCTGGAATTGCTGTATTCTCCTGAATTCATTCATCAGCTTTTCAGGAGCCAGAATATACGCCAATCCCCAGCCATTGATGTTGAATACCGGGCCAAACGATGAAACAATGAAACTCCTGTCGGCCAATTTGGGAAACTTCGATACGCTTTGATGCGAATTATTGTCGAATACAATCGATTCGAAAACTTCGTCACTCAAAATAACGATGTTGGTTCCGTTGGTCAGGTGTTGCAGTTGAATCAAATCTGATTCAGTCAAAACTGCACCTGTTGGGTTATGGGGCGAGTTGATGATAATCATTCGGGTTTTCGAAGTGATCATCTTACGCACTTCTTCCCAATCGATATGGAAATTTGGCTGTTTTAACGAGACATAAATTGGGCGGCCGCCATTAATGGCAATTGCCGGTGCATACGATTCGTAGGCCGGTTCAAACAAAATTACCTCGTCGTCTTCTTTTACCGTGGTGCTAATGGCCGTCATAATGGCCTGAACGTTGCCGGCGGTAATGGTAATTTCGGTTTCCGGATTGTAGGTATGCTTGTACATTTCCTGAACTCGTGTCGAAATAACTTCGCGAAGTTCAATTATACCTTCGTGCGGAGCAAAGTTGTTATATCCCGAGCGTATATAGGTAGCAGCCATGTCGGCCAGTTTCTCCGGGCAAGGGAAATCGGTTTTGCCAAGCGATAAGTCAACCGCACCGGTTTCGGTAACCAGTTTGTTAACTGTGGAGAAAATACTTCCTTTTATATTGAGAGATTTCGATAGAGCCATATTGTACCTAATTGGGTGACAAAGTTAAGAAAATAAACTTTTCAGGTCCAGTACTGATCGTCTGTATTCAAATTAATTTAAAATTCCTTCATTTTAATATTTCCCGCAACACTTCGAGCGACTTAAACTCACCAATGTTCCCAAAGTGAATATGGTAAAATTCAATCAGCTTTTCAAGCAAAAGTTGCCGGTCGTGGTTGGTATAATTCAAGCTTTCAATATTAGCGTGTGTTATATCAAAAAGCTTAGTAAAAAGAACGGTTGTGTGTTTGTCGGTAAATTGGTGGTGTGATGGTTCGTGGCTCACAAACCGGGCACTTTGTAAATCGAAAAAGTTACTGATTGCGGCATTTTCGCTGTTGGGCGAAATTCCCAAAAAGCGGGTCAGGTTGAATAGGAACCAAAGATGGAAATTACTGATTCCGCTTTCCGTCAGGTCGAGTAATGAAAATGCGTGAAATAAGAACTCGAAAAGTTCGGGGTTAGGTTGCTCTTCGCGAAGACACTTGTACAATACTTCGGCCAGAAATAATACCTGTGTGCTTTTTCGAATGTCAAACGGGATGTGCGTATACGGAACCGAAATCCGGGCATTCTTTAACCGGTGTATTTCGCGATCGGCTTTGTAATAAACTTCCAGATCGAGTAAATAAAGTGGCTGAAAAATGGCAGCCTTAATGGTCGAGTTTTTACTGCGTACTCCGTTAATTATAAACGTTTGGCGACCGAATGCTTCGGTATAAATGGTTGTGATCAGACTGGTTTCTGAATACTTTACCGCGTGCAGAAAAATACCTCGGGTTTTTTCGATCACAATGGCCGGTTTTAATGGATAAACATCAGTTTGGTGATTTTGGTTTGCTCTCCGGTTGCATCCGACAGAAATACCAGGTAGATACCAGTCATGCATCGTTTTCCATTCAGATTTTTCCCATCCCAAATGGCCTGACCTCCAAGCGAGGTGGTTTTGTATACCAGGTTTCCGCTTATATCTGTGATTTTAACATCGGTATCGTCCACTAATCCTTTAATCACGATATCGCCATCAAATGTTTCGCGCACCGGATTGGGATAAACGTAAACATCGCTGAATACATCGTTGGCTTCGGTAGCCTCGCCCATATAGGAAATAAGCCCTGAAATGGTACCGATAAAAACTTCACCAGTCTTTTGGTTAATAGCAATATCGGTGATTTCGTTATTCAGCAACGGACTGTTTTCAGAAGTGAAATGCTGTAATTCTTCATCGCCGTTTTCTGATACCAAAAATATCCCTGAAGATCTGGTGCCAATCCATTTCCGGTTGGCTCCGTCAACAGCAATGGCTGTAATGGTTTCGGTATCGAGTAACGGATGGAATTTACCATCTTTTAAGTCGAGCGCTGGACGGGTGGCGTACATGGTTGCATCTTTCCAGATGTTTGCCGGATTGCTGAAAACGGCGATTCCGGCTGATGTTCCAACCCAAAGCTGTCCGTTTAAGTCTTCGGCCATCGAGTAAAGTTCGTTCATGTCGGTAAAATATTCACCGTCGGAGTTTGCAAAACGGGCAATTACCGATTGAGCTTTCGAAGTGGTGTTCGTACTATTCAGCGCATACAATCCGTTCCCACGCGGGGCAAGAACCCATTTGTCGTCATTTTGTGTTACAACGAGTTTCCCGGTATATTTATTGGCCAGGCCGCTTAATTGGAAAGCTTCCCAGTTACCATCGGTTTTAAGTACTGATACAACTTTGGCAACGCCGGTATTACTAACCCATAAATTTCCTTTCGAATCAAAGTCCATCCCACCAATCCGGACAAATGGCTCGGCAGGTTGTTCGGGCAGTTGGGTGGCCAGCGTGCTGTTATAATTATCGTATCGTTTTACAAACTTTCCGGCTTTAAATTCGAGGATTCCTCCGCCCCACGATCCGGCAAAAACATGATCGGGGTCGCTGGGGTCAACCGTAACACAAACGATATCGCTAAAATTATTGGTGTTCGGGAACAGGCTTGAATCGTATGCACTCCAGTTGCCATTGCGTTGTAACTGGAATTTGGGACTGGTCCAGATGTTGTTCCAGTCTTCACTTCGTCCGCCTGAGGCAATCCAGAGGTCCTGCTCGTTTATAGTCATCGAGAAGATTTTATTGTCAACGGGGCCTTGTGGAACTATCCGTTCATGCTGCGTTCCAATTTTTATGAGTCCATAATTTTTGTCGGCTATCCAGATTGCGTTTTGCGCATCTATAGTGGCGCTTTGGGGCGAGATATTATTTTTTTCGACACCCGAAAGCGAGTATTTATTGATATTGGCAGCCAGCTCAAGGTTACTGTTGTATACCAGAACATTACCAGAACAAGTCAGGGCCAGATAATTTCCGGTAACCGAAACTTCTTTAATGTCGACTATTCCGGGCAATATGGCTTCCCAGCCAGCACTTCCCAATTGATATAATTTATCGCCGTTTGCGATGATGCGGGAGTTGTAATATTCAATTTGATTGAATTGCTTTGTTGTGGTGGGTATATTGGTTTGTTTTACCCAATTGTTGTAATTCTGCAAATTCGGATCGCTGACACTGGCCTTATAAATGCCATCGGCAGTGGCTGCATACAGGAAATTACCATCGGTTGCAATATCCAGTACGTTCAGGTAATTGCCCTCATCTCCAATAATGTAAGTGTCTTTTACTTCTTTTCGTTCAAGATTAATAACCACGATGCCAAACCCGCACGACAGGTAGGCCAGCTTACCCGAAAACATGATGCTGTTGATGGTTTTATCAGCCGAAATTTGCTTTCTCTTGATGTCGGAAAGGTTGAAAATAGTATTTCCGATCAACAGGTCGATGTTAGCATTTTTATAGGCAATAAGTAGCAGCCCGTTTTCCTTGCTGTACGCCAGCCGTTGAACACCCACGTCTGAAAGTCCGTTTATTCCCGACATTTTCTGGATGCTGTTGTCTGTTTTACTGTACGAAAACAATCCGCCTTCGGTAACACAATATACCATATCACCAGCATCGACTACATTTTTGGCACTGGCATACGACTGATAATCGGTCCATTCGCCAATTACCTGAGCTTGTAGACTGCTGGTGCCCGCAAGTAAGATAAGTAAGATCAACAGGTTTTTAAAGCTGTTCATTTTTTATGAGCTGGTTTAAGTAATCAACTAACTTTTGTGTCGCCCGTCCCCGGTGGCTTATTTTGTTTTTTTCGGCCAGAGGCATTTCGGCAAAACTGAACGATGATTCGTCGGGTTGAAAAATCGGATCATATCCAAATCCCGATTGCCCGCGTTTCTCTTCCAGAATTTTACCATCAACAATTCCTTCGAACTGGACTTCTTCTCCGTTAATTACGAGTGAAATAATGGTTTTAAAACGTGCTTTCCGGTTATTTATTTTGGTAAGCTTTTGTAAAACAAGTTCAATGTTTTTTTCGGGGCTCTTTTCTTCACCTGCATACCTGGCCGAATAAACGCCCGGTTCGCCGTTCAGCGCTTCAATTTCAAGCCCGGTATCGTCGGCGAAACAGTTGATTTGGTATTTGTTCCAGATGTAAAATGCTTTTTCTGAAGCGTTTCCTTCAATGGTTTCCTGATTCTCCGGAATGTCGTCGTTGCAATCAATGTCGGCAAGCGACAGAAGTTGAATGGAACTGCCGATCAGTTGTTTTATCTCGTGGAGTTTATGCTGGTTGTTGGTTGCAAAAACAAGTTTCATAGCTTAATGGATGGAATGCTTGTGATTCTAAATAAATGAGCCTTCAATTATAGTTCACTTTTTCAGGATATAATTGAAGGCTGCGTTCTTTTTAAATATAGAAAACTAAAAAAGTCCGTGAATTTGTGCATCGATGCGGTCGATAACCCCACTTAAATCTTCAGGATTGTTCTGGAAATCAATTCGATCAACATCGATGATAAGTAGTTTACCTGCTTTGTAGCGGCTTACCCAGGCCTCGTAACGTTCGTTCAACTGTTTCAGGTAATCGATTCGGATCGAGTTTTCGTACTCGCGTCCACGTTTCTGAATTTGATTCACCAAGGTAGGAACCGAAGCTCTTAAATAAATCAGCAAATCGGGTGCCTGAACCAATTTACTCATCATCAGGAAAAGGTTATGGTAGTTGTTAAAGTCGCGGGTCGACATTAGTCCCATTGCATGCAGGTTAGGGGCAAAAATCTCGGCATCTTCGTAAATAGTGCGATCCTGAATGACGGTTTTCGACGAGCTGCGGATATCAACTACCTGCTTAAACCGGCTGTTGAGAAAATAAATCTGAAGGTTGAACGACCAGCGTTGCATGTCTTCGTAAAAGTCATTCAGGTAAGGATTTTCATCAACGTCCTCGTAATGAGGGCTCCATTTATAGTGTTTGGCAAGTAATTCGGTAAGTGTGGTCTTTCCGGCACCAATATTTCCAGCTAAAGCAATGTGCATTTGATATGAACTTTAAAATTTGAACTAAAATACAAAATATAAACAACAGTCGTTTGGGCAAACATAAACTATTTCCTAACAGCATTTCGCTATTGGTTTATTTGTTGCGTTGCAAAAAAATCGGGTGATTTTCCCCGAAGGCAATATCTTACAGCGAATTGTTTAATTCAACCAAAGAGTCCAGGTATTCACGGTCGTTGGCGAGTCGGGGAATTTTATTCTGGCCACCGGTTTTGCCCCGGCGCTTCATCCATTCGTAAAATAAACCAGGCTTGGCAACCACAAAATGCGGCATTTCGAGGCTCAGATTTTTATGGCGTTTGGCTTCGTAATCCGAATTGATTGTTTTTAGCGCTTCGTCGAATGAAACGATGAATTGTTGCAGGTCGTCGGGTTGTTTCTCAAATTCGACGATCCATTCGTGTGCCCCTTTTTGGTTTTCCTGCATGTAAATGGGGCCACCGGTATATTCCAAAATTACAGCATGCGTTTTTTCACAGGCTGCCTGGAATGCTTTTTCGGCGTTGTCAACTATTACTTCTTCGCCAAAGGCATTGATGTAATGCTTGGTGCGTCCGGTAATGACAAATTTGAACGGATATTTTTGCGTAAAACGAACGGTGTCGCCAATCAGGTATCGCCAAAGTCCACCGTTGGTCGAAATTACCATGGCATAATTGTGTCCTATTTCAACATCTTCAAGCGGAATTGCATTTAACCGGTCCGACCTGAATTCGTCCATCGGGATAAATTCGTAATAAATTCCGTAGTCGAGCATCAGAAGCATGTCTTTCTTTTCCGGTTCGTCCTGAAGACCAAAGAAACCTTCCGAAGCATTGTACGTTTCCATGTAGTGCATATTCGGACTTGGAATCAGCTTCTCGTATTGTTCGCGGTAGGGTTCAAACTTCACGCCTCCGTGGGTAAATACTTCCAGGTTTGGCCAAACTTCCAGAATATTGCTTTTGCCGGTAACTTCAAGTACCCGTTTCAGAAGTACCAGGTACCACGACGGAACCCCGGCAAATGAAGTCACATTTTCGTTTAATGAGTGTTGAATTATCTTCTCGATTTTTTCCTCGAACTCCTCAATCAGCGAAATTTCGGTCGAAGGTGTCCGATAAAAATCGGTCCAGAAGGGAATGTTTTCGATAATGATGGCCGACAAATCGCCGTAGTAGCAATTGTTGTTGTAGTTATTAATCCGGTGGCTGCCACCCAGGGTGAGTGCTTTCCCTGAAAGGACACCCGAATCAGGATTATTTTTCAGGTACATGGCCAGCACATCGCGTCCGCCCCGAATATGAACATCTTCCAGCGAATCTTTGCTTACCGGAATGAATTTGCTCTTTTCATTGGTCGTTCCGGAAGATTTGGCGAACCAGCGTGTCTCGCCGGGCCAAAGCAGGTTTTTTTCGCCCAGCATCATTCGTTCAACAGTTGGTTTTATATCATCGTAAGTCTGGATGGGGATGCGTTCGCGGAATTCATCTTCCGAAGTGATATTTTTAAAGTTGTATTTTATGCCGAACTCAGTATCCGATGCTTTTTCGAGCAGTGCAAAAAGTACTTCGCGCTGCACCTCGTGCGGATGCTTTTTAAAAAGATCGATCTGGTAAATCCGCTTAAAATTGACCCAATTGATGATTGAATTAATAACTGGCATGAAAATAGTTTTTCGACGTGGCCAAATTTATTAAAAAATCTGACTTTTGTTTAGGTGAAAAGAGATTCCGTACGACAGTAATTGTTGGATGAAGTGCCCGAAAGTAAATTTTGCTTCACGAATTTTATTTTTCTTATTTTTACATCATAAAAAAATACCACAACCCGGGATTTATGAACTATATCGACGTCGTTTTCTGTGTGATTCTTTTTGTTGCTGCCGTTCAGGGCTTTCGCAAAGGTTTTGTTGTTGAATTTGCATCATTGGCAGCCTTGATCCTGGGTATTTGGGGAGCTATAAAATTTACTGACTGGACAGCCGGTTATATTTCACGAACATTTAATTACCATCCCAGCTATCTGAACACTGTTGCATTCCTGCTTACTTTCGTTGTGATTGTTATTCTGGTTCATCTGCTCGGAAAAATTCTGGACAGTACGGTTAAAGCGGTAGCCTTAGGGTTTTTAAATAGGTTGGCCGGAATAATTTTCGGTGTTTTGAAGACTGCCGTCATTCTGAGTATTTTGCTGATGTTGTTCGATCCGATTGATGAGAATGTGCATATTTTGCCAACCAAACAGAAAGCCGAATCGAAAATATATACACCCACCAAGCAGCTTGTTACTACGCTGTTCCCATTTATAAATTTCTGGAATATTCACAAGGAAAATAAGCCGGACGATAAACCAACCGAACCCGCTACAACTACAAAAAGCAGTTAAGCAAGGCAATTTTCGAAATTTTTTCTACTATAAGGTTTAAGCCTAAACTTTAATTTAAACAGGGTTTTGCCCTTGATAGCTATTGATTTTATATCTTTGGGCGTTTTTTGCTGAAATATAGCTGCGAACGAAATTATTCACTGGTGCGCCGAATTTTTTAGCGCTTAATTTTTAACTGAAGTAAAATTTACAAGATACGACGATGAATTTTGTTGACGAATTACAATGGAGAGGCATGATTCATGACATTATGCCCGGAACAAAGGAACAACTCGATAAGGAAATGACTTCGGCTTACGTGGGTATCGACCCAACTGCCGATTCGCTGCATATTGGCCACCTGGTTGGGGTAATGATGCTGAAACATTTTCAGATTGCCGGACATAAACCTATTGCCTTGGTGGGTGGAGCAACCGGTATGATTGGCGACCCATCCGGAAAATCGCAGGAACGTAATTTGCTCGATGAAGCTACATTGCGCCATAACCAGGAATGCATTAAACAGCAGTTAGCCCGTTTTCTCGATTTTGAATCGGACGCGCCAAATGCAGCCCTGCTTGTAAATAATTACGACTGGATGAAAGAATTTAGTTTCCTGAATTTTATTCGCGACATCGGGAAGCACATCACTGTCAACTATATGATGTCGAAAGATTCGGTTAAAAAACGTCTGGATTCGGATAGCGGAGCTGGTATGTCGTTCACCGAATTTACCTATCAGTTGGTGCAGGGAACCGATTTTCTGCACTTATACCAGACATACAACACCAAGCTGCAAATGGGAGGATCGGACCAGTGGGGAAACATTACCACCGGAACCGAGCTGATTCGCAGAAAGGCTGGTGGTGAAGCTTTTGCCTTAACTTGTCCTCTGATTAAAAAGGCAGATGGTACTAAATTCGGTAAAACCGAATCGGGCAACGTTTGGCTAGACCGCAAACTGACTTCTCCTTATAAATTTTATCAGTTCTGGCTGAATACTTCGGATGAAGATGCCGTTCGCTATATCAAAATTTTCACGCTGCTTAGTAAAGATGTAGTGGCGGATTTGATTGAAAAACATGCTGAAGCGCCGCACTTGCGCCTTTTGCAAAAACGTTTGGCCGAAGAGGTAACTGTAATGGTTCACTCGCGCGAAGATTACGATTTGGCCGTTGAAGCTTCTTCTATTTTGTTTGGTCAGGGAACAGCCGATTTGCTGAATAAGCTGGATGAAGACACATTCCTTTCGGTTTTTGAAGGAGTGCCTCAGTTTAAAGTATCGGCTGCCGAATTAACTGCCGGAGTTAAAGTGGTTGATTTATTGGCTGAAAAAACCGAAGTTTTCCCATCGAAAGGAGAGTTGCGTCGTACCATTCAGGCCAATGGGTTGAGCATCAATAAAGAAAAAGTGGCTGATGCGGAAGCAGTAATTGATTCGAAATACTTTATTGGCGGTAAATATATTCTGGTACAAAAAGGTAAAAAGAATTATTTTTTACTGATAGCCGAATAGTGAAGCAGTGATAAATACCGATAGCAGCATACTAAAAGCAAAAATGTTTCGTTAAATCAACGACCAAAACCTTTTCTATGGCAAACTTTTTTGATAATCAGAATCTTCTTGAAATCATCTGGAAATGGAAGAAACATTTGATTATTGTAGCTGTATTGGCTATTGTATTCTCGACTATATTTTCGTCTTCAACTTTTATTAAACCAAAATACAAGTCTACAGCCCGAATCTATCCCGGTTTTAATATTTATACCTACAGCGACGAGTCAGAAAGCGAGCAATTATTGGAATACATTAATTCACAGGATATTAAATTTCGGGTAATTGATGCGTTCAACCTAAGTGAGGTTTATAAAATCAAGAAAACGGATCCGCTCTATCAGACATACATGCTTGCCGAGTTTAACGACAATGTGAGGTTTAAGAAAACCGAATACGAAACCGTTGAAATTTCGGTACTCGACACTGATCCTGGAAGAGCCTGCGCCATGTGCGATTCAATTATCTCGTTCCTTGATCAGAAAATACTTTCGGTGCACCACATTAAGTTTGCCGAAATGGCCACAATGACAAAAAATAGCCTGAAACGAATTGATAATGAGCTCGACTCTGTGAAAACTCGTATGGATATTCTCCGCAAAGACTACAAAATTCTTGATTACGAAACACAAGCCAAAGAAATTACAAGGGGCATGGTGAATGTGCTTGAAGGTCAGAAAAAAAACACTTCAGGAGGAAAGGAGCTGGAACAATGGATGAAAAATCTTTCTGAAAAAGGTGGTGAATACCAGATTTTGTCAGAATTGGAAAAAACTTGTTTGTATCAGCGCGACTCTCTTAAACGATTATATGATCAGTCGATTGATGGAGCCACTAAAAAGATAAATTATGGACAGCGGGTACAAAACCCGGTCCCTGCCGATAAAAAATCGTATCCGGTAAGGTGGTTGATTGTGCTTGTTTCTACTTTAGCCTCGTTATTCGTTGCTTTACTTGCCGTTATCATTCTTGAAAACAGGAAAAAAGCTTAACCAGTGTATCAAGCCAGGCTAAAAATTGTACTTTTTTACCTGATTTCAGCACTGTTTATTTTGCTGAATGCATATTTCTTGGTCAAAAAGCATTCGCTCGCAGTAAACGTTTTGCCTTTGGCCTTCACTGTTGTTTTGCTTGCTGTTTTTGCACTCGACAAACTGCTTTACCTGGTTGTTTTTTTTACCCCTTTATCATTGCCCCTTTCGGAGTTGATTCACGGGCTTAATTTCAATATGTTCTTGCCCACGGAACCACTACTATTTGGTATTCTCTTGATTTTTGTCCTGAAATTAATTGCCAATCGGGGCTTCGATCAGGAGATATTAAAACATCCGGTTTCTATAGCTATATATTTTGGTTTATTCTGGATGTTTGTAACCAGTTTGACCAGTTCGATGCCAATGGTCTCGCTTAAGTTCTTCCTTTCGCGTATTTGGTTCATTGTAAGCTTTTACTTATTGGCTGCCAAGCTTTTTGATTCGGGAAAAAATATTGAGAAATATGTCTGGTTATACATTTTGCCACTGATTCTTGTTATTTTTTATACAACATTCAGGCATTTAGGGTACGGACTTTGGGATAAACAGGCGGCACACTTTGTAATGGATCCTTTTTACAACGACCATACCGCTTATGGTGCAGCAATTGCCATGTATCTGCCTTTTCTTTTCGGTTTTACATTTACCAAAATGTATAAGCCGTCGGTTCGTTTTTTTGTCTGGATATGTTTCGGAATTTTATTGATGGCGCTGGTTTTATCTTATGCCCGGGCGGCGTGGCTGAGTATGTTTGCCGTGTTGGGTGTTTGGATTTTAATGCGGCTCAAGATCAGGTTTAAACATTTATTCCTGACATTTATTATTTCGCTTTCGATAATACTGGTTTTTCAGAATCAGATACTCATGTATCTTGAGCGCAATACCACCGAGTCGTCGGCAAATCTGGTCGATCACTTGTCTTCCATGTCAAACATTTCTTCTGACGCGTCAAACCTTGAGCGACTAAACCGGTGGAGCTGTGCTATCCGGATGTTCGAAGACCGGCCTGTTTTTGGCTGGGGCCCGGGAACTTACATGTTTCAATATGCACCTTATCAGTTAAAAGCCGATCGTACCATAATCAGCACCAATTCGGCCAATGGCGGAAACGCGCATAGCGAATATCTTGGCCCACTTGCCGAATCCGGGGTGCTTGGCCCAATCTATATGTTGATTTTGATAGGAATTGTGGTTTATACCGGGATTCATGCTTACTCACAGGCATCGGATAAACGGCTAAAAACCTTGGCAATGGGTGCCTTACTTGGATTAATCACCTATTATATTCATGGTACCATGAATAATTTTTTGGATACCGATAAACTTTCGGTCCCGTTTTGGGGATTTACTGCTATGATTGTTGCTATTGATATTCATACCCGAAAAGAACAAAAAACCGCTGAATCCTGAGCAGTCTATGTAACTGAAAAAGCCATCCCGTTTCCGAAATGGCTTCCAACTTTTAATAAACCTTGAAATTTAAAATAATTCTCTATAAGATACTTAGTTCAATAATTTCGATTTCCGGAGGTAAATATTGCCACTGACGGTTTCGAGTTTTATGGGCTGTGTTCCGCCATTGAGCGTTAGCTGGCGTTTGGTACCTACCCACTGAGCTTCTTTTTCCGGCTTGTTGTCAAATTTCAGGTTCGAATACACATCACCGGTGACAGTCGAAAGGTTGATTCGCGTTTTCATACTTGCCGGAACCGCGTAATCGATAAAGCCGCTGATTGAATTGACCGACATTTTGCCCAGCGATCCTTCCAAAACAACTTGTCCGGAAATGGTTTTCAGGCTGAATTCGAGGCTGGCAGGCACTTTCAGTTTGTAACGAATCATTTTATCGAAGTTGCAGTTGTTGCCACCGCCTTTTATCTTTTTTATCGCCTCGAAATCAATTTTCTCAATCAGGTCAATGTCTCCGGAGAAACTGTTTTCATTCAGCTTGTAGTATTCGTTAAAACGGTTGTTGTCGATGTTTACCGAAACTTCCAGCTCAACGGTATTTTTGTTCCAGGCTTCGATGCGGATACTGTCGGCAAAGTCGAATTTCATTTCCATTTTTTTGCCCGTTACATCTACTTTTTTGGTAATCACCTTTTGCGAAAAGGTTGTGCCGATTGTGGCCACCATTAAAATGGCGGCTAAAACGTACTTTTTCATCAGTAAATAACTTGTTTTTTAATTGTCTGATGGAACTCACATGTTGCTGAAAATTATTCCCATAGGTGTTTGGGATCACAACAACATGTTCGTTTCATGGTGATTGGTTTTTACTTTCTGCGCAGGTAGATGTTGCCCGAAATGCTTTTCAGAAATACTTTCTGTCCGCCGCCGTTTAAGGTGTACGAGGTTCCTCCCTGCATCCTGATGGCATCCATTCCGTAGGCATGGCGGTCTTCTTTTTTCTCTTTGGCAACCGCTTTCAGGTCGAGATTGTTATACACATTTCCGTTGATGGTACTGATTTCGATATTGGCCTTGTCGGAAGTGGGAATGGTAACATCAATGATCCCGTTTACACTTGCCAGCGACGTAGGTTCGCTCTGGTTGATTTTGTCGAAACTTATCTCCAGGTCGCCGCTAATGGTGTTAATGGTAAACGGACCCGACGATTTGGTGATTTTTACATTCGCATTCAACGTTTTAATCTCAAGGCTTCCGGTGAACGAATCAACAATCACGTCGTCTTTGGCGAACGGGCTTCCATAGTCGAGGTTAACCGCCATTCCACTCGGAATAAGTATTTTGTACTTGTAGTCGCGAACCTGGCGGGTTGCTCCCTGTATGCTGATCACCCCGTTTTCTTCGCTTACGTTGATACCCAAATCGGTGTTATCTTCAGCTGAGCCCAGTAATTTCAGGCCTTCTGCACGATCGGGTTTTTCCAGATTGAAGTCCGATTCAATAACAATGGCATTTCCTGATGCGTTTTGCAGCGAGACTTCGCCAAGCAGGTTTGTTATTTCAATTTTGCCCTTCACTTTTGGGGTGAACTCAAATTTTTTGGTCTGCCCCATCATTACAACAGGAATGGCAAATGCTGCAATTATCGTAAGTATTCGTTTCATGACTCTTTAATTTTTAATTTGAAATTTATAATTCTCTTGATCGGGTTGGCGAATTGAGCCGGCAATTCTATCGTTTCGCCCGAATATTTTTAAATTGCTTTCATCATATCCTTTGCAAAAGTTTTCACGCTCTCGTCGGTTTTTTCGTTGTTGGTAATCGATTCAATCTGAGGTTTTGCCTCTTTCACGCCTTTCTCGGTTAAAACCTGAATCAGCGAAATTTGCAACAACGGGTTTTCCTGAACGGCAAGCGATTTGATCAGTTCCTGTTTAATTCGGTTGTTTTTCTCCATCATTCCTGAAAGGGCTGTGATGGCTGCTAACCGCACATTGGCGTTTTTGTCACTGTTCATCGTATGCACCAAGGCATCAATCAAATCGTTGTTTATATTTCCTGAAGAACTGATGCTGTAAACCGCCTCAATCTTTTGCGGACCGGTCAAATCGCGCAAACTGGCCAGCAACACCTGCTGTTTTTGCTCCGTAACCTCGGATGCCAGTTGATTTTGAACAAGCTCACTTTTGTGTATTCCTATTTTATAGCCTAGCCAATAAGTTCCGAAGAATAACACTACCATCGCTGCAATTTTAGTCCACAGCGGCATTAACCGTACTGTTTTCTTCTCCTGAATGTCAAGTCCGGCGAGCATACTTTCAAATTCGTCTTTCATGCCTTCTGGAGTTTCCGGACTTGGAACCGAACTCATAAATGCCAGAAAAGAAGTCATTTCTTTAAGCTGTACTTTGCAATCAGGGCAGCTTTCGAGGTGAATTTCCACCTTTTCGCGGGTGGTTTTATCCAGTTTCCCGTCGATGTATTCGGGCAGATTTATTTTTACTTCGTCGCAGTTCATAATTATTCCATTATTATCTGGGTATAAATCTCTTTCAGTTTTTGTATGGCGCGAAAAGTTTTCACTTTCACAGCGTTTTCGTTCGATTCGATGGTTTCGGCAATTTCCTTGTAAGAAAATCCCTGAAACCGGCTCAGTTCTATCAGTTCTCGGTATCCTGGTGGTAATTTTGCCATCGCTTCCATCAGGAATTCGATCGATTCAGTAGCCTCCATGGTCCTCACTGATTCGTCGTTGTCGCGTATTGCAATTTCCGGTTCGTCGTTCAGGTCGTAAAAGTGGCGCGCCCCTCGGAAATAATCAACCATAATGTTTCTTGCAATCCGGAAAAGCCAGTGAGCAAATACCCGATCTTCTTTCCAACTTTGGGCATACCTAATCACTTTCATGAAAACATTCTGTGTGAGGTCGCGGCTGGCATCAGTATCGCGTGT
>JACCEE011770809.1_pt1 | contig 14551 bp, 14 predicted proteins | sample 7449931 | NCBI WGS metagenome assembly JACCEE01 (sample SAMN15323457, study PRJNA562643) | freshwater metagenome | isolation source: river surface water | place: USA:Blue River Watershed | collected 2017-08-19 | reverse complement strand
TGATTTAAATCCTATTGAGCATAAATGGGCGCAAGCTAAGGCTCTTCGTAAACAGCAGAATTGTTCTATCGATGAGCTCTTCTTACTCTACTCCATTTAGTCTTTTTATAGTACGGATACTATACTTGTTTTAGGGTTGTTTCTAAGTTATTTAAAGTAATGATAGTTGTATTAGGATATTTTTTATTTAAAATTAAAGCATCTATTTCATTACTATTAGGAAGTAAAACTAAATAAGGAATTGAAGAAAATGCTTGTGGTAATTGGGAAATATTTTTGCTAAATGAAAAATTCATTAAAACAAGCATTGTTGAGGTTGGCATCAATAATAGTTCAAATTGATAACGGTTATCTTGTATTTTTAATGTTACGTTTTCAGCTAAAAAAGCTTGTGGAAATATGCGCTGACAAATTTGTTTTAAATAAATTTGTAACCACGTTTTATTTAAAAATTGGTTCTTATTTTCATCACGAGTCAGTTTAAAAAAAATATGCTGTTTATTACTTTGATAGTAATAGTTGTTTAAATAGTTTAATTTGTGTAAATCCCTTATTATACTTAGTAAGTTCATTAACTCACTTGCTGAAAATAAAGCCGTATTTAATTTGAAGTGATAAAAACCTTTTGCATAAATCTTTTGCAATTTACTTAAAAAAGGCTGTAATAAGGTGTAATTGCTCGCTAATAACTCTGCTAGATTTAATAATTCTGTTGAATTAGTTATTAATTCATTATCATTATTTGCAAAATGTGGTTGGATATTTAATTTTGCTAAATAAGTTTCAGCAGTTGTTTGCTTAAGTTCTGGGGCAGAGATATTGGGTATTTCTGTTTTCTGGTGTTTAGTCTGTTGCTTTAATAGTTGTTTAATAAATACTAAAGTAGGATAAATAGGTGTGATTTGTTGACATGTAGGACATTTTATTTCTTTTTTTAAGAAACTATGTGGCACTTCAATTAATTTGTCACATGACTGACACCAGAAAATAGGCATTTTCTATCCTTAAATACTTTATTTATTATTTGTGTAAAGTGATTTCCCAAATCACTTGTCGCAAACGTTTAGCAGCATAAACTGAAGGAAGACGAATTTTAGTACCCGCCACGCCTGTGACTGTCAAAGTACCAAATTGCATTAATTTTCCTAATATAGATTGTTCTAGTACAATACTGTCAACGCTGTTTAAGCGGATTTCTGTAGTCCGTTGTAATAAAAAACCAGAATGATGAATTAATCGTTGCGTCGTTAAAATTGCGCGACTGCTAAAACGTGCAATGAAAGTTTCTAACCATAATAAAAACCCCATCGCAGCTATAAAAAGTAAGCCCACTTCCCATACTGTGACGCTGTCTTTATGTAATAAATCGGCTAACCATTTTAATTCTATTTTTGGGGAAACAGAAAGTAAATCAAAAGGGTTTAAATTCCATAAATAAACAGCTAAAGCAATTAAAGCAATGCCCCAAATATCAAATAGAAAAAACCAATGGGTTTTTAAGCGTTCTAACACTTGTTCTTCCTCTAATACAAATTTTAAATGCGGTAAGTTATTAGAATAAGTTGAGGCCGTTCTTTCTTGTGGTGTTTCTATCGTTGTAATAGATTCTACCGTTTCTTTTTCTACAATTAATGGTTTGCTATTATCTATGTTTTGAGCAACAGGCGGCTGAATAATTTGTGAGTTAATTGAAACTGTTGCTTTAGCTGGTTTTAATTTAGTCACAAATTGATTGAGTTTATCACCCATGCTTTGAGTATCAAACCATGAACCTAGTTTCTCAATTTTCTTTTTGCTAATTTCGGTAATTTCTTTCCAATTTAAATTAGAGTTATTGTTTACTTGGCTTTGTTGTTGTTCTTCTAAACCAATATCATAAGCATTACGGCGATATGGACTGCTTAGAATTTTATAAGCATGTTCAATTTCAGCTAACGATTGTTGTGCAGTGGAATCGTGGCGGGCTTGGCTTTGATACAGTTTCATCAATTGTTGTGCAGCAATTTTAATTTCTTCGTCAGAAGCATGAGAGGAAATATTTAAAATATCGTATAAAGTACGTTGGTTGTCAGTCATAATTTAAAGTGGGAAATAAAAATTTATCGGTAAATTGTGCAAAGCACAAGCTTAACAAATTCACATCTTGCCTAATAGTAAATTTTCTAAAGAGATTAATGCGTTAAATTAACGCTTGTTAATGATTGTGCGCATTTCTGCTAATTCACGTTCAAAACTACCCGATAAAATGGGGAAACGACACCAAGTTTTAGGGTCTAAACTTTCATCATCTAAATGAAAACTGGGGGCAAAGCGTTCTCTTTTCCACTGGTTGCGTGCCCATAAACGGAAAAAACGTTCAATCCATGCAAGAATTTGTTCTTCTGAATATTCGCGGAATTGGTTGGCAATTACATAAAAAATTTCTAGCGGTGTTTGCCGGTCGCGAATCATGGCTTTTTCAATCGCATTGAGTAAAGGGTAGGGCATTAAATCGTGCTCATCCGTTTGCGACATGGTCGCTGGGCGCAATTCTGCGGTAGGTTGTTGTTGATTGACAAGATTTAATTCGGTAATCGGTGCAAAATCAACTGTGCCTTGGGTTTCTAACCAGCGTAACCATTGGCGTAAAAAAGTTTTATCAATGCCAGCAATGGGGCTTAAACCGCCGCTGGTGTCGCCGTCCATAGTTGCATAACCGACAGCGGCTTCTGAGCGGTTGCTGGTGGCGAGTAAGAGTGCATTTTTGACATTTGCCATCAGCCATACGCTAGGGGAACGGGTGCGAGCTTGAATGTTTTGCAGTGCAATATCATCACTTTCCCAATTTAATTTACGTCCTAACGCTTTAGACACTAGGTTAACGTATCCTTTGAATTGTGCATCAATATTTAATTCGTAATAACTGGCACTTAAAACTTCTGCTAACGTAAAAGCAGCTTGTTGTGTCACAAAACCTGAGTTTTCAGTGGCTTGGTAAACACAACTTAATAGTTTTTTCATCACTGCTTTTAAAAACGCATTGTAGTCTTCTGTGCTTTGCGCTTTGCTGTGGACAGTTAGTAAAGGATGTAAATCCATATATTTTAGTGTGTTGCAAAATTCATTGACACCTAAATCATTCAGTGCCCATTCGCACATCATGCGAATTAGGCAAGCGATAGCAGAGGAGTCTGCGCCACCACTGAGCGAGAGTACAAAGCCATGTGAGCGGGTTTTGCGCATATAGTCAAACAGTCCTAGTGCGACCGCGCGGGCAAATTCTTCTTCTTTTAGATGCGGGCTATATTCCCAAGAGGCTTGATTAATTTGGAAAGGGCGGGCGGGATAGCCGCTAATATTTTCATCTTGGGGATAAAGTTGCGGAAATTGGAAAGTAACGTCGATTTGTTTTTTTAAGTCCGCTATGTTTTCTACTGTGCGGGCTTGGCTGATGCGGGTTAAATCTACATCAATGAAGGTACTGATAAGTTGCCATTCTTTAAAGCTAAAACGGCGATTAGTGGCTAATAGTTGTCCGCGACTGGCGCACATCGCATCGCCGTCATAAATTGCGCGTCCTGCTTCATTGCCGAGTAAATTAGTGTAAATATAACTTGCACTGAAGGCGCGTGAACCTTCTAGTACAAAGCGTTCACGCACTAAATGTTTGTCAAACGCAAAATGGCTTGCGCTGGGATTGAGAATAATATCAACCCCGTGTTGTGCTAATTTAATCCCTGGGCGATTGGCAACCCATGCTTCTTCACAAATTTCAAAACCAATTGCAATGCCGCCACAATTGAAATAAATATCGCCTAAAGGATAACGACTGGGTTTATTCGCTTGTTGAAAAAGGGGTAAATCCACCATGACTTGTTGATTTTCTTGCCATGCTTGAAACCAACGTGGTTCATAATGAACGCCGTCGCCTGCTAAAAAGCGTTTTGCCACAAAACCAGCTAAATTGCCATTGACCAATAACGCCGCCACGTCATACACGCGATTTTGATAGGCTAGTGGCAGACCGACGGCAACGATAATATTGTGTGTATGGGGTAAAAGTTCTAATAAAGTTTGTTGCGATTGCGCCCATGTGGCGGGGGCTAAAAACATATCTTCACAGCCATAACCACTAATACATAATTCGGGCAAACATAAAATGCTAATTTTTTGTACTTTAGCGGCTTGAATCGCTTCAATAATCCGTCGCTGATTCCCCAGCCAATCTAAAGGAGTTTGATTTAAAACGCCTGCGCCTACTTTTATATATTTCATTATGGCATTACCTAAAAGGTCAAAGGAAAAACATAGTTATTATTGCACTTTATGTTGATTGGAAAGTTTTTTCTTTTTCAATAAACAATAGGTTTGCATTAAGCGACGTTCACTAAAACGTAATAGAGAAAAGAAACTTTCTTGTAAAGGACGTTTTTCAAAATTGGTGTAAGGATGAGTAATATAAGCTACTTGGGTATTAGCAATGCACGCCGCTAATACGCCTGTTAATAAACGGTCGTCGACCATTAAAATATGTGCGGCGGGACATTGAGTAATTTCAATAATTTGTTGTAAACCATCCGCATAGGGTTTTTTACGCACGCCAGAAATCACTTGAACCCCTTGGAAATTTTTTTGAAAATATTGAATACGTTGCGAATTGGGTTTGTTTGATAAAATAAAAACGTGATTTTCGCCAAAAATTGCCAATCCTTCAGTTAACCATTGTTGTAACGCGTCTAATGGCGTTTGTTCAGCGTGAGCCGCTAAGACACCATCAAAATCTAATACCAATACTTCAATCCCTTGTGCTTTAAAGTCGTTGAGCACTAAATGCGAAGTTTGCAGCCGCCGAGGACTGTTTAAATAAATCTTCGCTAAATCTTTACGGTATTGATAAGACATTTTCAAACTAAAAATTAAGCGGTGAAAAAAGCGTTTCATAATATACTGTCCAAGCGTTAGCTTTTTTAAAAAATAATGATAAGTTCGTTAAAATTAATCTAAAAAAATTTGACCTTACTCAAAAAAACGCGCGGTCTTTTTAAGTCAAGTAATTGTTTTATTGACATTATACGTTTTTTTGCAAACAAGCTAAATCCTCAGTTAAACATCCTCTGTCTTTATTATCTCTTAATTTTCAGTGAAAGGAATCCTTTATGGAAGCAGACTTTTGGCATCAACGCTGGGCAGCAAATGAAATCGGTTTTCATCAAAATCAAATTAATCCTTATTTGCAACGTTATTGGTCAGCCTTAGCGATTCCACGCAATGAACAAGTGCTTGTTCCTTTATGTGGTAAAAGTTTAGATATGCTATGGCTCGCTGAGCAAGGTTATCAAGTTGTAGGGATAGAATTAAGTGAAATTGCAGTGGAAAGTTTTTTCAAAGAACAAAACATTGCGGTGGATAAACGCCAATATGGCGAGTTGACTGTTTGGACAAGTCATCAAATTAAAATTTATTGTGGTGATTTTTTCCAGCTTAACGCTGCGGATTTAAAAGAAGTACGGGGGATTTATGACCGTGCGGCATTGGTTGCTTTACCGCCCGATATGCGGCAACGTTATGTTGAACATCTGCGCCAAAATATACAGCCAGCCACTCAAATTTTATTGTTAACAATGACGTATGACCAAGAATTAGTCGCGGGCCCGCCTTTTTCAATTTCTAATAATGATGTCAATCAGTTATATGGTGCGCGTTTTATGAAGCAGTGCTTATGCAGTGAAATGCAGCCTTTTACAAATCCTAAGTTTATTGAAAAAGGCGCGACACATTTTAGTGAAAATGTTTATCACTTAATTCGTTTATAAATACTGGGCATACGGAGTGCAATCGCTTTAGCTATTGCAAGTGTTGCCAAGTTTGGCGCGAGATTTAAATTAAAACAAAGACCTGCTAGGTTTTAAAAACCTAGCAGGTCTATGGGGATGAATTCGCAGCTCTGTCTGTTCGCAAAGGATAAATAAACCTAATACAAATGACGGAGTTTAAAATGCTTACGCGCTAAAAGTGCATTCAAATAATTTTGAATCAATTGCTGATCTATAAAAAGCGCATGAATTTTGCTTAATTATAGTAAACTTTTGTTAATGGTTGCTGGGCTTTGTCAAATTCATCCCACAAAGTTTGATAACTGCGTTGTAATAAAGGGTGCATACCTTGCGGATATTATTCTGCAAGCGGGGCGAGTACAAAAGCATATTTTAAAATATCGGCGTGCGGTAAAGCTGGAATTTGACTGATAATTCCATCATATAACAATAAATCTAAATCCAAAGTACGCGAATTAAATTTTTGTCCCGCGACCCGCTGCCGACCGTGTAGTGTTTCCAGTTCACGCAAATGATGCGCAACCACTGCCGCAGGTAATTCAGTGTGTGCACTAACAACTAAGTTATGGAAAGCGTCGCCGTCAAAACCCACCGCTGCACTTTCATAAATTGATGAACAAGTAATTGCCCCAAATTGCAACATTAAATCTTGTAAGCAGGTTTGAATATGTTGGCGAGGATTAATATTACTGCCGATACTTATATAAATATATGCCATAACGATTGCTCGAATAAGAGAAACAAAACAAGTTTTTTTTAATGGGTAGGAGCAATACCTATTTGGGTTTGTGGGGGAAGTTCTTCGGGTCTCGTGCCGCGTTCAATGATAATGCCCACATCACGCGCACCGCGTACTGCGCCTTTTTTGTTGAGGCGTAAGCGTACCCATTGAATGCCAAATTCTTCCAAAACAATTTGGGTAATTTTTTCTGCCAACGTTTCTACTAACGCAAATTCACTGTTACCAATAAAATCAATAAGACGCTTGGCAACTGCTTTATAATTTAAAGTGTCTTCAATTTGGTCAGAAAGGGCAGCTTTGCGTATGTCAGTTGCCATTTCTAAATCAAAGACAATGGTTTGTCGTACTTGGCGTTCCCAACTATAAATGCCAATTTTGGTATTGATTTTTAAATCGCGTAAATATATGATGTCCATAGCTTTTTAAAGTTGTTTGGGGATTCAAAAGTAGCGTTATTATTTAACAAGCATGAAAATACTGCGAGTTATTATCTAAGCAAGATGTGTTTAAGTGTTTGCATCACTGATTGATTAAAAATCTTATGAAAAAAACCGTTCTCTTTAATCAAGAAGCCATGCTCGAGCGCGAAGGACAGTGGTTGTCCGTTATTGCCTTAGCAGATGTGCCTTCTTATGGTTTTATTACTATTGACGTAGGAGAACATTCTTTATTACTTAGTAAAATAGCAAATGAAGTTCGTTGTTTTGCTAATCAGTGCGCACATTCCGCTTATGCGTTGACTTTTGCTAAATGCGATGGTCAACAGTTAATTTGTCCTTTTCATCATTACCGCTTTTCTTTAGAGGATGGACGGTGTGTCTCTCACCTATGCGCGCCATTGAGCCGCTACCCTGTACGAATAACAGAACAACCCTCTTTAAGGGTTGAGGTCTATTTACCCTTAAATCTAATTTAGGGTAGTATTAACCGACTTTTTTAACAAGCGTAACGTAGTAGGGTTGTAAGTAAAGAGATATTTCACTTAAGCAGCAAGATGTGATGCTTGAAAGGGTGAACAAGCTATGTATCAATGAATTACACTCCCTTGATTTCACATGTTTTATACTTCAATGCAATGAGTTAAGTATTATGGTCTCACCCTCTTTAAAAATAATTATCAGTTTAGGTCTGTTAACGACCTATTACTCCAGTTTTGCCGCAGATAAAGCGAGTGTAGGCGGCTTATTAAAGCTTTCTTTAGAAGAATTAACAGAATTAGAAATTGTTACGGCTTCTAAAGCTCCTGAGAAAATCTATGAAACGCCTTCTACCGTCATTGTCATTACTGCCGAGCAGATTTTAACAAGACGTTATATCAATTTAGTTGATTTATTAGAAGATTTACCTGGTGTTGATGTGCAACGCGCCGTAGAAGACAGCCGTTACCATAATATTACAATCCATGGCAATCAGGGCAATAATAAATTTTTAATTTTGCAAGATGGAATTCGGATTGATTCACCTACAGGTGAAGTTATTCCCATTGCCGAAAATTTTCCTTTATACCATGCTAAACAAGTTGAAATTTTGTATGGTCCCGCGGCGGCTCTGTATGGCGCAGATGCGTTTGGCGGAGTCATCAATATTATTACGGCGGATGGTAAAAGTATTGAAGGTGTTCGGGCAAGCGTAACAGCGGGTGAAGATAATTACCGCCGTTATTCTGTACATACTGGTGCTTCAAATGAAAAAATAGATTTTGTCGCAGGAGCGCATTGGCAAAAAAGCGATAACGCTAACTTAGCGGCAGATTATCCTAATTCTTATCGTCCTAGTGCAATTACGTCTGGGGGAAAAACTTTAATTTCTGCGGATAATCGCGAACCTTATCAAGCAGATACCAAAAGTAATAGTGCATTTGCCAAAGCTACTTTATACAAAGATTTTACCATTGGCTTTAATCACTCCTATTTTCAACATTTAACCAGCACAGGACAACGTCCAGAGACGATTATTTTTGATGAAGCCAACCAAATGAATACAGAATTAAATTCATTATATGGACGTTTTCATCATGATTGGGGTTCTGGTTGGACAAGTGATACTTTATTAACCTATGCCACGTTTGAATTAGATGCTGATTCACGCTTTGCGAATACATTTACAAGCTTTTTACCAGGTTATAAATATTCAGAAGGCGATAAATGGGGTATTGAACAACAAGTTTCGTATGCTATCAATGCTAATCACCGTTTAGTTGGCGGTGTTAGTTATGATGATTATTATTCTTTACCGCGCACGCCCGATTTACCCGCGCCCTATAACACAGACAAAGGCACAGAAAACCAAGGCTATTATTATCCAAACACCAATAATAGTATTCCGATTCGGATTTTTGATGCAGATTACACCAATAAAGCCATGTACTTACAATGGCAAGCGACATGGAATGAACGCTGGTCATCCAATATTGGCGTGCGTTATGACAAAAACTCCCGTTACAAAGGCACAGTTAACCCCCGCTTAGGCTTAGTTTATCGTCCACAAACCAATTTCACCGTGAAAGCGTTATACGGTGAGGCCTTCCGTGCGCCGTCTGTTTTTGAAAACTATGCCACTTTTGGTTCATTTACAGGACAACAAACTGCCGATGGACGCTATATCAGCACCAGCTTCCGTGCACCTAATCCCAACTTAGAACCTGAAAAATCACGCGACTTTGAATTAAGTTTTGATTATCGTCCCGTCAAAAATCTACAATTAGGTTTAGCTGCCTATTATGCTGAAATTGATAATATTATCCGTACCCGCACGACTGATGAGCCAGTGCAATTTTTACCTGGTGCGTATTTAACTACTACGACTATCCGCGATAATTTAGGTACAGAAAAACACTATGGTGCTGATTTATCAGTGAATTATCAAATGGACTTAGGCAATGGTTGGAATGGAGATTTATGGAGTAGTTATAGCTACTTAGACGGCGAAACTTGCTGTGATAATGTTGCGCGGGATTTACCCTATATTGCTAAACATAAAGCAAAATTAGGCATAACATTTAGTTATCAAAACCGCTATTTCATCACCCCTAAAATTTACTGGGTCGGTAGAACCAACACCAACAAGAATGTCAGTTCAACCAGTTCAGAACGGCAACAATCCCCCAGTTATGTTGTCGCCAATTTGCATTTAGGCGCGCGCAACTTCTTGGGCGGACTCTCAGCAAATATTGATGTTTACAACTTATTCAATCGTGAATACTACAATGCGGGTGGCGAAAGCAGCACCGCATTTATTGCGACTCCGCAACCCGCGCGCACGATTATGTTTTCTATAAGTTACGATTATTAAGATGAATTTTGAGCAATTAGAACAAAGTTTTTATCAACTTATTCACAAAAGTTTTGATGGCTTGCTCTGGTTGCTCAAAGTTTTTGCACAATTAACAGTTTATCAAGCCATGCAAGGCATTTTGCTTGCTTTCGTGTTGATAATCTTGATTTGGCTAGTTTCTTATGTATTGATTTTTATATTACAACGTACTTTAGAAATTGCCAAAATTTTGATACGCGTAGTCGGTGCTTTAACCTTAATCATGTTTATCATTTTCGTGATTTATGGCGCGTTAGATTCACAACGGACATGTTTAGATTTTCCTTTTGAACAATTTACCCGTTGTCGCGCTCCGTAAATTACCCGTTATTGATAGTAACCACATTCCAAATTGATTAAAGTAGAATGCAATAGCGATTGCTTTTTAACACGAATTCGGCAAGTAAAAATTTTAAACTCAATTTTAAATGAGGAGTGCAATAGCTTCAGCGATTGCTTTTGAAAATTAGCAAACCTGCGAACTCATACCCACAGACCTGCTAGGTTTTTAAAACCTAGCAGGTCTTTGTTTTTATTTAAACTATTGCCAAATTTGGATTATTTATGCAACCCTTGCAATCGCTAAAGCGATTGCACTCCTCTTTAATCAATTCAAATTGCGTAACTTTTAATTTTATCAAAAAACTCAAAGAATTAAGAATTTTATAAAATTACGCCCCGAATACTTTCCCCGCTACTGCCCAATGTCTATCACTCACCTCGCGGGCGGTTAAATGCGATAACCCCTCATCAAGCAATTGCTGTTGAATTTCTTCTAAACGATAAGCAGCTAATAAAGAATTGAAAAAATCGCGACGTAAAACAGGCGGCGCGTTTTTCGCGTAAATGCTCATCATAATTTCAGCTTGATGGCGACTTTCAGGGCGGATTAAATCCATCACTAGCAATATCGTTTGTGAATGTGCTAAACGGCGACTTTCACGCCATAAAATTTGTGGGTAATGCAAATGATGTAATAAAGAATTTGACAAAATCACATCATAACCCGTTTGCAATTGGGTACTGGGTAAATGGGCTTGAATTAAATGAATACGTTCAACTAATTGTGCTTGTTGCAAACGGTGTTTGGCAAATCCTAACATTGCCGCCGCGCCATCCACTGCATCAATTTGCACCTGCGGCAATTGCTGGGCAATGCGGACGGGAATATCTGCGTCGCCACAGCCTAAATCTAAAATTTTCAAGGGCTTTTTAACTAATTCCGCAAGTGGTAAAGACCATTGGGTTAGTAACGCCTCTAGCAACAATTCACAAAATAAGCTGTTAGATTCGTTAAAATTGGCTTGAAAATAAGCTTCGGCTTGGTCGGCATCATTCATTAATTCAGGTTCAGGCTGGCGTTGCATAATGTTTTAAGATTTAACCTCTTCAATAGGTTGGGGGGCTGGATATTGATTGCGAATGTAGGCAAGCCGCAAAAAGATATAGCCAAAAATGAGCATGGGAATACATAAAATTTGTCCCATTGTCATCCAATTAAACGCAATAAAGCCGAGTTGTGCATCGGGTGTGCGGAAAAATTCGGCAATAAAGCGTAAACTGCCGTAACCAAGTAAGAAAACCGCTGAAATTGCCATGGTTGGGCGGGTTTTTTGGGAGTAAATCCATAAAATAATAAATAATAATAAGCCTTCGCCAGCAGCTTGATACAGTTGTGATGGATGGCGGGCGAAATTATCTACATGTGGGAAAACCATGCCCCATGGAACATCAGTTACTCTGCCCCATAATTCGCCGTTGATAAAATTGCCTAAACGTCCTGCAATAATTCCAGGGGGAACTAATGGCGCGATAAAATCGGTTAGCTCAAAAAAGCTGCGTTTAGATTTTAAACTAAATAACCAAACGCCCACTAAAACGCCTAGAAATCCGCCGTGAAACGACATGCCGCCTTGCCACACCATGAAAATACGGGCGGGGTCATGTAAATATTGATTGAGGTCATAAAATAAAACGTACCCAATTCGTCCACCTAGAATAACGCCAAAAGCGACATAAAATAATAAATCGCTGACTTGCTCGGCGTTTAAGATAGCATTCGGGCGTTTTGAGCGGAGTATGCCTAACCACCAGCCAGCAAGAAAGCCGACTAAGTACATAAATCCGTACCAGTGGACTTTTAACGGACCAATTTGTAACAAAACGGGGTCAATTTGTGGATAAATTAACATAGAGTCTCAATAAATTTAGGAGTAGGATTAATTATCAAGTTAACACAGTTATAGGAGTTTTTTATGCACTACCTTAAATTTGCTTTATTTTGGCAATTGCTTACAGTTTTAGGATTCATGACGTTTAGTAATAGCAATTTTGCAACGGCTGAAGTGATTGTGGTTGATAGTGTGCAAGCAAGTGCACAAGTTGAACGCGATGGCAAATTAACGCCTTTAGCAGTCAATTATCCTTTGCAACGCGGCGATTATATCACGACTGATGCTGGGGGGCGGGTTACAGTACGCTTGCCAGATGGTAGTCTGGCGCGGATTGGGCATAAATCACGGGTTAAAATTGATAATTTAATCGTTCCTGCGCGTGCTTCTGAACCAATGTCTGCTAATTTTTCAGTTTTACAAGGGGTTTTTCGGTATACCTCGGGGGAGAGTAATGCTAAACGGGCAGTAGATATTAAAGTAGGCAATGCGATTACCGCTGGTATCCGTGGTACGGATTTGATGGTGAATGCAACTGAAGATAAAGATTGGGTGTGTTTAATTAGGGGAAAAATTCAGGTGAGTGCAGGCGATATTCATGAAGTTTTAGATGAGCCGCGTGAGTTTTTCGTTGTTCCCAAAGGTAAAAAACCTGAACCTGTTAGTTTCTTTGCCGAAGATAAATTTAAGCAGTGGATAAAAGAAGTAGAGTAGTTTTAACAAAAACAAAGACTTACTAATGCGATTTTGACGATAGATTCAAATGAAAGCAAAGACCTACTAGGTCTTCGAGACCTAGTAGGTCTGTTAGCGCATCTTCAAAAATAACTAATTTTCTAAACTCGGTACAAAAACGCGGGGTTGATAAGCGAAATCTTTGGTTGCGGCTTGATGGTCAAAGCATAAATCTTGATTCATTCGTTCCGCCATCGCGCTGTTAATGTGTGAAAAACGCGGTATCCAGCGCAAACTTGCAATTGCAAGTTTAAAAACAGGAAAGGGAATTGTAAAATAGCGGGGATTGCGGTTTAAATGAATAAAAATCCGTTCAACCATTTCTCTATAACTTAATGTTTCTCCGCCACTTAGGTTATAGCTGTGTCCGTAAGTTTTGCTATTTTCTAATACTTGCAAACATGCCTGTGCTAAATCTTCAGCGTGTACAGGTTGTCGTAAACCGCGTGCTGTTCCAAATAACGGAAAAAAGCCAAATTTCTGGATAAATTGCTGGATAAAATAGATATTTTTGTCTTTGTTGCAACCATAAACTAGCGTTGGGCGTAAAATTGTCCAAGGAATTTGTGCCGCTTCGCAATGTTGAATAATGGCTTCTTCTCCTTCAATCAATGCTTCAACGACTGAACGTTCTTTAGCGTTTGCTGAATGTTGTTTAGTAAAACGGCTGGTTGAACTGAAGACAATCACGCGATTGAGCGGGATTTTTTCGCAAATGCTGGCAATCAGTGGTGGTGCGTAATATAAAGGCGCGAGATGAATTAATGCCGTCGGAATGGGTAAAAGTTCTGGTAAATCAGGCAATTCTTCTGTGAGGGTATATTGCCACCAGTGTACATTGGGTGGCAAATTGGGCGGCGGGGCTTGGCGGCTAATCGCGATTGCTGTTTGTACGGGTAAACGTGGCAATAAAAAATGGGCGATTTGATTGGTCGCACCAGTAACAATGATTTGTTTAATCATAGCAGCTTACTTGTTAAATTAAGGGAAATTTATACGGCAAGCCTGCTTGTTCTTGAACTAAACGCGGAACTAAATAACCAGGTAATTGTTCTCGCAAGGCTAACATTAATGCTGTTGCTTGTTCTAAACTAACTTCAAAGTGTGCCGCACCTTGTACTTTATCCAATAAATGAATGTAATAGGGTAAGACGTGATTTTCAAATAGTTTTTCACTTAATTTTTTTAATGTTATCACGTCATCATTGATTGAACGCAATAGAACCGATTGATTTAATAAAGTCATGCCCGCATTTCGCAAGGCGGATAAAGCTTGTAACACATCGCCCGCAATTTCATTGGCATGATTCGCGTGAATGACCATAATCAATTGCAAATGCGGTGCAGTATTACGCAACTGATTAATCCAACTTAAAAAATGGCTATCAATTCGTTCTGGTAACACAAGCGGAATACGGGTATGAAAACGTAAGCGTTTAATATGCGGTAATTGCGCTAATTGTTGCGCGAATTTAGCCAGTTTATCATCTGTTAATAATAAGGGGTCGCCGCCGCTTAAAATAACTTCTTCAATATCCGTATTTTGAATTAAATACGCCCATACTTGCGGGTCGCGCAGGGCTTGTGTTGTGCCATAGTCAAAATGTTGTCTAAAGCAGTAACGACAGTGGATTGCACACGCGCCCGTCGTAACAAGCAACACTCGCCCTTGATATTTATGCAATAAACCTTGCGTAACAACAGCGGCATTATCGCCTACAGGGTCATGACTAAAACCTGCAATCGTTTGTTGTTCTATTTGTAATGGCAACACTTGA
>JACCEE011907486.1_pt1 | contig 14553 bp, 14 predicted proteins | sample 7449931 | NCBI WGS metagenome assembly JACCEE01 (sample SAMN15323457, study PRJNA562643) | freshwater metagenome | isolation source: river surface water | place: USA:Blue River Watershed | collected 2017-08-19 | reverse complement strand
GAAAGGCGATTTGTTCAATGAATCGCACCAGTTGTCGAAATTGATTGGTCGCCCGACTACCCCGCTGGCTGAAACGGTAAAAGCAGCGTTGGCCGCCGCGAAATAATACTTTCTAATTTTAGTCAGGGCTTCACTTTGAGTGAAACCCTGACTAATTTTTACTATAAGTCGAGCCATTCCTTAAAGGCCGCAACTTTATCACGGCTCACGATAATGCTTTCTTCGTCTTGCTTTTTGAGCTTGATTTTCAATCGGCTGTTCGAGTAAAAAACAATGTCAGCAATCGACAGGTTGCTTAAAATGTATTTGCGGTTGATCCGGAAAAAACGGTGTTCGTCAACCATCTCCGAAATCCGGTCGAGCGAGTAATCGACGATGTAAGTTTTAAAATCGGAAGTGCACAAAAACGTAGCTTTGTCGAGGCTGTAGAAAAACTGTATGTCTTCCACAGGGATCGATTTCAGATGTTCTCCCACCTTAATAATGAACCTGGTTTTGTATTGTTTCCGCAGCATTTCGCGCACTTTGTTCAGTAAATCAAGCGTTATTGGCTGAACTTCTTCCTCTTTTCGTACCTGATTTCCGAATTTCTGAAAAGCAGATTTCAGTTCGTCGAAGGCGATGGGTTTCAGCAAATAATCTACGCTGTTTACCTTGAAAGCTTTCACGGCATATTCTTCGTAAGCCGTCGTAAAAATCACCGGACAGGGAACTTTCACCTGTTCAAAAATTTCGAAGCTCAGTCCGTCGGCAAGCTGAATATCCATAAAAACCAAATCGGGAGCAAGGTTTTGCCTGAACCATTCTACTGCACCGCGCACCGAATCGATCATCTCCAGAATTGAAATCTCGGGATCCAGTTTCGAAACAAGTTGCTGTAACCATTCCGCAGCAGGCTTTTCGTCTTCAATGATTAATATTTTATACATCGGCTAATCGGTTAATAATGGTATGCTTACCCGGTATTTTTCGGTACTGAAGCCAATAATTACTTTGCGGTCGGAGAAAAAGCCATAACGGGCGCTAATGTTTTGTAAGCCGGTACCAGTACCTTCCGATCCCGATTTTTTCTGCAATTTATTCTCAACTACCAGGTATTCATCTTTCTCATAAATCTTGATTGAAAGTGGTTTTCGATCAGAAATTTCATTGTGTTTTATGGCGTTTTCAACCAGCAACTGGACCGACAAGGGGATCACTTTATATTGCTGAGGCTTGATTTCAATCTGAACCTGGAGGTTTTCACCAAAGCGTATTTTGTGCAGATAAACGTACGACTCAACGAATTTCAATTCGTCGGCCAGCAACACAAATTCGTGGTTTTTCTGGTCGAGTACGTAGCGGTATACTTCCGACAGCTTTTTTACAAAATCGGTGGCTTTGGCCGGATTGGAATTAATCAGCGAAGTGAGCGAATTCAGGTTGTTGAATAAAAAGTGCGGATTCACCTGACTTTTCAGTGTTTCGTATTGCAGGGCAAGTTGTTCGCGTTTCAGGATTTCTTGTTGAACGGCCGATTCTTTCCAGTTTTTAAAGAAAATCACTGTATTCGAGATTAATGTACCAAGGAAAATAAACAGGAAAGCAATTTTGGCCATAAAATAACTTTGCTCGAAAAAAATGCCTGACGTAAGTTGTTGACCTGAAAGTAGATTGGTCAGCAGGACTGACAAAACGATTATCACGCAGGAAAAAATGAGGGTGACCAAAAATTGGTAGAACAGCCTTTTTTGAGGATGGCGCAACCAGGGCAAACGCTTATCGAGAGCGATGACAATGACCTTCAGCCCGATCATAAACGCGCCGCCTATCAGAATTGAGTTTGCTGATGACAAAAGGAACATTTCGAATGAATAAAGGTGCCCATTTTGAAGAATCAGCATAATTCCGTTGCCAATAGCAATAAGCAAAAGCATCCATGCCGGAATTTGCCAGAACGCTTTGGGTAATTTGTTGGATTCTTCGGTCATTGGTACAAAGTTTTTTCGAAGTTAACTAATTTGAAGATTTGATGATGAGGATAAATGGTCAAATTGCTGAATGGTTATATGCTTAATACAAGACAACCATTTAACAGTTCAACCATTAAACACACCGAAATATTAAACTGCAACTATTTTTGAATTTTTTGTAAATCTGCTGCATTGATCTCTTTTCCCCAATTCGGATGTATCTCGCTTTTAGCTTTAAACAACTCAAATTTTTCGGCTGCTTTCTGGTATAACGGAAGCGCTTTTGCAGCACCTCCGCCAAATGCTTCGGGCATATTGTTAGTCATTGTTGCACGCAGGTAATAAACGCGAGGATTGTCGGGGTTCAGTTCCAGAGCTTTGTCGAGTGCAGCATTCATTTTGCCCACCAATGCCATTCCGCGGTTAATCGGATCGATGTTGATCCGCGACGGGTACAAAAAGCCCTGCAGCATAAACAACTCGGATTCGTTGGGTTCAATACTCATCGCCTTGTCAAGATATTTTTGTGCCTGATCGAGGTATTGATCTTTTTTAGCATTGTCGGTTTCCCTGAAGCTGATCATGATGTACGAAAACGAAGCATAATAAAGTGGAAGCCATTCTTTTGTTTCGGTGGCTGAAATACGCTCGAACTGGTTGGCTACATCAACGTATTCCTGAACGGACTGGCATTGGAAAAGTTTGTCGATGGCCTGTTTCATGGCATTCTGGTAAGCGTCGTTGGCAAACGTTACGCCTGATAATAAAAATAGTACAAGGATTAAAACTGATTTTTTCATGTCTGGTTATTTTTTAATTGTTAAATGGTAAATGATCAAATTGTCAATTGTTTATAGCATTATATTCAAAAGCAAAATAGCCTGTCGAACAAATGGTGACCGGATGGGCGATGATACGTAATGGCCTTCAGCATTGGGCGTTGTGGCAAAATTGTAGCCGTAAATGTTATCGAAGCCTGCCAGATTGTTTACCATTAGATGCAAGGCAGCCTGCTTTCCGAAGAAATTCAGAATATAAGTCAGGCTTAAACTGATATCGTTGTAAGCCTTGGTTTGCGCATTCATAAATCCTGAAAGGTTTGGATCGTGATAGGGGCGACTACTGGCAAACGAATAGGTGGCAGAGGCATAAGTATTAATTGCAGGTAGAAAACGCTTGAAAACGAGCGAAAGGTTATGCTCTGAAACAAAGGTCGGGACGGCCATTTCGGTATAATCTTTATAGTTTCGGTGGGCGTCAATCCACGAATATGAAATCCAGTAGTCGGTATTTTTCAGCGATTGTTTGTCGCGCCAGAAAACATCAATTCCGCGTGCTTTGCCGCTGCCCGAGTTTGAATAGTCGAGCGGATTGGTTGCCAGTGGCGCTGTGTATTTTACAAGGTTGGTGTATTTTTTCAGGTAACCTTCCACACGGAAAGTCTGCTTTTCAGTTTGGCATTGCCAGGTCATTACGGCATGACTGGCTTTTTCAGGCTTAAGCTGAGGTGCAAATTTCAGGTAATCGTTCTCCGGATTCTGGTAAAACTCGCCACAGGCCAGCGAAATCTGGCTGTGTTTTCCGGTTTTGTAAGCTCCTGAAAATCTCGGAACCAGTGTTGTTTCATTCAAAAGCGAACTGTTTTCGGCTCTCAACCCGATGCGTGTGGCCAGTTTTCGAGATGGTTTGTATTCCATTTCGGCAAAGCCTGAAAGCTCGTTGTTCGAAAATGGGAGGCGGTAGTTTCCGTTCATTTCAATCTTTTGTTCGTACGAAAAGTTTACCCAATCGCTCCCCAGTTTCAGCTCGGTTTGCTCGTTCATAAAATAGCTGAACCCGATTTTGGCCTGGACCATTTTCTGGTCCGTCGTAATCCGGTCATTATCAATTTTCATGTTTTGGTGATCGTAATTCCAGGCAAGTCCCGATTTGAGCATCCATTTTTCGCCCAATGCGCTGTTGTAGGTATTGTTCAGGTAAATATTGCTGCTGCCTAATGTCAAATCCTGATTTGCATTGACTTGAACGTTAGGATAAATCATTTCGCTTGAAGTGGTGTTGAACGTTCCGAATAGTTTGTACATGCCGGTTTTTCCGGTTTTCTGGCGGAACATTACCGTGGCATCGGCTGTCACTGGCGCTTTAATCCAGTCAACTTGCTGTTTGTTGATCTTATTCGATAGGGCAGTACTTAGCAGATCTCCGCTTAGAGACAACGACGAATTTTTTCCGCATCGTGTTGTCGATCCCATCAAACCTACGGTCATCACTGAGATGCTCGATTGTTCTTCGGTTTCAATTGAATTGGTTTTCATATCAACAATCGACGAAAGCGCCTGACCATATTCAGCCGAATAAGCGCCGGTGCTGAATAATGTTCCACTGAAAAGGAGCGGCGAGAAGCGCCCGCGAGTAGGCATATCCGGCATTTTCGAGGTGTAGGGCGAAGAAACCAGCATGCCGTCCATGAAGGTTTTAGTTTCGTAGCCTTCGCCGCCACGAACAAAAACACGACCATCTTCACCTACTTTTTGTACGCCCGGCAAGGTGCCAAACGCGCCAAAAATATCGCCTTGTGCGCTGGGGGTGGTGGCAATGTCGAATACACGAAGCACAACCGCTTTCTTTTCGTCGCTGGCTTCGAAAGTTCCGGCGTTAACGACCACTTCGTCGAGCTGGTCTTCCGATTCCTGCAATTGAATGTTTACAGAAATTGTTTTGGTGGCATCCAAATCGACCTTTTGGCTAAACGGTTTGTAGCCTATAAAACTGGCCGAAAGATTTTGAATGCCTTTCAGGTTGGTCTTGAAACTGAAATTTCCAAGGCTGTCTGCAGTGGCGCCATCGTAACTGTTTTGGATAAACACGTTTGCTCCGGGAAGTGGATTGTTTTTAGTGTCTGTGACTTTTCCTGTTAACTGAACCTGTGCAAAAAGATTCAGTGTTGTCAGGATAAAAACGATAAGGAATAGTATTGATCTCATGGCTTTGAGTTTAATTCTAAGCCAAAGTAAGATCAGCCTAACGGGCTATTAAAATAAAAAAGACCGAGTCGTAGTTTGAGCGCGACGAATCGTAAATGTGGGTGACGAAAGTTTTATTCTTTGTTTAGCGCATCAATTAATATAGTTAGAGAGTCTTTTAATTCAATTAATCGGTTTATATCAAGCGAATTCTGATTTATTTTTTCAACAAGTTGCTGAGGAATAACCGCTGCTGCGTCCTGCATTCCTTTCCCTTTTTCGGTTAAGCGAATCATCACTTTTCGTTCGTCCGAGCTTGAACGCTCGCGGGAAATAATGTCAAGTGACTCCATACGTTTAAGCAATGGAGTCACTGTATTGGTGTTTAGAATCAATTTTTTGGCAATTTCATTAACCGTGATCACATCAGTTTCCCATAAAATCATCAAGACCAGATATTGTGGATAGGTTATTCCCAGTTTATCCAGAAAAGGTTGATACTCTCTGATAATGAGCCGTGAAGCCGCATATACGGGAAAGCAGAGTTGATTTTTTAGCTTTAATTGTTCGTATTCCATCTTTCAGTATTTTCAACACTATTCAAAAGTATTCTTATTCCCTGAATTATTAAGGTAATAATTTCGATAGATAGTTGTCGATTTTTTCAGGCTTGGTTATCGGCGCAAATCTCTTCAAAGGCTTTCCGTTTTTGTCAATCAAAAACTTAGTGAAATTCCACTTGATGTTATTTCCAAAAGTTCCCTTCAATTCTGTTTTCAAATATTTATACAAGGGATGAGCATTGGAGCCGTTTACATCAATTTTTGAAAACATCGGGAAACTAACGCCATAATTAATCAGACATCCCTCCGAAATTGACTTTTCATCGCCCGGCTCCTGATTGGCAAACTGGTTGCACGGAAATCCCATAATCACGAAATCTTTGTCTTTATACTTTTGATATAGTTTTTCCAATCCTTCAAACTGAGGAGTTAAACCACATTTACTGGCAGTATTCACAACTAAAACTGTTTTCCCTTTAAATGTATCCATTCCAATTTCCTTACCTTGAAGACTTTTGGCTTTAAAATCATAAAACATTGTTTCCATTATTTTTTATTTTATATCGTTTGCGAAGATATCGCATGCGATACAAATGTAGGAATTTAATATTATATCGCAAGCGATATTTTATTTTCAGTTAAATTTTTTTTACAGAAAAAATAGAATTATTCAATGCAATCCATGGTGCGATTTAAACTTCAGCTTCAGGTGTTTCTTCTTTGGGGTGAAGGAATTTGTCAATCAGTTCAGTGACATACATGCGAATAACTTCAGCATTTTTGGCTACCAGGTTGGTGATGCCGAACTGCATAACAAGTCCCACAATTTTCAGGAAAGGATTGCTGTTTTTATTGACCATCAGTTTCCGGGATAAATATCCGGAAACAACAGAAATGATGGATTCGAAAAGTGTATTTTTTATTTCGACCGATTCGGTAACTTCTTTCAACGACGATTTAACCAGATTAACAAGCTTCAGGCTTTCGTAGGTGGCTTTAAACTGCGCTTTTAGCTCCTCGCCTTCGCGGGCCTGCTGTATTTCGAGCTGCTGGATCGAATCGCGTAATTTTTCTTTGGCGGTTGGTTGTGTCATGGCTTTTCTTCGAGTACTTGTTCGATAATTGAATTGTTGAGCGGCTCTTTAATCAGTTGTTTGCGGAAAATGCCGAAAATAAGAGCCAGCAATCCGTAGAACCCAGATACGGCAAAGAATCCGTAATACGATTTGCCCATCAGGCCGCCCAGCCACAAGGCTACGCCAATATTCAGAATAAGGAAAAACAACACGGCAAAAATCAAAACGATTAACCACGAAACTAAATTAGAAGCCACGTCGGCCGATTTGTCGAGTGTCTTCAGTTTTAGCAATTCAATCGTCGTTTTGCCGTATTGTTCTCCTTTTTCAATTAGCGACTCAATTAAGCCTGATTGTTCTTCCATGATTTAATTTTTCGGAATAATTAGGTGTTTTAAACGGATTAATTGGTTGAGGCTTGTGGTTCTTCTGCTTTTTTCTTGGTATTCGAAGCCATTTCGTCAACCTTGGTTTTTACGCCATCCATTTTTTTACCTAAATCGTCGATCAAACCACCAACTTTTTCCTTGAGGCCGTCAACGTAGTCTTCGCCTTTTTCGACGATTTTTTTGCGGGTTTCCGAACCTTTGTCGGGAGCAAATAAGATACCGATCAGAGCACCGGCGGCAACGCCTGCCAGAACGCCCAATAAAACTTTTCCTGAACTCATAATTTTAATTTTTAATTGTTTATGACCACTGATCTGCCGGATTCTGATAAATCCATTGCATTTTTGATATAATGCAATTTAATGAAAAACAGCTATAAAACCTAACAAATTAAAAAGAGATTTTATTGTCGGTAATTAGTTAATTTTTATTAACGATAACTTATTTTTTGCCTTTTTTACCGCCGCGCTGGAAGAGATTTCGGAAAAGTTTATCCTGCGATGTCTTTTTCTGATTTATATTTACTTCCTCACCCAAAAGATAGCCATAAGGTTTTAGCGATTCAACATTGTCGCATACCACTTTTGCCATTCCGGTCAGCGGCATGCACAATACCATTCCCGAAATACCCCAGATCAGCGAGCTGGCAATCAGTACGACGGTGGCTGTTAGCGGATTGATGCTTACACTGCTTCCAACCACATAAGGCGTAATAAAGTTATTGTCGAGAAATTGTACCACAATGCAGACTGCCGCAACGGCAACCGTATATCCCATGGCGTCTTTGGTCAGAAATGCCATCAGGATGGGTAAGGCGCTGCCAATCAGAATTCCGATATATGGAATGATATTCAGGAATGAAATAAGGACACCGAACAATATTGCGTGTGGCAATCCTAGAATCAGAAAACCGGTTGAATTAAGTACGGAAAGAATTACCACATCAAGAAAAATTCCGATCAGGTATTTTTGCGACACCTGCGATACTTTTTTTACCACCATCAGCACATGTTCGTTTTTGTCTTCACGGGTTACCATGCGAATAAACTCTTTAAACTTATCCTGATACAAGGTCAGGAAAAAGATATAAATCGGAATCAGCGCAAAGCTGGCTATAAACGAAGTTGTTGCAGAGAATAAACCTAAAATAAGCACCCCGCCTGTGCTTGCATTTTCCTTAATCTTGGTGGTTAGCCACGCTTTCTGTTCGATGCGGCTGATATGAAAAGTTTCGCTGATAAACTGTTGCAGAGTTTCCCATTTGGCATCGAAGGCTTTTTGCAGTACCGGCCAATCGTTCACGAAGCTCAATATTTGATCGACAAAAAAGTATAGCAATACCGCAACGATAGCAAAAGCCAGAATAATGCTTAGCAAAATGGCCAGCGCTTTGGGAATATGCCATTGCTCGAACCGACGCGATACCGGCATCAGCAGAAAGGTGAAAAATATGGCAATTGTTAATGGAATCAGTATGTTTTGTGCCAGAATCAGGAATGCAATAATCAGTCCGGCCAATAATAGCTTTATGGTTGCCTGAAAATAGAGTGGCTGTTCTTTGATGTTCATAAATTAATCGCGTTATAATTGAACAATTAAAGATAAAGCTTTTGTCCTATAAATAATTGCCCTTATTCGGAATATTGACGAATTACGTCGGTTATGCTTCGCTGGCAAACTTTGCAGAAAACATTGTGGCGGGTGTACATGATGCAGTCTAACTGCGAACGGTACATCCCGTTTTGGTTGTAATTTGCTCCTTCAAAAGCGCCCACTTTGTCTTTATATTTTTCTGCTGAAAAGAATTTGTTTTCCTGATTCATCTGGCGTACAAAAAGATCTTCCATCACTGTTTCGGGCAAATGATTGGCGCGAATGCTGTCGCGTTCTTTCTGAATGCTGTAGCCAAAAGTATCAAACGCTTTCTTTTCCCAGGGTGTCGGAATTGGAGTTTCTGCATCAACCAAATCTTTCCATTTCAGGTTGTTCTTGTCAAACAAAGCGGTTACGTTGGTTTCCCACGGCTCAACGGTTATTTTAGGTACTTCGTAAGCCACCGCCGAAGTGTAATATTCGTCGGCCAAAGCAGCCATATGGTGTCCCATTTCGTGTACCATAATGTATTCCGAAAATTTATTGTCAGCCGATACGGTAGTGTACAGATTATAAATTCCGCCACCGCCGTATGTTCGTTCGTTGATCAGGATAACCATAAAATCGTATGGAACAGCTGAAGCCACATCGCGCACTGTTTTATTATCGACAGTTAGAGCATATCTTTCTGAATCGAATGTGCTGTAGCTTACCGAAAGTGGTGTGCGTTTAAATACGCCGTGGTGCGGCTTGTTAACTCCGGATTGCATGGCCGGAGTTTCTACTGCACGGATATTGATGTTTTTACTTTGCGATTTGAATGGCTCAGTAGTTAAAAGCGCATTCGACATTCGTTTGGCATCGTTCCTGAATTTTTCCATTTCCGAAGCCGAATAACCGTCGCCCAGAACCACAATGTCGAGTTTATCGCTGGCCGGGCCGTTTTCGGCAATGATATCTACTTTTTCGTTGTGTAAACGTTCGGCTGGAATCACTTGCCGGTTGGCCGGATCGACCTCGGTATTCCAGATTTCTGCAAATTTATTTTCAGCATTACGTTTTTTTACAATGATTGTCACCGGCTTTTGCGGCCATGGAAAACGGAGCGATTCGTGAAACGTGCCTTTCACTTTATCGGCGTCGGGGGTGGTTTGCCATTCGCCAAAAATGGAAGCAAATCCGCGCGAATAAAGCAAAGTCTTAGTTTCGTTATCAATTACTTCAAAAAAGTATGGGCCTAGTTCAAGTTTGTCGATCAGTATTTTGCGGCTACCACTCCAAGCGCCGTCGCAAAGCACTTTATCAACCGCAAAAACTTCGTCTTTGGTCGAGCCGGTGTGGAAAAAATCGAACCGCATGGTTTTTTCCTGAAACCATTGACCGAAATCGATGTCCCCTTTGTTCACGATTTGTGTTTGTTCCGGCGTAGCTATTGTGTTTGTTTCCGATGTTTTTGGGGCAGGACTGGCACACGAAAATAAAACAGCAGCCAGAAAGGATAAAGAAATCAGCTTCATAGTATTCAGTTTTTTATTGGGGCAAGTTTAATGATAAAATACCGGCTGCAGGCTGATTTTAGTAAGCTATGTAAATTCAATGTTAGTTTTTTGGCCGGAGAAATCAGAAATATTTTGAAAATAAAATTCACAATTTGTAATAGTTATAATTTTGTAACCATTATAAAAAATGAATAATTCAGATGGATAAATTAAAAGTTGATCAAATTGCTGAGAATATCATTTCGGTATATCCGCTGCTTTATAAAACAATTTCCAGACCAATCAAGCATCAAACATCGGTTACTCCGGGCGGAATGTTTGTTTTGGGCGCACTAAAAAGAAGTGGAATTATGTCGATGTCGGACATAGGTAAGCACCTTGCTATGCCTAAACCGCATGTTACCGTTATCATCGATAAATTAATTTGTGAAGGTTTTGTTGAGCGTCAGAATGACCCGAATGATCGCCGGATCATCAATATTGCGATCACCGAAAAGGGCAAGGAAGTTTTCCATGAAATAAAGAAAACACTTGCGGAAAATATGAAAATCAAGCTGTTGAATCTTTCTGAAGAAGAGCAGGACATACTGGCAGTTGCATCGCAGCAGGTAAAGGATATACTGATTGCGATTCTGTCGAAGGAATAAGAATTAAAAAAACAGATAAAATATATCATTATGGAAAACAAACAGACGAAAAAGGAGAAGAGTGGAAAAGTTTACATTCCATTGATTGTAGTTATTGCCCTTGTTCTGGGTGGCGGTATTTACTGGTACCTCGATTATTCGAAGTACATTAAAACCGACGATGCTAAAATTGAGGCTGATAATGTGTCGGTGAGCCCAAAGATTTTGGGCCGCATCAGCGAGCTGATGGTTGAAGAAGGAGCCGAAGTGAAAAAGGGACAGATATTGGCCATACTCGACAGCACGGATATGGTTGCTCAGAAAAATCAGGTAATTGCTGCGAAATCGCAGGCCGAAGCTAACGTACTTCAGGCCAATGCCAAATACCAGTACGATCTGAAAAATAACAAGGTTCAGGAAGTAATACTGAGCAAGGCCAAAGAAGATTTTGATCGTTCAAAGGCTCAATACGAAAAAGATGTAATTACCCGCGAACAGTTTGATCATGCTAAAAAGACGCTGGAAACCGCACAGGCTCAAATGGATGCAGCCCGTTCGCTGGTGAATGTGTCGAGTGCCCAAATTAAAAGCTCGCAGGCTTCGGTTGAAACCACCCAGGCACAAATTAACCAGATTAACACACAGTTGGGTAATACTATTTTGTATGCTCCAAGTGATGGTACAATTGGAAAACGTTGGCTGATGCCAGGCGATGTGGCTCAACCCGGACAGTCGATTTACACCATTGTGAACGACAATAAGCTGTGGGTGAGTGTTTTTCTGGAAGAAACCAAATTGCAAAACCTGCACGTAGGTCAAGCTGTGCTTTTTACGCTCGATACTTATCCGGGCGAAACGTTCAACGGAAAAATCATGACCCTGGGATCAAACACAGCTTCGCAATTCTCATTGATTCCGGCCAGCAATGCTTCAGGAAACTTTACCAAAGTGACACAACGTGTGCAGTTGAAAGTATCGATTGACGGAGTTGCAGGTGGAAAGAAACTGGAAGATTTCCGCATTTTATCGGGAATGTCGGCTGTGGTTAAAATTATCAGATAATGAAGAGACGCATTACACCGTCACATTTGCTGCGGAAGAAACTGCGTAGCCGTACATCGGGCTATCATCCTCAGAACGACAATTATAAGTGGTTCGTTTTGGGGACGATCATGCTTGGTACGTTTATGGCCGTGCTCGACAGTACCATTGTGAACGTTGGCTTACCTAAAATAATGGCGTCGTTTGGTGTTGGAATCGATAAAATTGAATGGGTTATCACAGCCTATATGTTATCGATGGCAGTTATGTTGCCCACCTCCGGATGGCTGGCCGATAAGTTTGGCTATAAACGCCTTTATTTTATGGGATTGCTGTTGTTCACCCTGGGTTCGTTATTCTGCGGAATGTCGTACGACGAAAATACCCTGATTCTGTCGAGAATTGTTCAGGGTTTGGGAGCCGGTATGATTCAGCCGCTGGGTATGGCCATCATTACCCGCGAATTTCCTCCTCAGCAGCGTGGAATGGCCCTTGGGTTTTGGGCTATTGCCGCGGCGGCTTCGGTTTCGTTTGGTCCGCTTATTGGCGGATACCTGGTCGACAACTTTAGCTGGCAACTTATTTTCGATGTCAACATTCCGTTTGGTATTGCCGCCATGGTTTTTACCATTGTTATTCAGAAAGAGTACATCAACAAGCACGTGGGACCATTCGATTTGATTGGCTTTATTTCGGTGGTAATTTTCCTTCCGGTATTGCTTTATGCTTTATCCGAAGGTAGTGCTACCACGAATACTGCCGGATGGAGTGCCCCATTTATTCTGATTTGTTTTGCTATTTCGGCTATCGCTTTGGCGGTTTTCATTACGCATGAGTTAACAACAACGCATCCGCTCATAAACCTTCGGCTGTTGGGCGATTACAATTTTGGGATGGGAAACCTGGTGATGCTTATTTTCACTATAGGTATGTTTGGAAGTACCTTTCTTCTGCCGCTTTATCTCCAGAATTCGATGGGTTATACGGCCGTACAGGCCGGAGCGGTTTTCCTTCCGGTAGGTATCATTCAGGGAATGATGTCGCCAATTGCCGGGAAGATTTCCGATAAGATCAGTCCCAAAGTACCAATGATTGTTGGTGTAATTGTGTTGGGCATCAGCTTTTTGTTGAACTCGCAACTGTCGTACCTCTCTGAGCGACCTTTTGTGATGCTGTCGCTTTACCTGCGTGGTTTTGCCATGGGTATCATTTTTACCCCATTAAGTAACCTTCAGTTGCTTACCATGCCTCGCGAACATATGGCGCAGGCCTCGGGTATAACCAATACTATTCGCCAGGTAGGTGGTAGTTTAGGGGTTGCGTTATTTACCACCTTGCTGAATACCAGGGTGACTTTTCATGCCCAAACATTTGGTGCAGCCATTCAGTCCGGCTCTCAGGAGTTTAAAAATGTGGCTGCCAATTTAACTCAGTTTGCACAGCAAAGTGTAGGTAGCAATATGGCTACAGCAGCACAACAGGGTAAATATATGATAATGCAGCATGTTTCGAAACAAGCCTACATTGCCGGTATCGACGACGATTTCTGGGTGGCGGCCCTCATCACTTTCGTGAGCGTGTTTCCTGTGCTAATTATGCGGACTAAAATCAAAAATTCAAGTGTAAAACATTAATAGTTATGCTTAAAAGAATAAACACATATTTCCGGTTTGTGCTGCCCGTACTTGGGATTCTGGCTGCCGGAACAGCAAAGAGTGAGACCCTTCCGACTGATTCGCTTTCGTTGAAATCGATAATTGAGGAAGTGACTGCCAATCATCCGGCAGTGAAAAAAGCTATGGAAGAGCTAAATGTAGCCGACGCTAAAATTGGTTTGGCCGAGGCGAATTATTTACCGAATGTCGACTTTTCAACTTCATATTCGCGCATTGGGCCGGTGGCTACCATTCATATTCCTGATATGGGATCGTTCAGTTTTGTGCCGCATGACAATTATTCGGCTGCGGTAAATGTAAATCAAACTGTTTACGATTTTGGCCGGACCGACAAAGCCGTTCAGTTGGAAAAACAGGGCAAAGAACTTAACCGCCAAACGGTTGAGCAGGTAAAACAAAAACTGTCACAAGCCGTGATTGCCAATTACTATACTCTGGTATTCCTTCAGGAAGCTATTAAAATAAAAGACGAACAACTGAAAACGCTGAACGAACACCTGTCTTTTGTACAAAAGAAGCAGTCAACCGGTTCGGCAACGCAATACGAGATATTAACGACAGAAGTGCGAATCTCGGCTGTCGAAAATCAAAAGACTGATTTGGAAACAGCACGCCAGATACAGATTTGCCAGTTAAATCAACTACTCGGAAATACGGGGAACACGGCTCAACAGGTTCGTAAAGATTTAACGGTGGCTTCTCCCGATTTAAAAGAAGATGCCCTGCTTGATGCTGCGATGCAAAACCGCGATGAAATGAAACTGGCCCGCGAAAAAGCCCGTTTGGCGGGATTACGCCTGAGTTATTCCGGGTTACAGAATAAACCGGTGGTAAACGCCTTTTTAACCGGAGGCGTGAAAGATGGTTATACGCCATACATCTACGATCCGAAAGCAAACTTTGTGGTTGGATTTGGGATGAAAGTGCCAATTTTCGACGGAAAACGCAGCAAATATAATGTGAAACAAGCTGAATCGGCCGTGCTGTCGAACGATCAGGATACTGAGATTGCCCGTCGCGGAATTGTGAACGACGTGGTTGAGGCTGAAGCAAACCTGAAAGCCTCTGTTAAAAAAGTTGCTCAGTCTGAATTGCAGTTAAAACAAGCTGTTCAGGCCTATTCTCTGGCTCAGGCAAAATTTGATGCCGGAGTAATTACCAACCTCGAATTAATT